>Ga0065711_1042699_pt1 | contig 15196 bp, 9 predicted proteins | sample Hoacrofraction12_FD_59098 | JGI IMG/M metagenome (GOLD analysis project Ga0065711, IMG submission 59098) | Hoatzin crop microbial communities from Cojedes, Venezuela - Epithelial fraction 12 v2 (version 2) | ecosystem: Host-associated > Birds > Digestive system > Esophagus > Crop | place... | reverse complement strand
TTTTTTTTTTTTTTTTTTTTTTTTTTTTTGCTTTTTGGCTCTCAGCATCCTCTTAGTTCTATTTTTAGATGGTTATTCATCCAATTTCAAGCCATTCCCTGCTCATTTGCCTTATGATTTCAAACTAAGCACTCCTGCTCATTAGCATGTAACTCTTGCATGAAGATATGATGTTCCAAACAGACAAATTATAGCAAAAGTCAGCTACAATAAGTTTCAGCTTTGAACTTATACATAGCGTGTGTCTGTAATGTTCAGTGTTTTGTCTGGGATATATAACGGGGTTTTATTTTCAGAGTCACTGAATACCATTACACTGTACTCAAGGACACATCACAAGTGTAGGGTCAGAAACAGATTTCAGCTCATTATAGCTTACCCATGTTATTTAGTAGTCAATGGATAGAGAGAACTATCTCCAAATGGACATTTCTGCTCCTATTAACATTTCTTCAACAGAAGTTGGCGAAATTTGGTCTCATCACTAAGCCGAAGTGTCTGCCTCCTAGGATAGAGATTCTTTTTAATATAGTCACACATACTTCAACTTTGTTTTCCAGTATCACACAAATCTTATAATTTAGGACTGAAAGGGAACTCTACCATTTAATGAAGAAACATAAAGATTACATTAATTTTTTGAAGAGCATTTCTCTTTATGATTCTTTCATGTAACTTGAGTTCAGGCAAAAGCCATTTTTATTCAGCACTAACTGCTATACAAACCTGAAAAGATAATACTGTAATCCTTTTATCAATTTAAAACAAAGACTGCAGTGGTTAAGTTTAATTAAGTAAAGTAAATTGCTTTCTGTTAACCAAATTAATATATATCTATGAACCATGACCCTTTTCTTTCATTTACACTGAAAAATTACTGAGAATGATAGTCCTTTTCAAACTGTTTGTATAAAAAAAGGAAAATGAATATCATCATACTAATCCAAGCTGGGAAAGCAAACCACAACTTTTTTTTCTGTTATTTTCTACAGAAAGTTAGCTGAGAAAGGGTGAGAATTAATCTGAAAATTACCTTCATTTTTATTCCTTCCATTTATCACTTGAGTATTTTTAGTCGGTTAAGGTCAGAGTCTCATCTGGTGTAAACTGGTGTATCAGATTTGGTTTTTTAAAACTTCACTCTGATATAACATTATCAATCAGAAAATTTAGAACTGCGTCATTGCCTTCTTTTTATAAATGGAGTAAATGAGGCACAACGAAATAACTGTGGCTTGTCTTCCACCATGTTGTGAACAATAATTGGTAACAGATCCAAGAATACAAGACAGATTACCTGAAAGATGATTACACCGCTATCGCCTGACACTCCTTACTGGAAGTGCTACTTTACATCAGATGAAATTTTGAGGAACATTCACTCTAGACAAATCAGCTTTAGCTTGCAAATCAAGTCTCGCAAATACCGTTGTATAAAACATGAACTTCACAAAATACAATCCAATCTCATCTGTATTACCCTCAACTGAAGTATTCCGTCCCCAATACCAGTGCTACAACTAATAATTTACTATGGGAAAAAGATCTTTGTTTTCTGATATTCAGAATATAATTGTAGCATCAGAACCCTGGATTCACGTAGCTGTAATTCCAGGCATAACTGGTTAGATCTACATGACTGTACTATACAGTCTTGAGACAAGGCTTGAAATCAGGTTTGCATGCATCTAGATTATTTATGAGCTTCAGTGCCTGTACGGCCAGGGAGCAACCCCTCTAGCACTATGGAAGAGTAACCTTTTAGATGACACGTCAGAAGACTGTCCACTTGATGTTTGGAAGGTTTCACCAATCTGCAGCAGACTTGGCTTTTTATTTGACACTAGTCCATCTAAAATATTGCATTTCATCCTTGCTGCAGTATCACTTCATCAAAATCTGGCTGCTAAACCAGCTTCCAGAGGAACCTTCAGTGTCAACTGTTGCAAAGACAAGTGGGGTTCTTAGGCAGCCCAAAGTGATTCTAGGAGCAAAATACAGAAGGGTCCTGAGCTTTAGAAAATGCACATCATGGAAGAATGTATGTAGCTTTTACACCACATTGAAAAGCAACCCTTGTGCAGAAGGGCAGTATGAATATGCTTGTTATTCAGAAGACAACTGGACAGTTTTAAAGAGGGTACAGCTGCTTCTGCCAAAATCGCAGTATGCCTAGGAATTGCCTAAGCTCAAAGGTGCTTCTAGGACAGAAAGTCAATAGTGAAACTATAAAATTCTTCTTGTCAAACTAGAGATTTCCATTTAAAATTTTATATGAATCACCCACAGAACTCTGCACTTCATTCTTTCATGTATTTTAATATCATCATTCACACTATCTCAATATTTAAAAACAGTTAAACCAACCTTGTAATCTCATTGACAAGGCAGCCTGGCCAGGCTTTTTTAGTCTATTTCACTCTACTCTTTCACCGCCTCTCTGTTTTAAAGGAGTTCCTTTATATCTGGATTTAAACCTAGCATCATCTGTCACATTTCAGAACTGAGCTGCCACTTTAGGCAAGCCAGAAATTAGAACCTCAGATCCCACTTATATCTTAGAAGTCCTAGTGGGATTTGCAAACTTGGAATCTCTGTGCTCATGGACAGGTCTGTGGGAAGGTGACAAGTACTGTAGTCCCTTCTTTCCTTTTTACCTTTAACAGTCCCCAGTGCATCTCACATTTTGTGTCACAGGATCTGGGAGCTGTTTCAGACCCTTGTCTAGATACATGCTTGTTTCACCTAGCACCCAGATCTAATTATTCCCAACATCATGCAAAATGCAGTTTCAAGAAAAACTGCTTCTGGTCTTCTTCAACCTTGTAGAAGCATAAGTTAAAATGCCATTTCTGTCTGATGTGGTCCAAACGTTTCCCACATTTTGTGAGAAGAGAGAATCACCACACAATAGTCTAGCCTTAAAAGTAGAGTCAAATTTTCACTTTCCATTTCCCATACTGTTTCTGTCAGATTACTCTGTGTTACTACACAAGATACATGGGGTACCTCTACATCATTCTTCACTCTTTTGTTTAGAATGATGCTCCATACTCCTTTTGTTAGAAGGAGTGGAATAGACAAGATTCTGTAAGAATCAAATCTAGTAACAATTACTGAATACCAAAAACAGTCTTTAAATTTTCTCTTTTGGCTGCAAACTGGTGGTTTTTCTGAGTTCTCCATAATGAAATCCATTTTTCTGGAATACATTTTCCTCTTCTTTTAAGTGTCTTTAAGTCATTACTAACAACAATTATATCAATGGAATTAACAGAAGTTAAGAAAGACCAAAATGAGAACAGAATCAAGGCTGCCTTCTGCCGACAGTAGAAAGAACAGACTGAGCTTCTCTGAAATCCCCTTTTTCTCTCTGATTACCTTCTCCATTCTCTGATTGTTTAGCAGACTCATTCTGTTACACATTTCTTCTTCTTTCCAGCTTATAAATAGTCTTTTTGACTTTGGTTATTTGCCTTCCTAATTATACAGAATTGTTTGAAAGAAAAAGCTAACTGTTTTGCAAACTAAGAATGAGATCATTCTTGCATAGGGATACAACGGTACTGAGTTAAGGCATATGTATTGGTTTGACCAAAGCCAAGTCCTGTCCGACCAGCCTAGTGGCTTTCTATGATGGAGTGACCACATCAGTGGACAAGGGAAAAGCAACAGATGTAATCTGTCTGGATTTCTGTAAGGCCTTTGACATTGTCCCCCACAACATCCTTCTCTCTAAATTGGAGACATATCGATTTGATGGGTGGATTGTTAGGTGGATGAAAAATTGGTTGGAAGGTCACATCCAGAGGGCAGCGGTCAATGGCTCAAGGTCCAGATGGAGATCAGCTTCAAGTAGTGTCCCTCAGGTTTCCGTATGGGGACCCGTACTGTTAAATATTTTCATCAACGACATCAACAGTGGGATCAACTGCATCATCAGCAAGTCTGCAGATGACACCAAGCTGAGTGCTGTGGTTAACACACCTGAGTGATGGGATACCATCCAGAGAAATCTGGACAAGCTCAAGAAGTGGGCCTATGTGAACATCATGGGGTTCCACAGGGCCAAGTGCAGGGTCTTGCGCCTGGGTTGGGGCAACCCCAGTATCAATACAGGCTGGGAGATGAAGGGATTGTGAGAAGCCCTGCCAAAAACAACTTCAAGGTACTGGTGGATGAAAAGATAGAAATGGGTCAGCAATATGCACTCGCAACTCAGAAGGCCAACCATATCCTGGGCTGCATCAAAAGAAGCGTGGCCAGCAGGTCAAGGGATGGGATTCTGCCCCTCTACTCTGCTCTGGTGAGACCCCACATGGAGCACTGCATCCAGCTCTGGAGCCCTCAGCAGAAGGAAAGACATGGACCTGTTGGAGCAGGTCCAGAAGAAGTCCACAAAAATGATCTGAGGGATGGAACACCTCTCCTGTGAAGAAAGGCTGAGAGAGTTGGGATTATTCAGCCTGGACAAGAAAAGGCTCCAGGGAGACCTTATTGAAGATTTTCAGTACCTGAAGGGGACTTGTGAGAAAGATGGGGACAGACTTTTGAGCAAGGCTTGTTGCAATAGGACAAGGGTAATGATTTTCAACTAAAAGAGGGTAGATTTAGCCTGGATATAAGAAGGAAATTTTTTACAATGTGGGTGGTGAATTACTGGAACAGGTTGCCCAGACAGGTGGTAGTTGCCCCATCTCTGGAAACATTCAAGTCCAGGTTGGACAGGGCTCTCAGTAAGCTGACGTAGTTGAAGATGTCCCTGCTGATTGCAAAGGGGTTGGACTAGCTGACCTTTAAAGGTCCCTTCCAACCCAAACTATTCCATGATTCTGTGATTCTATTATAATCATGTAATTACCACTCCTACTTTAAAAATAATGGCAGTGTATCAGAAGCTCAGAAACACTTTTCTTGTGAAAATGAATCCATTTATTTATGATGAAACAATTGTTGATGTTATATATATGCAACTAGTTCAGTAGTGTCTACCTGAACTTCCAGTAAAATTAAGGTAATAACGTTAAGTGGAAAGTAAATGTTCCATCTGCCTGTCTTGATAGCCCAGCTGAGTTCTTCTTTCTCCAGGAGAGGCACACTCCATCTAAATAGTAATATAGGGAGGAGTGGTGTACACATGATGATACCAACTAATTCTTGCTTAAGTAGGATGAAGTCATCTGATATTGGCCTTACACCAGCTGGTGCATGCGATGGAATCTACCACTAAGGTAATTAACATACAAAGCTATACACTGATGTAAGTACGGGGAAAAGATTTGGAGTAACTTTTATGCACTGGTTGTTTTTGGTTTTCTGCCAGTAACTCCCTCCTAACCCTATTCCTTCCGTAACTTTTCCATCAGGAGAGAGCCACATTCCCCACTCTCTCTCTCCAAACATGGATACTAAGAGTGTTTCAGAATGCTTCTCGGGTGGCATCATTCAGCTTTGCAGTTATTTTGTGAAAACTTGGAAACAAACAGAATGGTTTTCAACTAACAAAAAAGCAGAGTATATCTGAGTGAAAACATATTGCTTTTCCCAAGGCAGCTCTATAATTTCATTTTTTTGAAGGCTCACGTGTTTAAAAATTCATAATAAATTTATCATTCCATGGGCTTTAAAAATTAGACCTCTTTCTCCATAACAACTGTACGAGGGCACTAGCAATTCTGCAAGTCTTAATGTAATGAGAATAATAGATATGCATCCATGTAAAAAATGAATATAATTCTGTGAAGAAGTCCTTGAAGCATCATAAACTATGCCAATGGTAGTTTAGCATTTTGCCATTGGAATCCTCAAATGGGTAATCTCCTTCTCTTTGGCGTATTCTTACACCCTTGTATTTGTTGATATGCCACACTAACTAAAACAATCCTTTTGAAGTGACTTTAGTTTGATTTTATGTCATCTTGTAATTTCTTACACTACTTGAATAAACTGTAGTCTGTGAGACAACATGTGATTTTATGTGAAAATTAAATTTTCATTCTTTCAACTTTTTACCACACTAACATACACCCTCTGTTGGAATCTAACCCCTTGTCCTCACTCACAAGCCTGCATGAGATTATGATTTACGCAGTTATGCTTAAGAACTAGCAGTCTGTCCCGACAGATTATGTCACAGTGCTCTTCATTGCATACAGCGTTCATCTAAGAGACCATGTCCTTATGACATAACCTGTTTTTAAATCCCATATAAAATTATGCATTCTAAATCTATGGTTTTATCACTTTTCAGGCTCAGAACATGATTAAACATTTCATCTATCAACTGTTTTTACTTTTTTTAATTGTCCTTTTAGTTCATATTTAACACAGTGATGTGTCAAAATAAATTATTTTATCAGCCAGGCAAAAGTAGTTGCTATGTTACCAGCAAATAAAGTAAATTTTGTACACTAAATCCAAACTGTGCACACTATAGAAGTTATACTTCTGAATAAAATATTCAAAATCTAAGACTTTCTTATCCCATGGGTATTGTGTTAGATAATAAACTCTGTATCAAATTCAAGGTACAATTGGATCAACCAGACTGGATGTAAGCAGAAAAATAATAAGGAAATACGAAATCAAATGTTAAATGTAATAATTGGTATTGATTACAAAATAAGAAACTGCTAAGGTCAGCCTGACAAGCACAGAAAAATGCTGAAAAAGTATATCTTTTTCTGCAAAGCAGGATTACCAAGTTTCATAATTGCAACAAAGTGTCTTTTAATTTTGTCATTATACCACAATTATATTTATGAATTAATAAAATATCTAATGTTTCAGGACAGAAATCTTGAGGTGAGACTTGGAGCAAGGGAGCTGTTTATTTGATTGCTTCCCCCATAATACAAAGTACAGTTTAATATTCTTTGGTAGAAGGAAAGGGGCTACACTCTTTTTTAAGAAACAATGAGGCTTATTCTTGTGACATGGAACAGAATTCAGATGAAGTACTTCCTAATAGTGGACTGCAAAAGTTATGTTGCAGTAAGTTTCATCTTCCTAGACACCTGGGGATGGACCCAAGTAGTCATCTTCCTTTATACGAGTGGAGTGAAAGAGGTGTTTCCAAAGGACAACTCATATTTTCCATTTAAGAAACCATCCTCTGTAGGTAAGCCCCTCTTTCTTTTATAATCTTTTTTACTGTAATGGAACTTACACTACTAAATTGGATTAGATGGGTAAGTGTTGGTTAGTTTAGGATGCAATTCAGCTGCCCACGCATTGACACCACATACCATACAAGCGCGCTAGGATATCCAGTGACTCATATGGGGCTGGCAGATGAGACGCAGAAGATCTGTGCTTTTCTGGAGCAACAGAAACTTTACATCACCTCAAAAATGCTAGACATTTGTGTCCATCAGAATCACTCCTTTAATGTCCTAGACTATAAATACTGCTCAGGCATACACTATTCCTATACTGTTTTTATAATGACCTACTCAGTGACATATGTTCTCACATTAGTGTCATGTGAGTGATCTGGGGAAAAAAAACAGCCTTTAGATTTTGTAATATTTAATCAAGCCAGAATTCCCACAATAAAAAGGCTGTTGTCCTAGAACTGACTGAAACACAATGTACTTCCTTACATTTTATTTCCACATTCAGAACCTATGTACACAACAAACTAACTGGCACAAGATGAAACCCCATCCTTTTTTCTCCTTTAAGTCCTTATAAGGAAAGAATAATGAAAGGAGCCGTAGATAAGAGATGTGGTTTTCATAAAACACATTGACCCTTTTTTCTGTTTTGTTTTTCTTTCAGGTGTACATAAGTTTCTATAGCATGCTCCAAACAATATTGACGAGCTCCCTCCTGAGGTTCTGACTGCCATCAAGAAGAAGTGTTGAGAGTTCTTGGTTTCTGCTGAATGGGATACAAAAGGCAAATTTTTAACATGAAACCCCAGTATCAGAGCAATGACAGTTCAAATAAAAAGGATTTCCTTTTGCAGTAATGCCTGTTCTATTTCATTTGCATTGATATGCTACTCTTCTAAGTCAGCAGGGTGAATTTCACTGCCAATTGTGAAAATCTATTCTTTCTCTATTTACTATTAAATATCCTTCAGGCACAGTTAGGATCCAACTAGATTTGTAAGCTACACAATGTGTCCTGGTCCAGTTATAAACAGGTTTTCTCATGTATTATGGAGGACATAATTTGTATTTAGAGTACATTTCATTGCACTTCTGAGTTATGCTTCTATCTTATTCAAAGTAAAACTTATTCCTTTTGTAGTGCCTAAAAACTCTTTATCTTGAAAGACAAATCATTTTTTAATAAGAAAGAGTGAGCTAGGACATTCTGAACTGACAGTGTTCTGAAATCTTCTACCTTGTTAGGAAATTTATTTGCATTCATTTAAGAAATAAATATTTTATTGTGAGTTGAAGAAAACTCTAACATTGCTAGCACAGCTTGAAAAAAGCTTTTTTCTCTGGCTAATATTGTATCATCAATTCACCCATTGTTTTAGTGTTTAAAAAAACAGAGGTGTACATATGGAGCCTATGTGTACAGAGATAATCTGACGAATATTGACTACTCCAGAAAGAAAACAAAAAAAATGTATTAATAATTTTTCACTTTCTGGTTGAGTTTTTAAAATAATTTGAATAGAATATTAGAAATATTTTCAGACTACAAAATTTGAAAAGAAATACTATACAGTTTCAGTACTTGCCTTAAAACATAGCTTATTAACCAAGGTACAACACTGGAAAAATTAAAATCTGGATCAAATTTCTAATTATTTACCTATGATTATCTCCTTATAGAAGTCATGCATTCAGATGCAGTAGCTATTCTGCTCAGATCCATTTGGATTTGGGAGAAGACTTGGCTCTTATTTCTCCAGACTGAGTTTAATATTGGTGTGTTTCCTGGTGTTGGTCGAAAGATCCTCTATGAAAAAAACTGCACAGGGATTGTTCCAGACTAATTTAGTTGCAACTGGTACCAGAAGGAATAATACTCCACAGAGTTCCTCAGCCACATCTTCTTTTCCTTGTGTATTATAATAAGCCCTAGTTTTGGTGCATGCTTACAGGGCTCCACATTTTCACAGAGGTAATTTTTCTTGCGCTGGGCATGATAATTGAAAAAAAACAAGTTCTGCATCAATGTAACATAAAATCTTTTACACAGTAGAGCAAACCCAGCTTGTTGCTGTCATTTTAGCAAATCAATGAAACAATATTATTAGATTCCTTTTGTCATTATAAATTTATAGTAACACTACTTCACATTTATCTACTGTATTTACAAATGAGTTATATTCCAAAGCATTTCATAAACTTTAAATAATTGATGTCAATTGTAGAAGGCAATGTTTTTTTTTACTTCATGACATTTACAAATCAACACAACAATTGTAGCATACAGATGCTTCATGCATTACAAAAAAAATCTTCTTATGATGCACTTATTTAGCTGTTTTTTGGATATAGAATTCTCTATGTATTTTCTCTTTAATTATACCCACAAAACATTTTAAAGAATTTTTTAAAAGTTGATGTTTTCTATGAACTACTTTTGTACAAGAGATATATGTCTTCACATACGTAATTCAGCCTTTTGGTTTCTGGATAGGCTAGTGAATTTCAAGGCCTTCTTTACTATTTTTTCCATATTTTTATGATTTTTCTGAGTCATATATCCTGGAATTAATATATAACTGCACAAAACTGTCATAAAGCTAGTATTGCAGTTTGAAAAAAGTCCCAAGATACTATTAAATTCATCTCTCCCTATCTGGATACAAGTGAGAAATCTTTTAAAGTTTAAAAAGAGTTTATAAATTAAGTAATCTTACAAGAGTTTTGTAGACATGCATTTTCTTCTAATGCATAATGTTACCAATTATATAATTCTGTATTTTTTTAAATTTAAAACTGTTTAAATATAAATGCAATGATGTGGACTTTGAGCCAGAAATTTACTTGACTATATTTATAATTCAAAGAATCTGAGGACTCCCAGTGAGGTCAGAGAGCCAAAACACGCATCACAGTCCAGAATGGAGAGTGTTGCTTGGTTGGAGTCATTTCATTGATAACCAGAAATGAAGAAGTGGCTATGGAAAAACAGCAACATATGTCTTTTATGTGTTTAATAAATCATTGAATTTCCAACCCTAAAATCTGAGCAGTACTTTTCAAACAGTACCTTAAAGATAGTCAGTTAGAAACACTAAATTGTGATGGGAGAGAACTCCTGTTAAGTTTTTGACTCTTTCTCCAGTGTCTGCACCTCTCATTGTTCAGGGACTCTGATCTCTTTGATCAATAACTTAAGCCAGTATCAATACTGTGACTGAGGTGGGATCAGAGGCAGCACAGAGGCTGGTACTGCTGACAAAATCATTGCCAGTACATCAGTCTCACAGCTAAAATTCTGAAGGCTTTGGAACTTTGGAGAAGAACACTTTTTACTTCATATCTCTTTTACACAAACCTTGATACTTTGCTTTACGCATTAAATGAGCAGTTTGTCCAGGCACAGTGCATAACTAAATATTCTTGAGCTGTATCTACTCAATCATTTTACCATTTTGCAAGTTTGAACTTAAATCAGTTTAGTTACGAATGTTAATTTATTCTTCTAGATGCTTATGATTTTCCATGCCACTATGTCAGAAGAGATTCTTTGCAATTTGCTATTCAAGTTCATTTACAATTAATGAAGAGCAAATATACACAGTCATGTCCAGTGAACTGTCAGATTTTAGCACCGTTTTATCATCAGGGCTAGCTGTGCTTGAGCTGCCTTAGGCATATGGCAGCTCATGAGCTTCCATTTTGGCATGGAAAAGCACCCTACTAAGCACAGCGAGATAGCCTTCACCTGGGATACATAAGGTTTTGATGTTAAAACATATGCTAGTGTCTTTAGGTAGCTTTGGCATCAAAGCTCATTTCTGCCCTTATCCCCAGGATGTATGGCTGATCATGTAAAACTCTGTGAATCATTGTGGATCAATATGATATTCAGACCAGAAAAAGTCTTCTGGAATATCCACGTGGGCAAGATGTGTAGAATTTAACAGTACTAAATAAGCACTCACAGGATTCTCTTCCTCTATAAAATTTAAAAGAGAATGGTCTTTTACACCTCTTCCCCTGCACTCCTTGGGTTATTTCCATCTTTTCCAATTATCTAAACCATTTATAATTCCTAGTTAAATTCAAGGAGCTATTTCTAATATATGTGTAATTGCTTTCATATTATTTAATTCTAGACCACTGCTCTGTGCAATAATATATTTTGATAGCTATGACAATAGTAAACCCCAGTGTTAAACAGCACTTTTACTAGTAGGCTTTAAGACATTTAATGAAGTAACATTTTAGAAAAACATGTCAGTGATCAATTTTCTGAGCAATAAACAATGCAGAAAATCTGTCTTCCTGTTAATAAGACTAACATATGAGTAGATTAAAATAAACTATATCAGCTTCATCATTAGGCTTCAGCCTGAGGACGATGTTCCACTGGCTTAAAGGTTTGTGTCTTATCTACATTTTTCAATTTTAAACAAGCAGTCAAGGCTGAATGCAAAGATTCAGGAAATGCCTTAGGGTCTTAACCCACCTGATCATTACACACCAGAAACCGGTCAAGCCAGAAGCTGTTATTACTCAACCAAAATTAATTACTGAACAGTTGTTTTCTGGTTTTATATATTGCCTCCAGAAAAAGTAGATGCATTTCCTCAGCAAGCATGAAAAAATAGCCCAGGATGTTCTTTGGCATTCGAAGCCTCTCCGCCCGCTGGAAACCTAGAGGTAGGTAGGCGAACAACAACCCACAGGGTGTTCTGTGTTACAGCCTCCGCTGCGCGACTGCTCAGCGAGAGGGGAGGCGCTGTCCGTGGTGCTGAAAGCCCGGCGCCTGCACGGCCTGGGACGCGCCCGGCTGGTCGGAGGCGGGGAACGGCGAGCCAGCCTCCAGCAGCGGGAGCACGGGCTGTGCGGGCTGCTGCCAGCCAGACACGGCCCGTGTTTCTGCATTCTTTCCTCATATGTTTGTCTTTGCTAAGGCTGAAATACAAGATTGTTGTCTCTTGAACAAGATCAGCCATTTGCTTCCTTTTACACATAGGCGCTGTTTGTTTTTATTTTCATACATATATATCTCTACCAATTTAACATATGAAAATGCCTTTCCTGATGCAATACTTCAGCAGATTTTGCATAGGATTATTTCTTTATTTTTATCATTATCGTATGCAAATACATTAAAGATAAAGATAAAAATTACTGAATTCTTTAAATAGTTCATTTAAATCGATTTCATTAAGAAATCATGGATCACACACTGCAGTCAATTAATCTTACTACTTTCTTTGCAGCCAAAACAACACAGTATAACATTCAGTTTTTAACACCAACTGTATGTTTAAAAAAAATAAAAATAATTGTAATCTCAGTGCTGAAAAGCACTTTGATTTGGGGATAATGAGATCTAAATGGCAGCTGGGTGGACAGACCCTGAAATTACTGATTCTATTTCGTGTTAACTTTTACAGGCATGTGCATATAACTAGGCCACTATCATACCAAGACAAACAGAAAAACTTGGAAAAACTTCCAACTCAACTTCATTATATTTTCATTTTTTTATAGTTCTATTCTGTTGCTTAAAAGCATCACTTGCTCTCCAAGTTCTCTGTGAATTTTGAAAATATAAAGTTTCATCGGTGTTTGCTGTTTAATTTCAAAGATCAGTTGGCATGTCTCCATCAATATATCATAAACAAATTTCTAAGAAAGAACTCTGAAAATAAGTTTTGATTATTCTTAAACTGATTATCATAAACAACAGAATCTGTTTAACTTCAACTTCTTTAAATGCACAGGATTAAAAAAAAACTAGTTGAACTTTATCTGTAAAAACAGAAAATTGTGAACAAATTAATATCAGAGCTAAAATTGAGCCTTAGATTAATTGCTGATATCTTTTCCTTATGCACTTTTTTAAAATGTGTGTCATAAGGTTGGCAGTCATAAACAACGCAGTTTAGTTGAACAATTGATAGTGTAAGGAGAAGCGTTCACTTACCTTTGTCTTACCTAATTATTATTGAGCCGGTTGTGCAGTAAGTTCTAATGCACTGAAGTCTGAAGTAACTGAAATATATCCTAGGCTGAAATGCTGCCTTTCCACTAGTCTCCAAAGACTGGGGCCTTTTTTTCTGCCTTTCACCATAGATATCATGAGGTTTACAAGTGAGATCTTCAAAAGCTAAGAGCTAGCTTGTTCCACTGATATTGTACTAACTCTGAAACCTCTGACTTCTGAGAAGCTAAACATATTTCATTAAATAATTTTCTTTGTAACTTGGGATATTATTCATCAGAAGCATGAGAAAACTTGTTTGCATATTATAAGAATATTTAGACATATATACTTTATTGCAAAAAGATTATACGCAAGACAGAAACAGTCACTATTTTTTTCTCTACAGCATGTATAACAGTACAGGGTTTTTTTTTTCAAGGAAAGCCTGACTCAAATTAAATGAGATTGTCTATTTCTATTTTTTTCCCTTTGAAGAATTATTTATTTCTTTCTCTAGAATAAAATATACTAAAAGCAATGCATGTACACTTCAGGATGACTTGAAAAGCATCTCATTCTGGAAGAAAAAAAAGTTATCACATACAAAAGAACTCACTGATGGCATTGCTACCTTCTCCAGTCCTTGGCAGGTGTTGTCAAATAAAGCTAAGAATTGGTTATTCCCTGTCATTTTATCTTTTTCTCAACTTGTTCCCCACAGAAACTTTTTGCACTAGATGTGGTGGCAAACACAGATAGTGTAGATCCCACAGATAGTGGTAGATCCCAAAACTATTTAAGTCCAAGTATCATTTTGAAGACAGTTTGACAGCATTAGGCTTAAAATAAACTATTTTAGATTATTTAGGCTATTAAAATAAGTAACAGTTCAGCTATCATTAAGTGTGATCATGCCTAGGACTTGTATATATTTCTACGGTAATATTAATAAATATTGTCAACATTATTGAATATATTTCCCGTAGGTCTGATACTGAGTTCACAGAATATAAGTGGAGTCAGCTTCATCCTTTTAGCTAGTTTATATTCTCCATAGATTTTTTTAATTATATCCTATGCTCAAGTAAGAAGAAAATGCAGTTATTTATTTATTTGTTCATTCATTTTACATACTTCATTAAACAAAACATTATGACTAAGCTGCTATACTGTTTTCAGGATGTATATATTTCAATCACACTGACTTATTCCATGCACTTAAAATATCAGACTATTAATTTATATGATCATGCATTTTTTATAAGCAATAACTGATAATGTCACATGTACATTTCCCTTTCTGAATATGCTAAATCTCAAGCACTACAATCAGTCTACCCACAAATTTGCAATTTCCTGTAAGAATCTAAACTCCCACAGTAGAATAGAGGCAATTCAGTTTGTTCCCACATTGCTGTCCAAAACAAGACACAGGAGTACTGTTAGTGGTGGTTTTTTTTTTTATTTCTTGGAATTATTTTATGTGACTTTAGTTCTGAATCTAATGTTAATCAGTAATAAAGTGAATTCCTTTTGACAGCTGCCTAAAATTCTCAGGAATGTTCCTCCAAAATGAAACCATACTGCTCTCATAAACTAAACTCTATCTGACAGCTTGCTGACTTTCTGTCAAGGAACATAGGCTCACTTCTGCGGACCTGAAGTTTAAAAAAACAAAAAAGCACAGAAGTGAGTTTTGCAGAATGTACATACCAGTCTCATTTTACCTAAGGACAAGATACTGAATTTACATACACTTACATATATGAAATTTGGGTACCTTTGTATGAATTTTCAAACATTTGTATGTTCAGAGGCTAGACTTTGTATAAGACATTAGAACTTTTTCAGCACCTATTTTAAGAAATTTTGTTCACCTTGAGTCACAAAATTTTTTAAATTTAGTACATTGGACTGGATGCACAACACTCATATTGTGGATATAGGCTGGATACAAGGAAGAAATTCTTTACAATGAGGGTGATTAAACACTGGAACGGGTTGTCCAGAGAGGTAGTGGAGGCCCCATCCTTGGAAACATTCAAGACCAGGTTGGACAGGGCTCTGAGCAACCTGATCTAGTTAGCGGTGTCCCTGCTCACTGCAGGGGGGT
>Ga0065711_1007288_pt1 | contig 15197 bp, 5 predicted proteins | sample Hoacrofraction12_FD_59098 | JGI IMG/M metagenome (GOLD analysis project Ga0065711, IMG submission 59098) | Hoatzin crop microbial communities from Cojedes, Venezuela - Epithelial fraction 12 v2 (version 2) | ecosystem: Host-associated > Birds > Digestive system > Esophagus > Crop | place... | reverse complement strand
CTTCCTTCCTTCCTTCCTTCCTTCCTTCCTTCCTTCCTTCCTTCCTTCCTTCCTTCCTTCCTTCCTTCCTTCCTTCCTTCCTTCCTTCCTTCCTTCCTTCCTTCCTTCCTCCCTCCCTCCCTCCATCCCTCTGTCGTTTTCTCTTTCCTTCTCTCCCCACATTTTCTCTTTCTTCCCTTTCCTCCCTGTCTTTTGTCTGCATTAAAATCCATAATAGGGAATCATTGTATAGAGGTGAAAAAACTGTTTTAAGAAAAAGGTCTTGAATAAACAATCAAAATATTCATGAACACCAGAATTTTATTAACCAAAAAAATGTAGCAGGCTTCTGGAACAATGCAAAACAAAAGAGTTTCTTAATTAACCAGTCTGCATGTAAAAGACTGCAGCATAACACAGAACACATAAATTAGCATTGCATATAAAATACAATATGTGATGGCAAACTTTACTCTCAGGCAGTCAAGCCATCTAAGGCAGTCTCACATTTTTCAGGACAATACTTCAGATAAGTATCTACGTGCTTCGGTTTCTGTAATTGAACGAAGTTATGTGTCCTCCTTGATGGTTACCTCTATTTATGTCTTTATCCTTCACTTAATACTATAGCCCCTTTGCCACAATTTTCTTCCAGCTACCCAGAAGAGTGGATTTGTGCATACAGCAAGAAAAGTACATGAAAGAGTGACAGGTCTTCTGTCTGGGAGTTACTTCATTGTATAATGATTTTGCGTATAAATGTGAGCTTGAATGAATATCAGCTTTATGAAATTCTTGAGGCAGCTATATTTTTGACATGTAAGGAAACACATAGCGTTGTAGTAAACAAATAGTTGAAAAAAAATATTTGTGAATGCTCCATAAGCATCACAGTGATTCAAGTTTTTCTTTTATTATTATGTTAAGATTATGCTTAACCATATTGCTGGGAGAATAATAAGACAGCATAAAACATCAGGTTAATTACAATAACTGTTCTACTGGATGAGAAAGTCTGGGGGGGTGATTTTCAAAATAGCAGGCAGTCAATTAAGAATATAGAAATGCATGCACAATTCAATGCTAGGAATTGTTTCACATCTGTGACAAAAATAGATATATGAATTATGGTTTACAGGTTTGACTCTAGAGTAACAGTAATTACTCACACAGACTGTCTACACAAATGGACACCTGTTTTTGCTCATGCAGTTGCTAGTCTGGCCCTTGGGCCATTAGTCTCATTTAGAATATAATCCCTGTGCAAATTAGACTCTGTTGTATGAAGTGTAATTTTCTCCTTTATTCTGGCTGAGATATATTATCTGACTGACTGTATAAGAGGTCTTAACTTATCTCTCTGCACATGACTACCTCCAGACAGCGCTGTAGCTGTCCTATCCATGAGCACCTGCAGACCTCGTAAACTGCCGAACTCATGAAAGTCGAACCTCCAGAGTGGGAGTCAGGAAATACATCTCTGGTCATAAAGACATTGGCAATATTTTTCCTGACTACTTACCTGAGGATGAAAACCCTTGCATCAAATACTACTTTAAACATACATTAAAAGTACAGAAATCCATAAGGTAGAATGTCTCTGACTCAGCACTTCTAGTGTTAATCTGTTAAAAGCTTCAGCTAACTCTAAGTACTCTGGCAAAATGATTACTACAGTCAATACAACTTTGGACTTATTAAGGCCAAAAACCCAATGCTAGATTCTGTTACTGAATAATCTGGAAATTGAATAAAACAGAAAAGCGTATGCACAGTGTAAGTTTTGATTCTGTGTATGTTCTTGAATATGAAGAATTCTGTCGCTTCTGTGTATTAGGAATAACTAGAGCAGAACTGAAAATAAATAAACTAAAAAAAGAACCCAAACCTAATATAGAACAGTTGAAAAAAAAAAGGAGATTAAAAAGTGACTGTAATGTGTAAAATAATAGCTGGGGAAAAAAAAAGTTAAATCAGAAATTCAAAATCTAATAATAATGTCTTGTTTTGCATACCCCAAATAAATTATAACATAGGTCCTTTATAGCTATAATGAAACAGTGTAAAAGGAGGCAAACACTGAGAAGCAGACATGAAAAAAAGTGTTTTCAGATGAGTTTTGAAACAGATGGAGAATCATGAGGCAAAAAATCCATTTAAATAAATGGCATTTCAAAAATTCAGGAAAATGGTGGTGTTAGACTGAAAATAGGGTATCAGGACAAATTAAAAAATAAAAAAGTATGAGGCAAGAAATATAACTTAGACGGTGACCTGAGGGGGGAGAAGAGGGGGGGAGGGGGAGAGAGAGTTTCTCCATATAAGTACTTACTATTTCTTTATGTTAGTTAATCCTAGTTGCCAAGAAGCTGAAAAAAATACAAAAAAGTAGAAGTTAAAATTATCCTCTGTTCTACATTCATTCAAACCCTCAACATCTACAAGTTATATGTTAATTTACTCTTCCTGAGATATTTTAAAGCATTTTTTGAAAAATATACACTATTATTAATATACTTTAGGACATGAACAATCACTGTGAACAATTTTAAACATATAGTCATTGAGAATTTTATCAATGTTATTTTTACTGTCATATTCCTGTATGTCTTTTAACTGAAATGCAGGACCTCATGTTATTTTTCCTGCACCCATACAATTATCATCTATCTGCTAAGCAAGAAGAAGTTTAGATCAAATGACACTAAACTGTTAATATGGTTGTAGACTGCTATTCTTGATATAAGTTCCATTTTTATTACTCTGAATTTTAAGTACTATTACTACTGCATAGAAGTTCCATTTGGTATTTGGGCTATAATTTATTGACTGTTAGGAATATGCTTGTGGTGGTTTGACCTTAGCTGGCTTCCAGATGCCCACCTAACTGCTTGCTCCCCCCACTGCTCAACAGGACAGAAGGAGAAAGTAAAACAGAAAAGCTCATGGGTTGAGATAACAACAAGGGCATCACCTAATAATTACAATCATGGCAAAACCAGACTTGACTCTGGGAAAAACAGTTTAATTTATTGCCAATTAAAAAAAGAGTAGGATGGTGAGGAACAAAGAAAAACTAAAACATCTTTGCCCCACCCTCACCTTCTTCCTAGGCTCAACTTCATTCCTTCATTCCCAGCTTCTCTAGCTCTCCATCCCCAAGCAGTGCAAGGGGGATGGGGAAAGTGGTTTGTGATCTGTTCATGCATACCTGCCTCTCCTTACTCCTCACACTATTCCCCTGCTCCAGCATGAGGTCTCTGCCACAGGATATAGTCCTTCAAGGACAGACTGCTTCAGTGTGGGTCCTCCATGGGCCACAGTGTGCATATCTGCCCCAATGTGGCCTTCTCTATGGGCTGCAGTGACTACTTGCTTCGCAGGGGTCCTCACAGGCTACAGGGGGTCAACCTGTATCACCAGAAGAAGAGAAGGAACACATACACATTTCAAGCAATATATTGACATATATCTGCATATTTTTCAGAGTCTGAATCAGCCAAAGTATAAATTTCTAAGCATTAATTTAGAAAGTGTAGGAATCAATGGCCTTTATACTACCAATTGCAAAATCCTCTTGCACAGCGTCTAAACTTTTAATCAAAAATTAATGGTCAAAGATTGGTTCTTACTATGATTATGACCAAGTTAAACGAAGAAAAATCCTTTGTATGCTTATAACTCTGAAAAAAATAGTGTGTAATAGTCCGTGTTTGAGAAGTCGGAAATGAAATTATATATAAATCATGTCTATCCTTGTGGACATTTCATTTCTGACTGGTTTTGTGTTTATATGTCCCAAAATCACTCTCTATGTTTCTCATTACTGTTGGAAATGACTCCCTGTTACACTAAATGATATCTTATCCAGCCCAAGGTGTTTAAATACTGATTGAGCTTGATCAACATGTTGGATTTACCCTAAAGAAACAAGTTTTAAAGCCACTTTTTTTCATTGTATATCAGGAATACGTAGTATTCACCTATCTGTTCTCTGTCCTGAATCCATCTTGCGTGTGTTGGCACTTTTCTCTTAAACTTCCTCCATATATCATGCATTTCCAGTATTACTCAGTTTGAGGTTGTGGGCACAGACCTAATGTGAAATTTGCACAAAAGCCAACTAAACCAGAAAGGACAATGTCAGCTACATGCCAGTGTTTTCATTTTCTGATCAAACGTCTTAGAGTTCCAGAAAGCCAGAGACATTTAATAAGCTTGTCTGGCAAGTAGGATCAATTTTCACGTTTAAAGGATCTAGGAGAACAAAAAATTAATGAAGATTCATGTATTAATCAATTCCTTGAAAGAAAAAGGAAAGTAAATGCAAAACGTTGTACTAATGAAAATTGCGGTCCGCAAATTAAAAATTTATTTTATGTTCTATATTATAGTGCATAAATTAATGTATCTTGCAGTGTACACAGTTTGCTAATCAAGAAAGAAACAGATGATGAATCATAGACTCAGAATCATAGAATGATCCTAGGTGTAATGAGACTAAGACTATCTATTTACAATATTTCTAAACATTTTCTGTAATTTTTTTATGAGTAATCTTAAACATTCTACAAAATTTATTCTTAATTTCTGATTATTCTTTGCATTTTACATAACAGGTGACTAGAACAATGCATTTTCTGTTAGAAATTGCTGCAAGGATCCATACCAATACCACTTGCAGATTCCTCCTCAAGGCATGAAGTTAATAGTTTAAAAACTTGAAAAGATCCAGACTCCTTATTCAAATAGAATACACCAGAGAGAATTTTATGGCCTTAGAAAAGTTCTTAACATTCTAACTAAAATGAAATAAATCTTGAGTGGGAGAAAGAAAAAAATTCAGTGCAAAATCCAAGTGATGAACAAGAAATTTGAAGAAGTTTGTGCTTATATTGACTTTTATAAAATAACTGTATGCAACTAAAAAGAGTGATTTTTTCTTAGTACATCAAGAAAAATTGTGAAAAAGGATAAATATGTTTAACTGGGTCTGTACTGGATTATCTAATATTTAAAGACTTGCTGAAAGAATGTCCTTCAAATTAAATGAGATTTAGAGGTGTAACCCAAAAGAAATAAAATAATGAAAACAAACTTCAAAGAATTGTTAGTGACCCTTTTTATATACATATAAATCATATGCATATACTAGACACACACATAATTTTAATTATAGAATAATCCTCATACTTTTAATTAAGAATATATTTCTTCAAATAATTACAGGGAGCTTTCAGAAAAAAGGCAAGAATTACCTTTCATTCTGAATAAGTTAAGATACAAGGTCAGTTCTTCAATAGACAGAAAATAATTGATTCTGCTCCCCAAATTCAGCTTTTAATGCAACATGAAAAAACAAAACACAGAGTCATTACTAAATGGCTAAACATAACCATAACAGAATATCTCAGTGTGGTCAAAGAAAGTTTGCGACCTGATCAAAATAAACTGTTTTGATTTTTCTGCTATATTTTTTGCACGTTTAATAGATTCTCATAGGGCACATCTTCTTAATCCAAACAACTTTTTTTGCTTGACCTCTACCCCTCCCCCATCACATTGGGGATGAATGTGCTTGTATCAGCATTTGTAAGGCTATGAGAAGTACAATATATATGAAGAGGCCTTTCTGGAAACTGTTCAGACTAGTTACATCAAAATATGATGCACCCTCCCATGCAAATTAGAAAATAAAACAAGTGAAACAGCATATATGGTGGTAGCACTAATTAACTTTGAAATATAGAACATCTCATGAAGGAAAACCAGTTACACTAGCTTGTAGAGTAAAAGCTTTGCATGCATTTATGATATTTTGAAAGAAGTGAAATGAAATTGTGTGATCTCAGAAGGCATTAATTGAAGACTTCAAGACATTTATTTTTAAAGAAGTCAAGCCTGAACTATGTTTATAGAGCAAAAATCCCCTGAACTAATGGATTGTGTAAATGGCCAAAACAAAAGGTCCATGCTAAATATTTTCAAATTCCTGGCAGTTTCAAATCTGAAGCCAGTTTATGCTGTTTGACAGCATTTCACAAATAGAGTTAGCAAATTCATCATTATTATTCCAGAAGCTTTATATGTCTCATGGTTATATCACTTATACATTTATGAATTGAAGTAAAATAATCCCTAAATATAAATATTGTAGAGTTGGAGTTGTCTCCAAACCCAAAGAATTCAGACGTTTCTTAGGATGTTACAATACAAACAATAACCAATGACTTAGTAAAGAAAAATATAAACAAAAAAAATTGGGGGGCACTTGGCTACTTTTTTCAAAGTTACGAGTTGCTTAATCATCTTTAATCAGTTAAATATTACAAATGAGAAACAGCATTTCATACAAATGGCATGTTACCGATAATGCAGTATTGTGACTCTGAATTGTACAAAGGTGAATGAGTTAAGCTCAAACCAAAACAAAAATTCATTAAATGTGTGTAGTTTACACTGAAAATACCAGGGAAAATAATCTCAAGCAATAAATAAATACTGACAGACCTGCATTTATGAAGCTTGTGGCAAGACAGAAGTGTAGTGAGAAATGCTTGTGTTGAATATAAACAACTTTAAAAGCTTTCAGAGAAAAAAGGTCTCTGATGTTATTTAGAAGACTGGAAAATGTTTTCGGACAACCAAAAGGGATCATTTCACAAACACTACAGGCAAAAGGAAGAAAAGCGGTACTACAGATATGTCCTTGTTTTGTTCTAGAAACCATAACAATATGTCTTTCATTTTAGAAACAGACAGAAAATTAAAGTGCTTCACTAACAGAGCAAATAAATTTCCCTTATGTTCAAAGGGTGGAATGACTGTTAACTTCTTAAGAACAATAATGCTTTTTTATAATAAAAACCACTTGTCAGTGAAGGGACTAGAATTTATTATCTTTTAGTGTTGAAAGGAAGTTACAATGTGGTGTCTTCTACCTTGTACTGCTTTAGTTTCTTCACTGGGAGTTTCCATCAAAGTGTGTGTTGTTGATTACAACAAATGGATGGCATGAGGTCAGTAATGCATGCAGCAGAGGACATAATGTACCTCAGTAAAAATCAGAGCTTCTAACTTAGTTTTAAATTCAAACATTTCAGATAGAAATTCTGACAGAATCCCAGTACAAACAAAGATGGTGATATGTACTAACGTATTTAAACCTACTTGATTAGATGGTTTGGGAAACAAAGCCATACAAATTAAAAATGGATAGAACACAGCAAAAAATTTTTGGAATTATACTGTCAACGAAATTTGTGTAAGTGTCTTATTTTGACATACTTCTGCTTGCTAGTTGACAGAACAGGTCCTTCAAGATGCTCTGCCCAGGGGAGAGCTCAGATGAACAGCTCCTAGCAAGAATGAAACAGAAGGAATAAACAGCTTTAGAATATATTGATGCTTTTTGAAGGCCTATTGACAGCCTTAGAGGCTCCTGAAGAAAATAGATTCTGACAACAATTTTAATATTTCTTCAGCTGAACTGTTGAATAGATCTCCATAGTTCAGACAGAAAATTGTTGAAATGAAAGGTGCTATTAAAAGACGTAGTTTTAAGGCTGAAGAAAGCAGTCAGTTGTATGAAAAAAACCCACCCAACTAAATAAAGCAAACCAAAGGAAAACAAGGAGACTGAGTAGCAAAGTATTAGCAGGAGTAAATGAAGTTCATATTTCAAATCAAAGTGGACAGAGTTATAGAATTACTAACAGGGAGTGGTTTTGGCTGACAGATGGTCATTTCCTCCTTCTCTGCTAACCCCTTAAATGGCAGTATTCTTTTCCATATGCACTCTGTGGTATTTACTGATGTGAACCACAGCTTGTCCCACACAACTGGCACTCCCCAGTTCCTCACAAAGTATGTCTATACCATGCTGCAGTATGCAGGAAATCTCTGTGGTGCTAATTTCCCTTACTGTGCACTTGGTATGCACTCATATGTTTCACTGGTGCACTTAACAATGGTGCCCTGACGTGGTACCAGGGTTGAAGCTGTGCACTAAGGGACCTTTGGAAATTACCCTCTTGCAATGGGTATATTCAGTCACCTAGCACTTTGCTGTCTGTGCTTGTGGGGTGCACGCCTCAGACCAGCGACTGACATGAGCATCATTGCTGGTAAAGTTGTCATCTGACAGTGAATATGGGGAGTCATGGTGTGTCAAACCCTGGTCCTTTTCTCTTTGCCTTTTCTTAGCTGTTAATAAAGATGCATCCGGGGTGCACTGTCATACTTTTCTGATGTTTTATATCCTATTCAGAGTAAAGATGACTAAACATGGTTTACTGTGTCTAATTTTGACATTAAGAATGTGTCCTTTTTTTCATTCAAAGGATTTATATTTCTACAATTTTGGCAAAATGAGTGTTAAAGACTAAACAATATATTTTTTGCGTATTAGTACTTTTTTAATCACAGATTGCTTCTCGGAGCTGATAGCCTGTTTCTCAATATTAATTGTGCATGCTCCCAGGATGGAAAACATCACCAACTTCACCCTCTGTCCTCCTTTTTCTCCAAAGGTCACATCTTGAGAGAATTGCATCCGTGAGCCCCACTATAAGCAGTTACAGTTATTACTTATGATGAAGCAACAGCACACTGTATGGTCTGAATTGGAGAAGTGGTGCTACACATAATTATTGGAAAATCTGCTCTATATAAATCAAACACAGCAGTTTTTATGCACTGCTAGTAGCCACAGCTAGGGATTATTGGTAGAATATCCTGAAATAATAGGAACACAAGGAAAGTAATTCATAAAGACTGAGAAACATTGTTAGGTAATGTCTAGTACAAGGCATGGATTAATACAAAGAAGAATCTAGGGAGGTCTTCAGAATTTTGCTTAATCTCCTGGTCTGTCCTATTGCCTACATTGTGCCACAGGTCTCAGAGGACACATGTAGCTAATCTTCAGAAGGACTTTCAGTTTTTATACATACATGTATATATATATATATATATATTTCCTGACACATGTACCCTATTACAGCAATACTCAAACTGCACAGGAGAGTTGCTAAACAAAGTGAATCCTTAAGGTGCCTCAGATACCTAAATTATCATATTGCAACCAGTTATCTTGTCCATATGGACAGAAATTCTCTGAAAAAGACGCATGGTCTATCTTTTAACACTGATCACTGTTTGTATGCGTTTCTTTTACCGAGAATGTGAGTGCTTGTTCTGCTTCTCTTCTGTTATCTAGGGCTTCCATAACAGTATCGTAGGATGTCTAAATAAAATCTCCATGTATTTTTGCAATGTTATATGCAACTGTAATGCATAGTAATGAACCATCTGTCACACTTGAACTTGAGCATTTTTTGTCTTCATCTGGAGGAAATAAAGATATGGTGGGTGAGATTCAGCTCCACATTAAAAGGTCAGAGTTTGTGCGTCTGCATATACTTGTTTATATCTACATGAATGAGGTGAAAGAAAGTCGCAGTTTGAGAACTGATCCTAAAGTACCTCCTGTAAGGTATTTAGTTCATATGAGGTCCAGTGAGGAAATGTAAAAAAGGCCAACCGTATCCTGGGCTGCATCAAGAGAAGCGTGGCCAGCACATTAAGGGAAGTGATTCTGCCCCTTTGCTCTGCTGAGATCCTACCTGCAGTCCTGCGTTCAGCTCTGGAGCCCTCAGTACAGGAAAGACATGGACCTGTTGGAGCAGATCCAGAGGAGCACCTGTCCTGTGAGGAAAGCCTGAGAGAGTTGGCGTTGTTCAGCCTGGAGAAGAGAATGCTGCGGGGAGACCTTGTAGCAGCCTACCGTTACTTAAAGTGGTCCTATAAAAAAAATTGAGAAAGTCATTTTAGCAGTGCCTGTTCCGATCGGACAAGAGGTAATGGCGTTAAACTAAAAGAGGGTAGGCTTAGGTCAGATATAAGGAAGAAATTTTTTATATTGAGGGTGATGAGACACTGGAACAGGTTACCCAGAAATGTGGTAAATACCCCATCTCTGGAAACATTCAAGGTCAGATTGGATGGGGCTCTGAGCAACCTGATCTAGTTGAAGATGTCCCTTCTCATTGCTGGGGAGTTGGACTAGATGAACTCTAAAGGTCCCTTCCAACCCAAACTCTTTTCTGCTTCTATGATTCTATGACTCTTTTCCCATGTACTGCTTTTAGAACACTAGGAAGTATTTTTTTTTTTTCTTTTTTATAATTTTTAAAAATTTCTCATTTTTCTTTTTATAATTTTTAAACCTTTCTCATTTATTAGTTATATTATTTTTCCCAAAAATCTATACGTACAGTGGTACTGAATTTTAACTCATCCTCTGGAAAGCTTAAGGAAGATAAATAGCCATTCATATTTCTTAAGAACAATTGTGTGGCATTAGAAAGCAAGATACTAACTTTCTGCTGTCTTTGCTGAATTAAAAAAAAGAAAATTCATATCATTATGCTGAATGTTTGAATGTAACTTTTAACTTCAACCTGTTAGGCTCTGAAAATTACTCATATACACTAGTGGATGGAAGAGTACAAGAATGTATGTTTTATAAGAGATTTTAGTCACAGAGAACTCCTTTTTAAACTAGCAACAGATTCATTTCAGACCAAGGGTAGCTAGGATAAAAAGAGTCAGATGCATTAGTGGTTTTAATCTAATACCTTAGAAGCTTTTACATTTTTAAGGATTTTGAAGGGCCATTGTATTTTTTCTTGATTTTTAAGTCTTCAGTTCGTTCTGAGCAATAAACTTTCAAATCATAAAGCTGGAGGAGTCAATGTATGTTTATTTTTTTATTTCTTTTATTTTTCTGTTAGTAGTTCACTTGCAAGGGGATAAATATTCCTACTTAAGAATATTTTCCTCTTATTTCCAAAAAATGGCAACTGATTAATTTTCAGAAAAAAATCCATAATTATTTATAGCTAATTTCACACCTCCAAAACCACCAACCCTAAATCTTAGCTACAGTAGTCTCCCTGGAGTTCCTTTCTTGAGAAGAAAGCAGTCAGATACCAGAAGTCCCAGTTAAATAGAATTTATGCAGGTTAGTTTAACAGAATTAAGAGAAACTAATTAACTAACTAACTTTTCAATATCTAACACTGTCTGTGCAGGCAACACTCTGCAAAATAGGCTTCTATAGTGCCAGTCTCTTGAAGGCTGTACAGTTTGCAGAAAAATATAAAACTCTCCCAAGGAGCTACTGATAACCGGGGTGGCAAGAACCAGCCAACAACACAAAGGTGATATTGAAATGTCCTAAAAATAGCTAATATTGTGGGCCTCATCTCCCTTTTTTGTAAGTCGCATATTTAAAGGTTTCTCCCAAAACATGAGATACCACGGTGTTGCTGTCTTTCAATAGAAGCAGGTTTCAACATATAGGTGCAAGGATTACTTACAACTATTTAAATGGAATAAGAAATGATAATACATTGTTGTTTTGTTTCCTAAAGGAGGTGAAGGGTTTTGTTTATGTATCTGTCTGTTTAGAGACACAGTCCACTTGTCCTTTCTTTGACAATTTGAAAAACAATTTGAATATGTGAACATGTTACTTCTATGGTTTAATGCACTAAGTGTCTCTGTTTAAACTGGAAAAGGCATCAAGCTGTGTTTTAAATTAGCTTTTAAAAAGAAGGTCCTTGCAGTTGTTGTGGCTAGAATTCCCTTTGTAGAGGACTAATATCAGCAATCCTTTTCTAATAATACAGGTATATCAGAAATTGTTGAAAGTGGAGTAGTCATTTTGCACACAAGACACTTAACGTGATATCGGGAATATTATAATCTTTTATCTTAAAGACATTTCACAAATCTACTGGCCATTTCTTATTTTTATTTTCATTTTCATTTTTTTATTTGAAGGCCTTATAGTTCATACCAAATTCTTCTTAATGTATTGCATGCTCTGAATATCTAATCACTTTCATGCGATTACATCTACATTAATTTTTGCCTCCAGATATTTTAAAAAATTTTCCTGTTGATCCTTGCTGCCTACTTTTTTTTCAGAGATGAGTTTACTTTATTTTCATGTCTATTTGCTCTCAAAATTGTTTTCTTGCTCTCCCCAGGAACAGGAATTGTCTTTTTGTTTTGCTAGAACATCTTTGAAAAGTGATCAGTTGTCTTTTCACAAAGACCTAAAGAAATAAGTAGTTTGAATATTTCTATTTTTTTCCCTTGAAGCTCTGTATTTCCAATTCTGACTTAAATGTGCTTGAAGATTAAAAAAATAGTGATAAAGAAAATAAATTCTCTGATTTTGTAAAGGTATTTTGGGGGTTTGGGGCAGGTGGGGTGGGGGTTTTGTTGTTGGTGTTTGTTTGGTTTTTTTTGGCGTTGGGTTGTTTGGAGTTTTTTCCTGAGCTGAAGGAATATGTTCACATTTCTTTTCAGATGTGTTAAGTTCAAGGGCTTCTGAGCACTCTTCATTTGCCATGTATGAAGAAACTGTACATGTGGAAAAGGCCACTGACCTGCAATGTACTCTAGACCTTTGCTGCAGCATAGGGATGTACAGAATAACATATTTATGCATAATAGAGGTGTAGATGCATCCAAAAACATTCTTGGGATTTCCAAGCATTTTCAAGCCTGGAGAGAAACAGCAAAGGTTAAACAAGCAAGCAAACAAACAAACTAACAAAAAAACAACCAACCAAACAAAAGTGACAACTTGTTTGTTAAAACTAAGGTGCATTCTGCAGGTAAGTACTATCAATAAAATAAAAAATACTCGTGGTAAAATATTGTTTCATTCTGATGCAGTTGCTGATATGTGAAGACTGTGTAGTGATAGGTTTGAAAATTGTAAGTATAGCATGGAACTGGCTACAAAGCATACTGAACTACAGTTAAAAAAATTGCTTTAAATAAATAGTACTGTACTCATATCTTGATCTCCTCTGGACATGTTTGTTATAGACTTTGTGAATTTAGGTATACAACTATGTGTGATCAGCATTTTGTCCTCAATAACATCTACACAGTCTAATAACTTTTGAAACAGCTGGTCATGGAGACTGAGGAAGTAGGACGCACCTTTGAAGGGCCCTGAAAATTAAGAAAATATATCTGTCACTGTTCTTCAAAATATTTTGAAGTGGAAGAACCCAGTGCCTCTTCAGTAAACAAACTGTGGAATGTAAAAATTTCAGGAACACCACGTGGGTAACAGCTGAAAACTGAAAAGAGTTTGAGTATGCTTTGAACACCCACAATCAATATGTGTAACTTTATACAAGATGGAAATCACAGAAGAATCACACACTGTCGGTGAAGTGAGTCATGGCTGATAAAGACATAAACAAAATATATGACAAAGCTGAAACAGAAATTGTGAAAGTGTGTGGGTTTTCTCCTATTATTTGTGTGGATATTAAACTAAGGAAAAAATACTGTATTTTCAGTAGTTATGGTTTTTATATTCTCTCTCAAACAAAAAGAAAATAATTTGGTAGTTGCTGGGTTTCAAATGTACCCTAACATTCCTTTAGTAAACCTATCTAATATGTAATCAGTAACCGAATTACTCCAACAAAAGAATAAAAAAGGATACTTTTAAGAGAGATCATAGGACAAGAGGTTATATTTGATAACAAAAACTATGGAAGACTTTTTTCTGGACTATAAGTACTTCAGTATTTCTCATTGGGGCTAGGATTAACATGCTTTCAGTAAGACCATATCCAAAAGAAAATGTGCCATCAAATCCTGCCAGATATGCCTTGCTATGTCTCACTTGGTGCCACTGGATTTCTTCCAACATTCCAAAGGAGCTTAAGGCTAGGAACTGTTTCTCGTCTCTAAAACTGGGGAAATTACACTTCATGTGTAAGTTGCTGCTAAGATCCTCACATGACTGCTGTAATAAACGCTTCAGCTTAATGCCTCTGACCTTCCTCTCTCACCACATTTAAGATATTTCTTGTTTAAAGCTTTGTGCAGAAAGGTCTCAGTTAGAATAAATAATCTAGCATATTTGATTCCAGCTGTAGGTTTTACCAGACTTCTTGTTTGCTTGTTTCTTCTAGATAAAAATTTAGCACATGTATTCTGTTTTTATTTCATATCAGCCATCAAAAAACACTTTCTGATTTCATACACATTTGTTTGCATAGGCAATTTTTTAATGAATTGTGCCTGGAACTTCAAAGGGACAATTGAAATGAATGAAGCCAAACTGAACTAATCGGAAGGGCAAAAATGTTATTTAACTACATGCCTTGAATCATAAGTGCAAGCTTTACTTATCAGAATACAGATGCAAAGGATGCTGAAGCCATAAACCCTAAACAGTCTTCAGAGACTCTGTGTCGTACACAGAGGCATCCTGAATTTGCCTGATAGTTTATAATTAAATATTTTATTTATTAGGAAAAGTGCATCATGGTCTACATAGAAGTGACTTAAATGTTTCTCAAAAGAAGCTATTTATCAAATTCCTTCCTTACATTTTCTTTCAAATATTTAAATAATTCTAAATTAAACTTAGTTTTTGTGCTGAAAATTAGTGAATAAAACAGTATTATTAATAAAGTATCGATAGTATCTAATTTACTTGCAACTGGTTACTTTTTCCATTTTTGATCGTACTGCATCACTCATCAACCCACTTAGTTTCGTCACACATGTCCATTATATTAGTGTAAGTCTGTTGCTACAGAAGAGTGGGAAAAAGCCTAAAGAAGTTACACCTTATAAGATTTCTGTGTATTCTAAAGAACTGTCTGGGTTAAAAAAAAATGCTATTGGTTTTAATTCATAGAGACTTCTTAATTAGTACAAGAGCAGTCTCTATGTAAGCAGAACACATATCATATCACAAGGTTTTATAGTGAATCACAAACTGATTCCTCATATTCATATGTGCATTCCGCAAATAGCTGTGTCCTGTAGAGGTTTTTTTCGATTTTGAAGTTCAATCAAATATTTCTCCACTCATTCACAGAATCACAGAATAGTAGGGGTTGGAAGGGACCTCTGTGGGTCATCTAGTCCAACCCTCCTGCCGAAGCAGGGTCACCTACAGCAAGCTGCACAGGACCTTGTCCAGGCGGGTCTTGAATACCTCCAGAGAAGGAGACTCCACAACCTCCCATGGGCAGCCTGTTCCAGTGCTCCGTCACCCTCAGAGGGAAGAAGTTCTTCCTCATGTTCAGACGGAACTTCCTGTGCCTCAGTTTGTGCCCATTGCCCCTTGTCCTGTCACTGGGCACCACTGAAAAGAG
>Ga0065711_1042700_pt1 | contig 15198 bp, 9 predicted proteins | sample Hoacrofraction12_FD_59098 | JGI IMG/M metagenome (GOLD analysis project Ga0065711, IMG submission 59098) | Hoatzin crop microbial communities from Cojedes, Venezuela - Epithelial fraction 12 v2 (version 2) | ecosystem: Host-associated > Birds > Digestive system > Esophagus > Crop | place... | reverse complement strand
CACAGAATCACAGAATAGTAGGGGTTGGAAGGGACCTCTGTGGGTCATCTAGTCCAACCCTCCTGCCGAAGCAGGGTCACCTACAGCAGGCTGCACAGTACCTTGTCCAGGCAGAAAGCAGCCTAATATTCCCAAGTCCCTCAGTCTTCAGGTAAACTTTCAGTTGCTGAGTAATCCAACAGTTACTGGTTTTGGTAACCTCAAAGCATCTAATTTTAGAAACTTCAACCCATCCCCAGAGTTTTACTCCTAGTGAGTAAAATATTTAAGCTTGTGCTCAAACCTCATGGATTTAACAAAATGTAAACACATGCATGAGTGCTTGGCTGGGATGTGCTAGGATCACCTTCAAGCATCATTCAAGTACTGCTGCTGGGCTGAATTAAGTCAGAAAAATGGTTGTCAGGATTTCTGTAAAGGCATCTTAACCCAGTTAGTCTCAACAGGAGTTGAGCTGTTCATTTCCATGGGGATAGCATCTCCCTTCCAGGGAACCTGATTCTTCTCTGTGACACTTCGGAGTGAAGCTGACACAACTCCACTAGCAACTCCCACGTAAAATGATGTAATACAGGGAAAGACAGAGTGCCAGGTTTCCATTCCTGAGCTCTAACATAATGTTGACATAAAGTACTGGTCAAGGTCCCAGCCTCTTCCTGTATCTGTTCATTATCCATAAAATGTCTGTAAAACCCAGTACAGTATTACTTGTCTATTTCCCAGGGAAGCAGTAACCATCATTTGATTAATAAGTGCAGACGCACTTTGAGCTTCTTAGATAAAATACACAGCGCAAATATTGTCCAGGCAAATAATTTCACATTATAAATTAGGAGGAAAGTGTAAAGAACAAAGAGGAATGGATTAATTGCTACATTCATTTAATATAATTCATAAACGGACCAATGCTTGTAGCTATTTGACTTGGCAACATCTATAGAACTCTACAGCAGCAAATCAAACAGACTGACAAGAGGCCGGAGCAAATCCCTGCAACAAAGACATAAGTAGTAGACAAGCTTTATGTCCTTGCTCAGGCTGCTTTTATCCCAGAGCTGCAGATGCGTATATATAAAATACTCCAGCTTGCTCTTAACAGTTCTAAGCTTACTGAAATTTCTTCAGATAATTACATGAGCTATTTGCGTAGAAGAGAAATGCAGTTTTATAGGTCAGACTGCATCTTGTTACGCTATGAAGAAACAAGAACTTTCAAAGAAATAGGAAAAATCTACTATTTGAGTTGCATTCAGTCAAATGGACTTTTCTATATGATGGTAAATTATTTTATCTTCTTTTTCCTTAATGTAAAGGTTAACAACAGAATATCCGGGACACTATGGAGAAGATATGGACATGATGATGTACACTTACGACCATTACATCCGTGGGGCAACCACAACTTTCTCTGCTGTGGACAGGTTTGCTTTTCATGTGTTTTTTGTCCAGGGTGGTATATCAGGAAAAAGGCATCTTCATGCATAAGGGGATCATCTGCCAAAGTCCGTCTGAGTCACAAAAAATATAGCAATGGTAGGCTTGGCTGAGTCTGAGCTCCACAAAGTGTAACAGATCTTCAGTATTGTTTCTCACCTACCTCTTTAAGCATCTTTTATCTAATGCAGCAAAAACTCAGCCTCGAACGCCCTGTCCTTTCAGGGGATGAAGGACCTGTTTCGGCCCACTGTTCTTTGCAGAGAAGTGGGGAGTCTGCCAGCAGGCAAAGATAAGACCATACAAACCGTAATCAGAATGCTGTAAACTGCCCAGTCCACAGCAACACAATTCTAACAGATTTGAGCCCACACCAGGAATTAAGGCAACGCAGTGCACACTTATCCCTTTCCAGAAAATGCATTCACTACTTTTTCTTGATCAGTCCTGGTCATTACTTGACCAGGCCCTATGAGGCCCTATGACTAGTAAAGTTGTAGTTGGATCTTGATTCTTTCTTCTCGAACTGACCTCTAATACACCAACTGTGAGTTATTTCTTTGCTGATGTTTTTTATCAAACGCCTCAGCCCAGTGTATTAAAGCATTTGTTATCAAACATAGCACAGACAGCAAGGCAAGGTGTGCTGCACTGGCCTATCATTGCCAAGACTAGCTACAGGAGAAGAGTGGAGAGGAGGAGGACTTTGAGAACATCAACATTTCAAGCTGTCTCTAATAACACTCAAAGGAGCCAAGGTGCTTTGGTCACTATGACAATCTCTCAGCTTGCCAGACTTCACTAGGGATCTCCTCAGCCAAAAGATTACCTAAAAGAAGAAGACCTTTCCAGAAATACTAACATACTGTCAGACTGCTGCAGGTCCATAACCGTAATTTTCTGACTGTTTATTAACAAATGGAAGCCATGTCTGCAAATTATCCCTACAAGCGGAAACGTAACCTTCACAGTTAACTGACTCAAAGATATCTGTTTACCCCTTTGGATAGAGACTTCACAAGGAACATCCCTGTTCTGGGTTTTCTCTCTTATATATTCCCCAGTGCTATTCTTAATCCATTTTCCTCACGGCCATGGCATAGAGTAGGGGAGATAATGCAGACAGTGTGCTCGCTTGCAGCTGGATTCCAGCATCCATCGGATGTGGACCAGGATAAAGTCAGGAATCACAAGGACGAGCCTGGAAAACAGAGCAGTTGAGGTAACTGATGCCTCCGAGCAGATTTCTGTCTGTGACTGCTGAAGGCTTGGCACAGCCTTTGGAAGGGGTGCCAGCAGTGGAGCGGGCCAGGAGTGGAGGCAGTATCATGGGGATGTACTTCCGCAGTACAGAACCTCACAGTTTGTGGGACCACAGCACCTGGAAAGGGAAGAAGCCACCAACACCTTTGTGCTACCACTACCCTGACAGCACAGATGACCTGCAACAGTAGCAGGTGAAAACCATAGAGAAAATGTTTTATGAAATGCAATCTAGGAAACTTTTCTGTGCCAATGATCTTTCTGGCCCCCAGCTTCCAGAATGACTAAACCCAACTTGTGTTGTGTCACGTAAAAAGAGAAAAAAATTCCTGCTATGCCAGTTCATAATTCAAATTCACACAGTAACTCTCCTGAGTGGTATACTTGCAAAATTTGGCAAAGTTTGTGATGCTAAATGGTTCTTTGCAGTTTATTGAGGCAGCACAGGAGCTAAAAAGGCTATTCCCAGTCCCAGCCTGCCAACAGCAAGCACATGTGCAGCTTGTCTGCGTAAACGTGCTGTAGATTTTGAGACTGCTTTTCATTTTCAAGCACATTAAACTTGTGTCTGTACTATTTAGCCCGTGACGGGCAAAGTTCTTGAGCTAATGAGAGGCACAAAAAAAGCCTTTGAAGGTATTTTAGTTTAAACTTTCCTAATCACTTCAAACAGTTAGGTATTTTTAGACTCTTTGAATAAACTTGCAGAAATCATATCCTCCCTTCCTACTCCCCAAGACGTTGCATCACTGGGGCCACTGCTGATGTACAGATATTTGAGAGAGCACGTGGTGCCTCTAGCAAAAGCTGTAGAAAACTTAGAAAGGTGGCATCCTCACCTCCTCTTCTGTAATCACTCTCTGTGAGTTTCCATGCCTGTGTATCAGGAATGAATGAAGGAGTTGCTGTTCATCATCAGAAGTTTTAAGTGCTCATCAGTGAACAGATTTAAGAAGTGGTTAATATTTACATTTTTCAGTCCCATTTTAAATGTTTCAAAAGGAGAAAACAATTGTCTGCAAAGCAAGACAAAAGCAGCTGGAAAGAATCAGCAAAGGCTTGAAGTATCTCTGGGAGCACATTTGGGAGCGTGGTGGTAATGCTGATGCAGACAGGATGACCGATGGACATAAGTAAAGGAACATTTGCAGGGAAAGGCATTATCTTGTGTTAGACAGACTGATACACTCAAGTTACAGAGATGGACATGGGGTACGTGAAGCAGGTTGTAAACAGCTGCAGCTGCCCACATAGACATGCACATTGCAAACCCTTGGCAAAATAGCTTCCAAAATAAATAAACAAACCACACACACAAAAATCAAAAATCAAAATAGCTTCAAAATAGCTTCAGTCTGAGCTCTGAAACATGCTAAGTGGTGATGGCATGGCTCCCTCATGGAAGACCATTCACAACCCCATAGCTTGGACAGGGAGATGGGGATTACAAGACATGCTTGGTAGGTGCCACAGCTTGCCCTTCTCTGCATAGTATAAAAACAGCACATGCAGACTGTCATAAGCTCATTTCTTTTAAAAAACTGTTCTCTGCTCCGTTTATTTATGTGATCTGAATAGCTAGTAATTTCTTAACTTCTCAGACATCACCTCTGAAAGATAAATCAACACCCAGATACGCCAGCAGTAAGTACATTTGAAATGCCTGGGCAAGCTGGACATCTAGTGAGCTCAGCTGAGTTAAATTATAGCGTATTTTAGGTCCCTAATAACTTTCATATGACCAAAGAAAGAGGATTTTGTCAAATACAATATGAATAGGAATTCATAGAATTTTTTAACTGAATTGGAAACAGATTATTCAGCAATATTTGGAGATAAATGATATTTTCCCTATAAGCATCAAAAATTCAAATCTGACAGCACATGTCAGCTGGAGAGTAAAAGTGACAATTCAATATCGACTCCCCAAGCCAAGGAAAATGCATGAAATCAGCAGCTTGGGGGGGACATATAAAGTGATGTCAAGGATCTGCAAAGGCAAATTCGTATATATTCTACAATATGCCACACAGGGCAATTCTTGACGGGATCTGCACCCCCACTGGAAAACCTGTAGGTGATCTACAAATTGAAATAGGCTGATAACTATTGAATTCAACACACAGCACCAATGGTACAAAGTTATGGCCTACATCCTGAAAAGCTGGACATATACACTTAACTTCAAACGCAAGTAATGCAAAAAAAGATAAATTAAGACACTAAATGCACAAACTATCAGCCATCAACCATGTGCATATATGCTAAAGTGTCTGCAAGTTCAGGATTGAATTACAACTGCAGAAATAATTCTGTTCTAATAGTTTAAAGCATGTTACTAATTCAGGTAACTAAAATACATATATTTTCAAGAACTTGACTTTTAACTTTACAAAATCCGTTTTCAGAAAAAATGACTTGACCTCAGCTTCTGAGCTAAAAGTGTCTCTGACAACAGGTGCTAGTTTAGGAGACCTTAATTTTGACCCATATGGTCCTGTTAATCCATGAGTCATCTTTTTTTTGGTTTTTTTGGTCTCTCTGGGTAGCTAAATGACCAAAAGAGTAATAGCTATCTTTGAAAAGCACGCACGTAGTCCCAGTGAGGACTTCCTAAAATAAATCTAAAAACAAATCTTGCATTTCATCAACCTTTGCTAACAGTTTTATTAGGCAATTATGATGAAAAACCACCTAGGAATCTAGGAAAGACCTAAAGAAAACCTAAAATCAACACTACATAACTAAACACAGACTTGCTGATGAGTATGAGACAGACCCAGTTCCAAACAACACTCAGCATAAACTGGTGAAGGAACATAGTAAATTTCCCATTAAAAAATCTCAGTTAATATAAGCTGAAATGAGATGCTTTACACCTACACAGAGCTTAAGAGTCAAATTAATCTTATTCCAGGATAGAGTCACCCAGTCAATGAAACCATAGAAGAGCAGTTAATACCAAAACCTGGGCTCAGGGGTCTCAGCACCTCCCTAAGCAGCAGCAGGTTCTGCACCAGTTTCCTCACTGTTTGGATTGGCTGCCAGAAAACCAGGACTGTGCAGCAGTCTTGTAAAGCATGCTCCCATTGAACCACTCCAGCAGCATTATCTGTCCCATGCCTCAGGTTTAGGAGATAACTATTAGTAGAATCCAAACATTCAGAAACCTCTCAGAGTACTACCCATTACCAATTTAAACAGTGGCTGCCACCTGCAAGGACTGCACTTTCAATCTAAACTCCTGTTAGCCAGTGCCAAGCAGCCTAAATTGAACATTTACTCCACAACAGGACAGTATTTGATCCTCTGAACTCATGCCTTTTTGTCAAGGGAAAATTTAACACGCAATAAGCTAAGGTGGAAATTTGCAGCCTGTTGCAGCTATTGGACACTAAATCACTGGCCTCCATCATTGAATCCTGCTGCTCCACCCATGCTTCTTACTAAAAATTGTTAGTAGGTATCGTATCACTCTCCTGAGAGGGAATACAGACATCCAGTTATTCACAAACCAGGAAGAACATAAACTCCCCTTACACTCATAAACGTTACTCTGCCTCACACATGACTTGTGGAGATCAAGGATGAGAAGTGAATTTGATTTCTCTCACTATCGATTTCTTCACATCTTTAATAAAGGACACTAGCTAGAAGACCTAGTAGTGGATAGGAAAAAAAATAAAAGTGAATTTTGCTGTGTGGATAACTCCCCACTTAGAAATAGCTTGAAAATCACCCACGTATTTTACTTGGTAGACATTCCTGAGAAATATATCACATGACAATAACTTTTGACAGAGCCATTCTTTTCCTCTTGGTCACCAATTTCAAGTCAATTTAGGCAATTTAGGATTGATCACCATCAAGGGTCATCGTCTTCTGAAGGATACTCAGAGACCTAACTATTCAGAGAGATGATTTTCTTGCCTTGTAAGGGAGTCTGAAGGAATTATAACTATCAGAGGTATTTTATCTCCTTCCAGCCCATAAAAACACAAAGCACTCAGAGGAAATTCAGCTAGTGGCAGACAGATGGTTTTGTTGCCACAATAACTGGTACAAAGTTATTCTTACTTGTATAGTCTTATCCTCTGTGGTTCTGGCTCACTAATATCTCTCTCATCTCTCTTCCATGCAGGGATCGTCAGTGGAAATTCATTGTCTGCAGGATGACAGAGTATGACTGCCCATATCAAAATGTTTAAAAAGATCGATTGTACCCAACTTGGAAAGCTTGGGGACGGACAGGGTGGGATGAGGGTCAGTGATTACGGGAGAAGGGCAGTTAGGCTCACAAAAACAGTACCAAGACTCATCAGCTGTCTGCTGAAGATACAATTCTTTCACTCTGGAGCTCTTAAATAAAGTGCCAGCCCGCGTGCTTGCAACAGCGATTTTGGAGGATTCCTTCAAGCTGCACTGGCAGTTGTATCCCCCAATTAAACTGCTTATGAGATACACGTGTATGATACACAAGTGTATGCCATATCCAGTTACCTTTTCATATATACTTATAGTGATTCTGAACACATACAACTTTCTTTCACATAGCAACTTTGTATAAATTGCTTCCCAGCACAGTCACTCCAAATGAGGTGGAAACATACTATAAGCTTTCCAACATCCACTAGACTTTCCTGTCTCTACTTGCACTTGGAACCAACCCAGTGATCCCTACCAGCTTCTGAGCATTTAGTGGCTGAAAGTGTGCTGAAAGTGGCATCAGGAGGTCTCTGAGGTCCAGCATCTGGCGTTACCCACTACAGCCCTCAGCATAGATCCATTGCAACAAAGGTCTGCTTGCACAGGGGAGTTCCGGGTATTTACAACACTGGAAGATATCAATACCTGATTAAAATGAGAGTCTATCCATCAATAAAAACAGAAGTCTAACCTAGCTTTACTGAGAGCCTCTTTTATATTGTCTTCAAAGTCTCTAATGACATGACTAGCCAGGAGCTCTGCTCTGGGCAAACCCAGGAGTAGGTCAGGCCGCTCACACTCTCAGTAAATATGTATACTGCGCTTGTCAGGAGTCTACTTTTCAGGTGGATTGGGTTTCCACTATGGGTGCCTGCATAACTTCCATCTGCCCTTGGTAATATATTCTTGGCTTAGAATAGATAAATAAAGCTAATGACTTCGGTGACCTCGGTTCCTTGAACTTGCAGATCTCATTCCCTGTGAAGGATAAGCTGACCATGTTTCAAGACTGCACAGCACTTGTGCAGCTGTAATTCACAAGACTATTGATCTCTTCCAAGAAGATTTGGGGTAGGATTTTTGGTCTTGAACAAACCAGAATTTAGGGCTCAGTTTTTAAGCTGATGAAGTCAATGGTAAACTTAGCAGTGGCTTTGGCAGTGTTGGCTCAAGGGCCACGATGACCCTGTGTACCAATTCAAGGTTGTAGAGCTTCACAGGCAGCCATGGTGTCAGACAGTCAGTTTCCATGTTCCAAGCATTTTTAACATATTTACTAGCATACCCTCAAGTGTGAGCATTAAAACTACACTTGTCCAATAAAAGAATAGTAGGTTTTGCATTGCTGTAACCTTGTTCTTCCTTGATTTTACTTACACTAGCTGATTAATTTGCACGCAAAGAAACTCTGTATCATTCATATGATATCATTCATATCAGAGACCATGATGGTGATTAAGGAGTTTTCTGTGAGAGCCTGTTGCTGAGACATGTAAGTAGCAGTGAGGAAGAGAAATCGAGGCCTAGGGAAGCTGGAGAAGCTCATTAGCTGACACTGCTAGACAGGCTAAGAAAGCCAAGCGAGCTCCAAACAGGAGAGTACCAGAGGAGAAGGCACTTATACCAGGGAGTTGATGGAAAGGCCAGGCACTATAATTAGGCACAGAAGGATCATCTCTGGGAACCCCTGGTCTAGATGGACATCCATCTCCCACACAAATTTATGCTGACTACTCAAGCTGCTCTCAGTTCTGTGTGCACACCACGGGCTCATGGAGGCCTCTGAGTGGACAGTGCAATATCAGCTTAAGCTGATGTAGATCCACAGTGCCATGGAAAGGAACAGTTCTGCTTTCTTGTCCACTGGAACTGCAGTGGTATATTGTCCCATATGCCACCTTTTTCCCTCATCGCTGTCCCAGTCACTCCCTTCCACCCATGCTCTATTCCCAGCTCCACCCTAGCAGTGCATCTGTGTAGGATACATTTCACAGGACTCCTCTTCAGAAAGTTAAGTAATTCTCAGATGAAGAAAGGCGTGGGTGGGAAGGAGAATGTACCTTCAGGGAAGGCAGAAATGGGATGAGGACAAAAAAAAACCCAAAAAGCAGAACCGAGGCAGAGAAAGAGTGGTTCCTATGAAGTCCTAGGACAGCTAGTAAGCAAAGCTAGGAACTGAAGTTAGTTTTTATTTAAGTTTTTGTCTAAGTTGCAGCATCCACTTCTAATGTGTAGGTAATCTTGGCATGTGGGAAGACATTGCTGCAAAGCTGATACATTTCCAGCCCAAATTCCTCAGCACAGAGCAAGGCAATGATGAGCCTGCCTTGCAAAAGTTTGCTGGCTTCCAAACCTGATCAAGCCTGCTTTGACTTGCCTGAAGTCATTCTGGAAAAGAGAGCCTTTCAACCTGTTTTGGACACCTTACCGAACCTGAATCACCTTTCACTCATGCTAGGACAAACCAGATGCCATTGCAGGGAAACAAACAGAGTTGTGCCTATTCAGACCAAGTGCAACTGAGCGCAGATGCCTGGTATGGGGAGCCACAGCACTTCTTCATTCTCATGTGTTCCATGGCGCAGAAGCACCCCGCCTACACTTGTACTATACAGAGTAAAAGTCACCCTAGATCTGAGAGCTAACACAGAGCCTATGCATCACTGAACTCCCATATAGGCCTGACATTTTAAATGAACCCTTATTTTTTAATAAATAAAACATCAGGAAAAAAAGTCTTATTTATTTAATAAATAACAACAGTATGGTTTGAATTCAAACATCTGAGAGAGAAGCACTCTTTTGTAAATGCTGAGCTTTGCCCTAGTCATGCTACAAGGGCTGCAGATGGCATACTGTCAGTGTTGTCAGTGATTATTTTAGATAAACTAGGGCAGGGTAATCTTGCATTCACAAAGGGAAATGCAGCAAACTTCAACAAACAAGAAGAATCTTTAGAGCTTTTCTAACTCTAAATAAAAAATGTAAAGAAGAAAAAGTGGGGTGGGCTAGTTGGGGAAGAGAAATACCAACACCAACTCCCTTTGTGGGTCTCCTTTAACCTGGAACTCAGTGAAGGCTGATGCTAAACCAAACCCACAACCTCCATTTGATCCACTTCTCTTGAAGAGAGGTTTGAATAAGAGAACAGCATAAGTCATTGGGGAAAACACAGCCAATTCTATCAACCTCAAACAGTCAAAGAAGAGGACTTGACTGCTTTTACTCGCAAATCTCAAGATTAACTTAAAAAAAATGAGACTTTCGTAGAAACAGAGAGGGATCTATTTTTTCCCTATATTCTGATTTCTCAGTTTGCAGAGTACATAAGCACTTCCAACATTGTTCAACATTTTTCACTTTCAGTATTTTTCAAGTGCTTCAAACAGTATTTTTCAATTACTTCTCAACAACACTGAGCCTAGGAAAGTGGATTTTTTAAGTGAAGGCTGAGATTTTTGTTTAATCACTTGACAATGAGAGCTGGGATTCATTTTACAGGACACGAAATACTGAGACTAATGATAAATATATCAGACTTAGCAACACCGCACTGATTAAAAAAAGAAATAGCAAACCCACAGCCATGTTGAAATAAGGCATATTTCCTGTAGAATCAAGAGACATCTTTCAACCTCTTCCAGTCTAGTGTTCAGGATTTTGTAATACGAGATAAACCTGGCAGAGAGTCATGGCACCACCTAAGCAGAGAGATGCCAACACAGCTGAAGGGAAACCAGTCTGTGGATAAAGCAGAAGACCTGGCAGAAGACCAGCTGGCTTTTAGGAAAACTTACTTAGACTTGACCCTTGACTCACAGCCATTGAATCCTTTTCTGGTTTTAAACTTTATTCCAAGCCCGTGTTTATCACAGCAGCAACATGTTACTGTACTGGTTTGCATCTTTCAGGCTACAGTACTGTTTGGCAACAGATAGTATGAACATCTCTGGTAGTGGCACTTCGTGCCAGAGTTGCTGGTGTGAACCATAGGCAGGAGAAGTTCTGCTAATAACACGTTATCAAATATAAAACATTGCTTCTGCCCAGATTTACTTTTCAAGACACAGTAGTTGCACAGGGGACTGCTACCTTATTCCTCACGATTTCAGGGTACTGGTATGTTTGTAGCTGGTGCACAGTAATCTGGACCTATGCATCGGGAAGTTTAGAACAGGCAGCAGGGCTGCCACATGCTGAAAATGAAAGACATGCACAAGTGCCTGTGGGTCAGAGCCAGCAGGCTTGGCTTTGTCTTTCTGAGCTCCATACCTGAACAGCATTGATTTCAGTCTCACCCAGCTTGTGAACTTTGGCGAAGATCAATGGAGTCCAGTCTTAAGCAAGGGTCAGGCATCTAAATACTTATCAGGATCTTAGCTTAGCTGGTGCACCTCTACAAGGAAGACTGGAAAAAATGGACCTCAGATTAGAGGGAATCAATTGAAGAGTGTGCCAAGATACACAGGGACGGACAAGGCACTGTATAATTTCTCAGACATAGAAGTCCTGACTTGGCCAGCAGCTGAACTAGAAGATCATTGTAGGTCCCTTCCAACTGAAATAGTCTGTTCTCTTCTATTCTACTCAAAAAGTCTAACTGACTTAACCTCATGAAGACCAGTACACACTCTAGCTTAGGTTATCTTTCAGTCACTTAAGAAGAAGAAGAAAGAGAAGTTTTGCCAAGCTTAGCATTAAAGCCCTGTCAATAGCATAAATGTCAGTATGTAAAAAAAAAAAAGCACTGCTACATTTTTGCAAGATGTGAACTTTAGTTTGCATGCAGGATCAAATTCTCCAGGGCTTGCCTGCACCAGACGAGTCACCACACTGCAGAACCCGGTCCTAAAAAGATCAGCCCAAAGTGTGGAAAACACAGAAGATGACACAGGCACAAAAGAGGTGGCTCTATGTGAGAGATAACTGAGGGGTATGACAAGACTGAAGCGAAAACAGTGAAAGAGAGACATGAAGGCACCTGAAGAACATGTCATTATGTAATTTCTTAAAATACATGCATGCTCATCTATCTTAGGAGATGAGATGATTAGGATAATTTAATACCAGCAAAATTTGAAGAATTTGGAGAAAGCTCCCCAAATAACTTCGCACAGAAAAAAAGCCAGCACAGTATATCAAATACCATCCTTGAAGAGCAGAGGATTTGCCAAGAGAAGCAGAACCAACTGATAGTGTCGATATAATTCTTTTAATCTGTGTTGGAAGCTCTTAACCCTTGACGAAAGAAAACAGAGAGATGAGAACAGAAGGAATAAGCTAACAATGAAGTGTGAGTAGAAGGAGGAGGTGTGATCACAGATGAAGAAAGAGGAAAGAAAAAAAACCAAAAGCAAATCAATTCTGAACAAACTATAGAAAACAGGCCTTTGGAACAACATGTGGCCCCAGAACTGAACTTCTAGACTTCCACGGTTGTGTGAGGCTGCATACAAGGTTTTGCTTCAGCTAACACAAACACATTGCTCAAGCTAGTTTAAAGTTTGAAGTTACTTAAGACTCTGGCTCAGGTTCAGACCCATGCTCAAGTGAACAAGCTTTGACTTGGAAATAGATACACTCATCGGCAAAAACCACTGCCATAATTACGCAAGTCATCCAAAATTAAGTGTTTTTGTCTTCCACTGAAATCTAACAGATGCCACGGCTATATCCAGGGGTGAGTGTGATTCCCATTCACTGGTTTCCATCCAGGCAAGCTCAATTTTTTTCCTCCTCAACCCTCATTTCTGTTTTCACCTGGCAGGCAGGGAACATGGCTTTGTGAAGCATCTAAGATGGCCTTTGGTAGGTCTCACCTTGGTAGCCCCAAGCCAAGGTACTATAACCTGGGAGGCAAGCAATTAGCTTCTCCTCTGTCATTTTTGTGGTCAAGCTTCTCTTCCTCTAGTTTCACATTATTTTGCACTTAAACTGTCTGTTCCCATGCTTTCACTATCTCTCTCCTGTGTTCATTTTATTCTTACAGCTACTAAAATATTGTGGGACAGCAATCTTCTCAGCATGTCCAGAGAAGGGCAATGAAGATGGTGACGAGTCTAGAGAACAAGTCTTATGAGGAACGGCTGAAGGAACTGGGGCTGTTTAGTCTGGAGAAGAGGAGGCTGAGGAGAGACCTTAATGCTCTCTACAACTACCTGAAAGGAGGTTGTAGTGAGGCAGGTGTTGGTCTCTGCTCCCCAGTAACTAGTAATAGAACGAGAGGCAATGGCCTCAAGTTGCGTCAGGGGAGGTTTAGATTGGCTATTAGGATAAATTTCTTTACTGAAAGAGTTGTAAAACATTGGAACAGGGTGCCCAGAGAAGTGGTGGAGTCACAGTCTCTGGAGGTGTTCAAAAAACATGTAGATATGAAACTTCAGGACACGGTTTAGCAGACAAGGTGGTATTGGTTGGACTTGATGACCTTAGAGCTCTTTTCCAACCTTAATGATTCTATGTTTCTACGATTCTCTGCCTGTCTGGCCTGTCAAGTCACATACAAACTAACCGCATGCAGCACCATAAAAATTATAAAAGACAACAGCTTAGAACAGTATATCATAGTGTAATTTCAGATACACATCCCCACTGCCCAAAGACCTGATTCAAAGCCCACTGATTTTTACAAGGTTTGCATTATTCCTTGTGTGAGGAATAGAGCCATCTCAAGTGGCTCTCAGCCAAAAGTGAGCTGAAGAAATCTCATTTGTCTTTCTCAGCCCTAAGCTAGCAGCAGGCAGGGGATCCTGCTATAATAAATAAATAAATTCTGATCATTATCTTACATGGGAAGTTCCTTTTTCTCCTTTATTTAGCTGCATTTTACTTATTCAGAGTGAATTTGTCACTGGTGGAAAATTTGAAGTAGCCTTGGAGAAACTCTTACCTATGTAACAGACAGAGCACTTTACTGTCACCTATTTCTGACCTCCCCTAGATGGACCTCTCTGGGTCAACAAGAATAGCTGAGTGTCTGTGGCTTACTGACCAACAGCTGTACTGCTGAGGCAAGAAACAAAGGGCATACATAACGCTAGTCGCCGTCACTTCTCTTCTGGAGACTGACTCATGACCACAAACTTAATTCAATTATCAGCAATCAAATAGTTATTAAATTGTATCAGGCTTGCACTTGTTACAGCTCACAGGCTGGACTAAAGAGATTTTTCCAAGGATTTTATCTGATGAATGTGCTCACTAGGTTGGAAAAAGTCACCTACTCCAATTTCTTTAACTACAGTCCAGTGATGAGAGGAGATAACACTGTTGCAAACATCCTTCTCTACCACTTAAAAATGCTAAATCTGAACCTTTTTAGCACCACAATCTCCAATTCCCTCTTCTGCTGGTTCAACATTACCTGCATCCAGATGCCTCTGTCTGACATCTGCCTTCGCTGCAGGTGGGAACTATGGCATACATGTCACACTTAATATTGCAACACAGCAAACACTGAATTCACAGGCCAATAACCCTGCATTATTTAACAAAGCAGACAAGAGAAAAAGGGCTTTAAGTAGTTATGTGCAGAGTCTGTGACTTGTAAATGCATAGATCACCAAGGCATTAATCTGAAATGGTGACTGAGAGCATCAGTGCTCTGCACTCACTTCATACCGATACACTATATTCACAGGATTACTAGCAAGAAAGGTATGTCATGACTTCAGGTCATTACTTCCTCTGTTCAACTGAATTTGTCTCCTGATCCCCCGGCTAGTACAAATCAGCTGGATTCCTCAGCAACTGTGGTACTTATGCTTGCTATGAGCTGAGCACTGCTCGCCCAGGGCCAAGGAATCTCACTGCCAACATCTCCATCCAGCCTCTGTGCTCTGCCCAAACAGCGCTGCATGCCACGAGCTGCTCCACAACAGAACTAGTTTGATCTGCCTCCTGTCAAGCCCTCCGAGATGTCATTCTACTCTCTTTCCCCTCACACAACTGTAATGACTAAACAACAAAAATCAACAGTGAAATCACTGAAAACATATGGAATTTCAGATACTTAAACACAATCCAGTGGTACCTCCTCATGTTGCTGAAAAACAAAATCACCTTAACACATTAGGAACCACTATTGTGGGGCCTTTGAACAAACCTTTGTTGAATACCAAGAGTTCTTGTCTAAACTGACATTTGGGTGAGACTGCTTTTATTGTATCTTCCTTATACTAACAGCTATCTACACCCAGTGGTCAGCTTAATAGGTTGGCAGAGATTTGTCAGACTTAGCTGACTCTATTCAGGATGGAGGATAAGAAGGGAAGGGAAGGGAAGGGAAGGGAAGGG
>Ga0065711_1042698_pt1 | contig 15199 bp, 9 predicted proteins | sample Hoacrofraction12_FD_59098 | JGI IMG/M metagenome (GOLD analysis project Ga0065711, IMG submission 59098) | Hoatzin crop microbial communities from Cojedes, Venezuela - Epithelial fraction 12 v2 (version 2) | ecosystem: Host-associated > Birds > Digestive system > Esophagus > Crop | place... | reverse complement strand
AAAAAAAAAAAAAAAAACAAAAAAAAAGGGAAACAATAGTAGCCTCATACTGTTCAAACTGGGTGAGCTGGCAGAACATGAAGACAAACAGCAAATTCAGCACCCTGCATGTGTTACTGAAATTGTTTTTGGTTTTTCTGGTTTTTTTTTTTTTGTTGTTTTTTTTTTTGTTTGTTTTGTTTTGTTTTTTTTCCCCCTCTCTTTCTGTTTCCAGCTTTCCCATTTATCCCTTGAAGCTGCTGCCATTCCAAATATTCTCTCTGAACAATCTCTGCTGTGCAGGTATCTTATCCACAACAGAAGATACATAGCAATCACACAAATACAGCTTTTTCAGTTAGAGGCAAAAAACAAAACTCTTCTATTTGGGAGGGGGGAAAAAAAAAAAAAAAAGAAGAAAATATTCACATTTTTCTTCTAATAGTTCTGTTTACCCTGGCCTTCGAGACCTATAGCTGTTGATATATCTGTCTTGGCTCACCACAGACAACACAGCTCAGTTTAGAGTCCAGTGTTCAAGCTGCGCCTGGGAAGTGGAATCCGGCCTTGAAGCGCACTTCTGCGGATCACTGTTCAAGCCTCACTGGTTTGTGTTTATGAGAACTGATGCTGTTCCAAGTATCCTCTTGATGATGAGCCATTTAAACACCACATGTAGGGAGCTGAATTTGTCTTAATCTTGCTTATTCTCCCACACAGGGAAGTTTGTATCATATATACGATTCTACACGCTAAAGCAATTCACATGAACAAAAGCAATTGTGAAGCACTAACAAAACAGTCCCCTTCTGTTGTTCACTGGCTTGTATCTATACAATCACCCCGCGGATATATGAACACATTTGTGGTATGTTTTGCAGAGAGGTGTTAGGGTTTTTTTGGTTGGTTGGTTTTGGGTTTTCGTGGGTTTGTTTTTGTGGTTTGTTTTTGTGGTTTGTTTAGTTTTGGCATTTTGATGTGTTTTTTTGTTGTTTTTTGTTTGGTTGGGGCTTTTTTTGGTTTTTGGGGTGTTTTTTTTTTTTTTTAAGATTTTTAAATCGGTTTTTATAATACAAAGACTCTAATACCTTACAGAAAGTAATCGAGCCATTCCAACACTCAGAATGAAAAATGACAGTTGAAATCATTGTCTCCCCCTCCCCAAAACAGACTATCTGTTTTTCAGCAAGTATTAGGTGTTTCCTCTAGGATTTCCTATGGCAATTTAATATTAATTCTACCTTTTATTAAAGAGACTACAATACTACTCCCACTTTTTGTATTATATGCTATGATTCATGCGCGTCCAGTATTTTACATTGGTGGGTAATATGCACATTCTTCTTAAAAATTAGGTTAATCTTTTTAATTAGCGTGGCTTTGAAAACTAAATCGGCTAACCTGAATTCTTGTGTCTGTATATAAGGTCCCAATTCTCAAGCTTTCCACAGGTTACCTTGTTGTTACGTCTAAATTAAATGGTTAAATAGGCAAGGTGGACAGCTGTACCTCAAAGCAAGGAATTTTGACCCTGTCTGTGCCAACCAGTTCCATTAACACAGCAGAGAAGATTTTAATTTTCAATCAATATATCTCAGCTGCAAGCTCATTAGCCAACAATCAACCATAACGCGTTGCCTCATACAGACCTCCTGGAGCTGGTGCAGCTGTACACAGAAAGTCGCCCAAAGTGTGCACATCTTTTTAGTTATTCACCACAGAATAGTTATTCTATGGGATCCAAATGTACCCCAGTGTGTAAACAGGCAAAAGCTCATCTCTAAAATCGCAAAAAGAATCTGTAAATCCTTGAAGAAGCACACATCAACTGTATACGTTGTGGAAACTAGATTGTATACCCCAGCCACCTCTGTCTCATCATCAGATAAAGATTCTCACTGTGATAAACGAGATAGTGCTTAAAATTATAGTGAGCCCACCTCTTAGAGGGAGCAAAGCAGGCATGGTGGTGGAATTTAAAGGGGTAACATTACTTACACTACGAAATTATTCATGTAAAGTCCTTTTTAAGTTTACTACTTCTTCATTAAAAGTCATCCAAGGCAGAAGATACAGGCTCTCCAAGGGAAGAACAATGCTCAAAGATTTGGTGGTTGATGCAGTAAAATGCCTGCGTACAGGTGAAAGCAGCTCAACTGTATCAAGCATCCAATCCTGTCTGACATTCAATGGCATGGATCTCTGCACAGCTTAATGAGCAAAGAGTAATCAGCTGGGACATCAACTTCGTGCTTGTTTTCATAAAAATATAGAGATGCCAATTGCACCAAACAAACCTTAAACTGGACACATGTCTTTTCTAGCTCCCAAAGTCCGCAGTAACTGAGCCTATTAATAATAATGAAATAAAAGTTCACTACACAGATTTTCTCCCAGTGCTAAATTATAAAGCTAGACTTAAAACAACCTGGTCTTCACAGCATATAGAGTTGTAACATTTGAATGCTTACTCTGGCTACTAAATACAATAATAATGATGTCAAACATGACCACACACTTGCCTAGCTAAGACTTAAATTTATGTCTCTAGCCAGAAGTTAATAGCGTAACACTTGTTTTCCCATGATTCATGGGGTTTCAGGAATTGTTATGATGTACTAGGAGGGGCAATGAAAGGCCTAGTAAAATAATGGATTAAGAAAACTCTCAGTGCAGCAAGACTTGAAAACACACTTACCACAGCTGTAATTACAAGCCTGAATGGCCACTGCTGATCCCTAACCTCAAACACAGCTTACACTCCCATGCAGTGAGTCTGCATCAGGGAAAAAAAAATCTTTACCATGGCCTTATTAAACTAACATTTGCTTGTGCTTGTTTTAAAGGTTCTACTAGCTTAACCTGTTTATATAAAAAGAGTCACACCATGATGCTACAAAATTAGAGCACTACCTACCTCAAAGTCCTCAGGTTGTTCGGATTTCCATAGGTCTCACTGTCTTTTTACTGAATTGTTGCAGGAAGGGAATGGCAACCATATTCACCTGCTATTTGACATCGGCAACTCACCACTCACTCTAACAATTGCTGAGATCACTTTATCCAGGAATGCATACCAGACATTTTTCCCTGTAATCTCCTGATCAAACTGTGGATGTCTCAGTGTTATTTGGTTTATGATATTGCTAATGATTTATCACAGAGGTCGAGCTGGTTACTGTGAAATAAAAGCACTGCTTTTCAAAAGCCAGAATTATTTTCCATGTCCAAGTAACTTTCTCCTAAGCTTGACTGTGACACCAGTCCAGCTATGAATTCTTTAAGGCAGGTGCTTATTTTTCAGTTGGACTAACAATGATGCCAGTTGAGGTAGACAAGTATGAAAACAATGTGGATTTAAAAGCTCAGATTTTGCCAGTTTGAGGATGTTCTGTTCCAGTCTCTATCTTTGATATCAATCATGGAAGGACAAAAAAAAAAAATCAATCTTTTAAATAAATAAAAATTTAAAATACTGTTCTGATTCTGTGCACACAGTGGATGGGACAAGCAAAGTCTCAAATTGCAGTAACAGAATGTCAGGCTGCATTTAACAATAGCATTTTGCTGGCAAAAGCAATGAAGCTCTGGAATAGGTTGCCCGGGAAGATCTCTGGATCTATTCATATCTGTTAGATCCCTTTAAGTAGGTTCGACAAGTATGTCAGCAGTCAAGAAATGGTTGACTAACTCAGGAAAGTAGATGAACTAGGGGAGTGAGTTCCTTGTATACAACTTACATTTTCTCCATCTTCCGTGTTCTGAAAAAGATACTTACAGACACAGGCATGTATACATACGCATGTACATCCCCACCCACATACATTCTATGGCTCCCTTAATAAAATACGATGTACCTCTTAAATACTGAAAAACAGTGCTGAAAAGGACTTTATCTAATGAGTAGTGATCTCACACGGAAGATGCACGAGAGGCAAAGCAAGAGGAAAAAAAACCTATATAAACCTGCTCCCGACCCATGTTCTATGCAAAACGAAACAACTGTAAAGGGAAAATCAGAAACAGTCCAGCTCAAAGTCTCTTTTGATTGAATGATTTTGGAATTCTTCGGCAAAGCAGGCAAGTAAGGTTCAAATCTCTGTCCTGTGTCAGGTATGGAAACACGGAAGTAGTCACTGTTTTGTGAGTTTGATGGCTGGCATATAAACCCCATTAGAAACCAAGTTCTGTTCATTACGCATCTTTGCTTTCACTTAAAAGGCCTGAAAATTTACAAATTTTTCCCTTGGCTTGAACTAGTATTACAAAAATGTTTGTGAGCTACTCAGAAAAATCTGCCTGTTTAACCACTCAATCCATAGGGGAAAAAAAGTTAATTACATAACCCAACTATATATTTAATATCCCAGGGCCAAGTCACTGTGTGTCCACAGGAAACATTAATAAACATGGTTTATTTCACTTCATAAGTGTTGTGATTACCATTTCTCAGTAACAGAAGTTATCAGCAATATGATACTTCTCTATACCTTATGAAACTGAACCAAAATGGCAAAGCCTACTTGAATTTAGCTCAAATGCCAGTTTACTGTGAACATGTTCTCCTTCTGTTCCTATGTATGTCAAAATTCAGGGCTGGGTTTCCGCGAGTGCAGCACGCTAGGGCTCAGCTGAGAACAGACAGGAGTTGCCAAGCACAGGACATAACAAGCCTCTAGTTTGGTGCCTAAATGGGAAGTAAATATTCCAGAACAAACACAAAAAAGTATGCTTGCTTGTTTTCGAAATTGTTACACCTTAAAGACTATGTAGAAATGGTCCTCTTTGCATGTCAGCTACTGAATGCCTGAGAAGTATTTAAGAAGTTTCATCTATGGAATGGAAAACACCACAGTCCTACATACTTAGAGCCCAAGACTCATTACAAGCAATTGAAAGACTTTAATTCTACCATATTTTGCACACATGAAATCTGCGTGCACCCAAAAAGCCTCTCAAGTTCACAAAATTCTTTTTATGTAATGAAAAATGTCAAGTCTATTTGAGGATGAGTACGTAACCCTTCTGCAACTGCAATATAATGTACAAAGTTGAAAGACTCAAGCTGAAGACAAACATCTTTTGTTTCTGATACAGGAGGAATTTAGAGATGGAATACACATTTTGTTTTCAAACATCAGAGACCAGCAACGAGAGAAAAAAAATGCTAAAACTACTGTGATCTGTAACAATACAAAACCCATTGCCGCTTGGTGTTTTTACCTCAGCAACCCGAGTCCTTTGTTACAGGACACTGACATTCCACTTCTGAACTGCTACCGAAACACCACCAAGCTGTCAGCTTCCATTCGAATACCGACCTAGCTGCATCTTTCTTGTTTTAAAGACAGACAAAATAACTCTGAATTGGTATGCACCGCTGTAGACTAACAAACCCAAATATTTCAATTATCAGTGAAAAGGAAACAAAAACTGGTAACTTTTCTTGCCATACAAACATGATGGTTACCACATAATTTAACATTAGAGAACTCTGAGTTGTGTGCTAAATTATCTTCAAGTGTAAGTCTAATGACATGTATATTTCATTGGAAGTCTTTGATGTGCTTAGTTTGGTGCAGAAACATGCTATCAACTCATCAGGTAATCACTTCCAACATATCAGAATATCGGATGGTCTAAATACCAACTTACACACTATGTACGAGTGCTTGCAATCCCTGTTTGCGTTACCAGATATAATAACGTCATGAGTTTTTAAAGGCATTTTTACCACAAAGGCTACTGCTAATACGTCTATGGCAGGCCTTTTTACCAGAAAGTTTCAAAACTTAACCAGTGGTGCATCCAGCATATGCACACAAGATTAGTCCAAGGCTAAGTCTTACAATTTTAATAGTTTTTCAGAATAAAAATATTCATATTTTTTACTCAAAACCAAGAAAAAGATCCCATTCCCACACAGTTAATCACAGGTGAATCTGTTTCATAGGCTACAGCCCAACACTACTCAGGCCTAGGAATATTCTAAAACAAATTAAAAAATGTACCAACAAGAAAAAATAAGTGATTTCCCTAAGCATTTCCATAGCTTGCATAAAGATATCAATTACATAGCTTGTCTTCTAAATTAATGATTCACAGTGATGGATTATTCATGCAAGTCAGCCAGCTGAACATTATACTTTGACTCTGGGGAGAAAGTATAGCATGTCTTAATTAACTGCATTTTGTATATGCCAGAAGAGAGACAGAAAAATTTTATTCCTCTAGTCAACTAGGTAAAACGTAAGAAAATAAAACTAGTGACAATTTAAATATGAAAAAATCTTCAGGAGTCTCCATAATCCATATTTAAAGTAAGCTAGGAAGCGCAAATTGCCTGAAGTGAGCTCTGAAAGTAGTTCCAAATTGCTGTTCTGTTGAACAAACTGACTTCGGATCTACTCCATTTAAGCATGAAAAAAGATGGAAATTTCATGTCAATATGCTGCTTCCTGTCTATGCACAACCTCAAAAGACTTGAGCGATGGCACAATTTATTGTTTCAAAAGGATATCAAGTATTTTCAGAGCCTTGATTGAAATGCAATTCAACACTAAATTTTCGTGTGAGTGAACATTACATTATTATCTCAAATATTTTCTAAACAAATGCTGTATTCTAACAGCCTCCTTGAACGTACATAACATTTATGTGCTGTGTAAGTCTATTGATGATATTTTCTACTTTGATCAGGCCAATGCAAAATACATCTACAATTCAAACTATCTAGGATTTGCAATTGTTAGCTTTCAAAGCGTTATTCAACCATTGTATTGAAAGATTTACAAAATAAAAACAGGAAGTGTATGATAAATGTTACCATTTATCCTTAGAGTAAGTAATATGAATGACCTAATACCTCTCAAAAATCTATTGCAAGCTGTTCTAGGATAGCAAAGACTGCCACGCCTGATGAATTAATATGACCACCTAGTTGCTTACATACAATACATTCAGGTTGTTAAAAATATTAATCATATCCAAATAGACCTCTACCTTTTAACAAACTAATACCCAGATGCCTCACACTCATTACTGGATTTTATTTTATGAGTACAAAGAGTCTGTTTTCATTTTACACTGGAGAAACGCAGGTTAAGTATAGATTAAACAACTTGTTCCCTACCAAAGGATCTAAAAAAAAAAAAAACAGTAAACTTTTTTCTTCTTCCTTTAAAACTACCCTACCCATTGGCGTTACCTTCTCTGAGCTCCCACTACAATCCTAGAGCCTTTCATTTTGTCCTTGCTCTCTTGGTGCTTCAGCAATATTTCTGGGGATTCTTCTAAAACCCTACAATTCTTAAGGAATTATGTAATAGCTCAAAGTTACACAGATAAGGATTAGGAAAGGATGGTGAACAGCAATTCAATTAGTCTCTACCAATCCTGAAATGATAAACAGTGGGAACACATATTATATATCTGCCTCCATAGGGCTTTCACTACAGGTAAAGATGATACCCTATCAGACCTAGCTCCTTGTAACAATTCTTACACACAGATTTGAATTTATGTTGCTTTCCTCTCCTTTCAAATACAAGATAGGCTAACGTTCTTGAGCAATATGCTTCCATCACTTCAACAATTTATTTTTGTTGTGACTGAGTGGAAGTTTGTCCTTTTGAAGCTAAAGGGTATTTTGCTGTCACTTCATATTTGAAGAGCTGGTATCAGTTATGTCAAATTCACAAGTGTACTGTGTTTTGATATTGTATGCACATTTTCCTCCCTCACATTTTTATATGAAAAATTACCAATGGCATTTTTTCGCTTCATGCATATCATCCCCTCAAAATAAATCTACTTACAGTCAATTTGTTTCTTATTGACTTTCATGGATATCTTCTCTACATGCCCTGCTGCTCCATATTCCCCATAATTAGACATTTCTGATTGCTTGTTTTTCTGATATTTGTTTTTCTTGGTTTCTCCTTGTAGTTCTAATATCCTGCTTTCTTTAGTATTTCAACACAGGCACAGTAGGGAGAGGAGATGGAAACTGCCAGCTACAGATGACACTGCGCAGCTTCTGTGCAACTGGAGACTCCAAAATCCAAAAGAGTTTTTGTGCTACCATGACATTTTCTATGCCTCAGAGATGCTGGAGAAGAAACTGAGAACAAGCATGGCTGTAGCATGCAGTGCCCGCACAGGTGACAGTGAACTGAGGAGCTGTGTTCAGGCATGCATGGCACACGAGACTTCAGAACCAGTCCCCAGGAAAAAGAACGAAAACACTCACAGCTACAAAGCACCACAAACATTGTTTCAGTCTGCTCAATCCTATCAGGCATCACCCTTCCATTAAGGATGTTACTCCTGTCTTGCTGAATTCCCAGTAGGTATTTTGAGATGCTTGTTACAAGCTGGGTTTGTCAGACAAGGGGCAGGGGGAAACATGGGAAGAAGTTGTTCATCAGCCATTTCTCTTGTCTCTGGCTTAAAAAGAAAAATCTTTCTGAAAAACCCCATGTCTGAACAAGCTCACATGGGAATGTGGTATTTCACAGACCACTGTTATTTTCTGTTTGAACTGGTAGTAATAAAACTGCTCCGTCTTACCCTAAAAAGAAAGCCACAGGTAGTACTCCTCACAGTTCTGCTTCCTTGCAATGGCATTTTCTGATGACAGAAGTACGGTGGGCAATGCCCCTTGGAGATGAAAGGAAGCAAAGGTTCACGTGCACACACCGCCAGAGCACAGAGCGCCACGGGCATAACAGAGGAAACGCTAGAGCCTGTGGAGGGAGATCTCCACGGTTAGGTCTGGGCACCGAGGGAGACTGATAAGACAGGTAAGTAGATGAAGAGGGAAGGCCCAATTCTGGTACAGAGGAACAACTGAAGGCAAAGGCAAAACATCCCTTCCAGACTTTCACTACTATCAGTTACGTACAACACATAATCCCTATCCTATAATACTTATGTCAACACTACTGCAAGATGAAAACAAGATCATAACCAAAGACCAAAATAGTGTTGAAAGGGCTCAGCTCTGCATCTCCTACTTTTACATTGTAAGCGCTCAATGGCTGTTCAACACCTCGCCTTCCTTCTCTTCAGAGATTCTCAGACATTGCTGTCCTCTTCCCAGCTCCTCAATTTGCAGACCTCCACTAACAGCTTCTTTGGATAGAGAAAACTGGGAGAACAGATGTGTTCATGAATTCTGTGACTGGACCAATTGCAGCCAGAGTCATAGGACAAAGAACAAAAGAATACGGGACATAGCACATGCAGTCGTGAAACAAGATCTTATTTTTCATGCTAGACCATGGAAGTGTAGCAGGCACATTAAGCATTAAACTAGAAGTCTCTTCTGTCACCTTCAACTCAAACATGAGTTTTGTCAAATATTATCTAAGCCACTATTTTAAAAGTGTGGAGTCAGCTTTGGTTTTTTACTTTTTCTTTTTTAATTACAAAAAGACCTGCTGCCTGTAACATTACTGTGAATAAACAATGTTACTTCACTAAAAAGGTTTTTATTCACCATATGTAAGTGCACATGCTTTTAAAAACAAAACAGAATTACTACAGTGTTTTAAAAGTCCGTATCAGTTTAATAAGAAACTAGTTTATTCCTCTTTAGTACTTGTAAGAATCATTAGACATCTTTCAACTCCCACTAATTACTTTGTTTTTGGCAGACACTACTGTTTCCTCCTCCTGCTTTTTTGAATAAATCCGAAATTAAGAAGTCAATAAACTGACATATTTACAATAAAAATAACTTGGCTCCCCTCTCTTCTTCCTCCCACTTCTCGTATCTCTCTTTACAGATTAAAACGTTATCGTTCACCTACAGGCTTTACATGTACTTACAGCAGTTTGGGTAGGGACCTCTTTCCTTTACATCAACAGCATCGCAAGTCGAAGACCTGATATTACAGTAAGCTGTTTGTGTTGTCTTAGGTTTTGATTAATATCTTTAAATAGGTTAGAAACTAGAGCAAATGCTTTTTTTGAAAAAAGATATCCGAGAAAGAAAACATCAGTTGCTTCAGTGAACTCAAGTTGCTATGTGAAGTACACAATCATTAAATGCTCCAAGAATGGCTTTAATTTAAATGTGGATAGAAAAGCATTTGAAAAAGGCAGTTTCAGTGCACCAATTAAAAAAGATGTCTTAAATCTTTAAACCTGTTTTCTGTCTAACTACAACTTACATAACTGAGATGTATGGGGAAAACTGGGGCAGCAAATATTACCTCAGACATCAAAAGCTCCTGAAAAATGATGCTTCGCTACACTGTCAAGGAAGGAGGCAACCTCCTGTGGCTAAGTGATCATGAGGAGTTCAGACAGGCTGTCTTTAGCAAAGCACCCATGCTCCTAACATTACCTTGACATGCCACAGTCAGTTAAAAAAATCATGTTGAAAAGTAGATGCCAAGTTCTCCAACCTACTCCAAACGTCTACATGGAAAATCAAGGGCTAGAATGGCATCGCTGCTCAAAAAGTGCCAGATGCAAAGTGCAACTAGTGAGCAAGTGTTTGGGCATATTATCTCACTGCAGAGGTCATTAAGGCGTTTGCTTTCCTGCAGCATCTGAGCAAAATTCTCAGAATTCAGTCAGAATTCCAAAAGCAAAATAAAGCCTTAAATATGTTCCTCAAAAAAGTTAGAAAGGAAATGATAGTTCTCTCTTCTCAGATGAGGAAGTCCCCCAAACCCACTGTGCATACAGAAACATGGATGACAAAAATAGATGAAAACAAAAGAGTACAGGAACTGAAGTTCTTCCGAGGTTTGGAGAGATCATTCACAGCCGGCAAATGCTTGGTTTTGTATATTTAAGAAATCCTACTGCACACATGGTACAGTTTCAATTTCAATTCTGACAGAATTGATCTTTCTAGAAACAGCCAATTGTCCATTAGTCCCATCAATTCATGGGTTTAGAATTGTCAGACACACACAGCAGATTAGAAATAGTTTACACTATTTAGAAATTATTTGTTTAGATGTAATGGTGAAAGACTGCAGGGCTGAAGTACATAGGTGGAAAGGTATCTCCTGATTAATAGGCTAGCTATTTGGTTAAAACTGAATACAACCACATTGTTTAACTTTCTTCTTCTAGACAGAATATTACTTGTCATTACTGATTCTTCCTAAAAGAATAGTCTCAAGGTCTGAAAAAATAGTTCTCCGGAATTATCATATTTAAACACTCAACTAAACCAAAAATCCTTTACAACACAGGTCAAATCTTATTAACCCAAAAGCCAGACACATATTTAACTCATTAGCTTGTATCAATAAGAAATTTTCCCTTTTCCCATCTCATAGCTACAGCTGCTTTGCAATGACTCTAAAAGACAAAAAAGGATGCAGATAACCCACACAGCTTTTATCACATTAGCCACAGTCTGCAGTTTCCATAACCATTAGCTTTGAAGTATACTAAACAAAGCAGAACATGACCTTACAGTTGATATTGTAATCATACCACATAAGAGCAATTCTTTATCATACACACTTTATTAAGGCCACCAAACGAGATGCTATGCAGAACTACTCAAAACACTAACAGGCAGAAAAGAACGCTACTGTTGCACAGCTGGGTGAAGCAGGCAGTAAGCCCACTACAAGGAGGGTTCGCTGCTTGTAAATGCAGAGTCACCAGCCAACTTCTGACACGTACCGCTCATCTTGGCTGGGCTGAGGGATAAACTAGAAGCAGAACACATGCATGTGTACGAGGCTAATAGCAAAAAAAATTGAAGCTTTTAGTTTTAAAATAATGCAATGTGATATGGCTTTACTTATTAGCAAAAGGCACTAATTATCATATCTACATTCATGTTTAGTACAGTATGTAAGCACCTTTTTAGAAATACAATTTTGGGGAGGGAAAATGAAAGAGATGACATTCTTTCAGAGAAGTCAGGAAGTTGAAGATATTTCATACAGGCATTCATCCTGCTTGAATTCTCACAGTACTATGTTGTTGCAGACCTTCTCCAACACAAAACCCTTTTCCAATGACTGTACTAAGCTATTTAGACTATAAAAAATACATATTCCCAATGTGATTGATGCAATTTATTTACACCCTGTCATTTTATACTGATTTAAACACCAAATAAGGAAGGAAAGTAAGTCCAAAAGTTTACCCTTATTATTTGTGTGATTTTTTTGTTGTTATTTGTCTTGAAGCAGAAAGCTTCATTATCTTCAGCACAATTTTACAATGAAATTTAAAGAAAACATGTTCTTACGTCAAGTCAATCATTGAAGATACAGGAAGTATTGCCCTTCCTCATGCAGGAATGCATGTCACTATTGCCACCCCAAGTTCCACTAACCTTTTATCATCTGGTTCGCAAGATTAGCAGTGCTCAAAAGACACTAATTAAACCCCAAAATTTTAAAGATATTTCCAAATTTAGCTACTCTGGTATTTCACGTATTTGAGGAAAAATACAAAGTTATCACTAATCACAGCTGACTACATAGACATTACACTGCCATGTAACCAGAGATACTGCCTGTATCAGGGATATGCAAGCGTACACAAAATAAGGAAAAATCAGGCATTAATTTTCAAAGTCATGTTTACACACCTATTTTTAACATTACTTTGAACACATAGCATAATTCAGGTGAGGACAGCCTAAAGACTGAGTAGAGGATAGATGTACCCTACATTAATTCATATTCGGGCTGTGTTTTACAAAGGCAGAATAACGTCTTGCCTACACAGAACACGGACTGTCAGAAATTTTAAAAGGTATTCAGCCGCTCCAAAAATACGTCTTCACGGATGATGAGCAACCAAATACTAAATTTGAAATTTTGAGGGGAAAAAAAAAAAAAAAATCAGATACATGTGGTGGTGCAGCCCCCCCTCACACCTGGTCATCCCAAAACCAGCCAATGTTGTATTCTTCCTTGCACTGCAAGAATAGCTAGCTGCCACACGGTGAATCGGGACAACTTCGCACCTTTCTTGTTTTTGTATGAGAGCAGCAAGCTGGGCCGATCAGGCATTCCCTGATTGCACCTGAATCTCCTGATGCCTGGAGTCGCATCTGCCTGGGAAACATCAGACTGTACATTCTGGGTAGTACTGAAATTGTATAGTTGCTGTCTGCACCATGTGGATTGTGACCGGCATGGAAAATTACTGCTGCCTAAAGTCAATTACCTTGAGACCCTACAAACAGGGGTACCAAGGAAGGCCCTCTGAGCTGTTCTGGTTTGCAGCAGGCTGCACCCAGTAACTCCCTCTGAGCGGGACACACCTCAGAGTAACTCACGAACTACCTGAGCTGATCTCCTTGAGATTCAACCTTCGACCTTTGAGAAATCATTTGAGCTGAAGCAAGTATTTCACTGAACTCCAGGGGAATTTTTATGACTGCATGAGTGTGTGAATCGATTCAAAACACAGTATTCTATTTCTTTGATTGTAATAGCAAATTCTTCTTAATCACTCAGTAAATGCTAAGTTAAACAGTGATTAATAGCTGCTAAATTCCTGTGATTCTCTTTAAACTGTGAACACACCCTGAATTGCCGCTAAGCATATTCCTTAGTCATAAACCGTTGTGATCTAAGGCCGATTCTGGATCCAGCTGCACCTAGGCTCCTCTCCGAGCAGGAGTTTAGAAAGCAAGGGGGTCCAGTCCAAACCTGGTGACTCAAGAGGAGGGTCTCCTTTCACCCTTACACCTTTTTTCCACTCTGTATAAATCATTTTCTACTCAAAACCCCCTTTGATTTTGTATTCCATTCATTTAAGAAGCAAGAGTGAACCTTGCCAACGAACTCTGTAATATCACATTTTCTAAATTTTCAGTAAAATCTTTCCTTGTAAGACCTCTGAGTGATCATTTAAGCAATCTAACCACTCATTTGCAACAATACATTAGTTGAAAAGGACTTTAAAAAGCTAAAAGTAGCTAGATCTTGATGTGAAGAATCCTACCAGTACTAACTCCTCTCCACTGCTACATTTTGTGACACATAAGAAGTTGAACTACTACACATAAGCATGATGTTTACATCTACAGAATAAATTTCAAAAGTTATCACAACAACGCAGTGTTCACAGACAAGTGCTCCTAGAACTCTGCCAGACTACATATGAACACGTACACATTCTTCTATATGAGAGAAAGAGATGAAAGGTAGCAAGAGACTCAAGTCTTAAGAACGAGGACAGAAACACATCACAGCAGCCACTTTGCAGCCCACAGGCGCATTAATTCCAGGCCACTTTTAGAATCAGCTTGAGCCAGCAGCGCCGTAGCTAAGGCATTTGTTAGGCCAACAGAAACACGGGATATTGTGTAATTTCAACAATGAATAAGTAAGTAGATGAGTGACAACTTCACAAGTACTGTCACATACATGTGAACAAATCATTCACTGAAAATAGCAGATGAGGAGACAAAGTCAAAGCAAATTTAAAAGCCCAAACTTGATCTCAAACTTGAGAATGTGAGCACACAAGACGGAGAATCTTGTGAACATAAGTTTTGGAACTAATGGCTGCATTTAACAGCAAACTTAACAAGCCTTCACCTTGTATTACCTCTTAAGTTGCCCTACATAATTCTGTAGATAAGCCACACCTTAAAGAAAAAGCAACAACCATTCCTCCCCCCTCACCTCCTTGACACTTATTCCTCATCACACTCAACCAAGCCACAATAATTCTGAAAAATACAATGGACATAAAAATAGATAACTATGAATCTGGTTCAAGACCTCTCTGCTTAAAAACAAAAAAAAAAAAAAAAAAAGAAAAAGAATCTGGAAAAGCATCACAAAATTGACAGAGGGGGACAGCATACTCCATCTGAAGCCTTCGCACCAGCAGGACTGCAGCTTTCTAGCTTTACTTTAGAACACGCTAATTTCACTGAAAGGATAAAACACCAGACATGCATTTGGCTGAATCTATGCTATAACACTTCGGTAAACATCTCTCACCTAAGCAGCAGAGCACCGCATTCCATCAGACTAAAGTACTGACCACATCAAAAACAATGAGACAAGAGCTGAGGAATTGGAGGTAGCAGGTGATTAATAATACACAACTCACACGCACTCTGCAAGTTTTCAGGAGTCCTTTAATATCAAGTTGCATGGAATATTTGATCATACATAGATCTGATTAAAACATAACAAGTTGGTTCAGGGAGCCGGAAATTCTGTACAGAAATACAATCCAGGTGCTTTCCCCCCCCCCC
>Ga0065711_1008019_pt1 | contig 15200 bp, 5 predicted proteins | sample Hoacrofraction12_FD_59098 | JGI IMG/M metagenome (GOLD analysis project Ga0065711, IMG submission 59098) | Hoatzin crop microbial communities from Cojedes, Venezuela - Epithelial fraction 12 v2 (version 2) | ecosystem: Host-associated > Birds > Digestive system > Esophagus > Crop | place... | reverse complement strand
CTGCATTTCCTAATATTTCTAGAAATTCATTCCACCCTGCCTCACTCTGCTAAGGTATGACTAGAGAGCGAAAACTGGGACTTCATGGTACATTTCTCAGCTCCTGCACTAAGATCCTGTGTGCCTTGATCGAGTAAGATGAGGAGCACTCATCTAAAACAGGCTGATGCTTATGTCCAGAAGGGCAAGTGATGACCTTATCAGGAGACCAGGCCTTCTGTGCCTCAGGTTGCCTGTCTGGCTTACTTTGTGCATTCTTTTTATTTACCTTGTGCATCTTTTTTATTAGTATGAGTAAAGAACCTGTCTCTCTGAGTGAACTGTTTGCATCTGAGATCAGGGTTTCCACTCCTGCAACACCCCCGCACCCAACCGCATTCTAGAGTTCCATGAAGCGGGGGAAGGCTCTGAGCTTGCTCAAAAAGCAAAACTTATTTTAACTGCNTTTTCTCTCCCTTTTGTTTTTTAAGAATCAGCTTGCAACGAATGGCACTTGCTAAATGACTGTCGAACAAGACAAAATGGTGCAAACCTCCCAGTGTGCCCCCTCCTAGCTGGAAAGCACTTGTCCTTAGCAAGCCAGGCGCTGCGCCCCTGCTCGCAGCCACTGTCAGGTGCATGCAGAAGAGGTTCCCAGTTCTATAGAGCATTGAGAGACAAGAGCTGTTTCTTGTTATTGCAGCCTCTAATGAAAATTTGCCTGTCACGTATCCAAGTCTGATCTGGAAGCAGATTTGCACCTGTCTCAGCAGGCTGAAATCAAACAATAACAGCGCCGAGAGAGCAAGTTGGTTAGCAAGCAGCAAGGGCAAAGCCAGCGGGTGAGAACCCCCTTGGCAAGCCTCTGCTCTACTGCTGCTCGTCAGATTCTTTTAATCAGATCATCAGAGCAAGGAGTGTTTGTGCTTCACGTGCACCCTATATACCTTTCTGCTCAGGAAAAGCAACCCACGGCTAACATGACCTTTGCATCTTGGATTATCAGGGCTGGAAAGCAAAAAGTGTCCACGAGGGTGTGTGAGCAGGCGATAGCCACTGCTCTCCCATAGGCTTCTAGAAACACAGTGGTGGGGCGCAGCTACCACCCTTCTTGCTCCTGCTGAGGGGCTGCTCCTGTACAAGCTCAATACAAAGTGTGTCACATGAGATTTCTGTTAATGCCATTGGTTTAGGTGACCTGGGCTTCAGAGCAGAGACTGGTTTTTTTTGTGTTTCATAAGTGACTAGAATATTTTAGAACCTATAAATAGTGTCTTTCCTTTCCTAGTTGCAAAAACCCCATCGCTTGCATCCAGCTGCTTTGAACTCTATTTCAGAGAGAATTTTCTATTGACGTTTCAGGCACCTACAGCATTCTTTATCCAGCACTTACAAAGCTCTTTGTGAAGATTCGTCAGTTTTCAGCCTTACCTCAGAGGAGCATTACCCATTATTATTTTACAATTAGGAAAATCAAGGCACAGAAACCTCTGATGATTTGCTCAGGGTTTCTGGGTAAGAAAGAGGAATAAAGCAAAGGAGACTACACTTGCAGGCTTTTGCTCTAATGACTGAACAGCATTCTTCAAAAAGTCTAGCTTTTTTAAAAGAAGGGACATGTGAGCGTGATTTTTATCTGCTGAGCAGAGTAGATACCAGATGAGAGATCTTTCCTCTTTAGCTTTTTACTAAATAATAGATGACTGATTACAATCTTGGATGCTAAGAAAACTCTGTTACAGATAATTTCAGGTTTCTGAACATGTTTCTCTTCTAGAAGTATTCTTATCTACATAACCCATTAAGTTAGTCATAACAAAGAGTGAATAACCACGTACACAACTTGGACAAAACTCCTGGTGATATACTCCACCGCCCAGCTCAGAATGAGTAAACCTCAAGTTGCCCCTGTGCCAGTGCTGGGCAAATACACTCTGGAGGATGGCTGCTATTCCAAAGAGCTCAAGGTCTGGGTAGGCGAGATAGAGAAACAGGGAATGATCAGTTCTTCCTGGCAGTTCAGTGGCTTCCTGTGGTCATACAGAAAGTCACTTGCAGAGCCAGGAGTGGAAGTCAAGTGTCCTGGATCATAATCTCACATTTGAAGCACAAACCAGGTTTCTTTCTTCTAACACAATCGTTACAGCAAAACTATTTTTCAAAGCCCCTTGGCAGGATTCCCCCAGGGCATGGGAGGTGGCCATCCTGCCCCACTTCAACACCTTATCAATTCCAGATGAAATATCCTGCACGTAAGCAGGTATGTAGCTGCATGAATCCCTATCGCTGCAGTTCTGGCTTCAGTAACAGATTCAGATGAAAGACTATAGCCAAGGACTTCTCCTGCAAAATGACTTTTGAAGCATTTTATGTGTACAATGCTACAGAAATCAACAGTGATAATCATTTAGACCTGCTCCCCCCCCGACCCTAGTTTGAATCCAGGTAAGTTTTAATGGAGTCAATGGAACAGCAAAGGTGTAAAAGGTGTGTATTTACATATATATATATACAGGCAAATTAGCATTGCCTGATACAGATCCATTTTTCAACTGTTTGCTTAACTCCACCAGTTTAACCTGCAATTCATACCGAGTAAGAGAAGAACTGCGCTCCTTTTATCCACTGTAGCTGATGATACTCAACAGCGCTGTGTTTACTTTGTATATTGCACATTCACTGAGCCTTGTGTCAGTAAACACTGTGTGTGCTGACACCATCTGTATCAAATGCTGCTTCATGGACAAAGCTCATTTGCAGATCAGGTAAGGTCCATTCCACACAGCTCAATTCCTTACAGCATTTGGACTTGCTACCTGAACTAGAACTACGGCAGGCCTGCTAATCTCAGTTAAAAAAATTACATGGACACAGCTGTTCCTGCTATTAAAGACATAAATTCACAGTGGTAGAGCAGAGATTCTACAAGCACTCCTGTATTTGTGAATGCATGCATCTGCGAGGTAGAGGAGGGCTTGGAAAGATGCATCTTGAAGCAGCGATGTACATGTGAGGGAACCAGAGGGCGGTTCTTGTGTGGTAGAAGAGGCTGTGAAAAGAGCATGCATCTTCCTGCCGTGGAGGTTCACCTCAACAAACGAGGGCTGTCCCTGCAGAGCTGAGCCCTCGGGACCTGAAGATAGCTGGTGCTACTCCTCTCATGATCTGGGCAAGACCTGGGTAAAGAAAGACCTGGGCAGCATTTGGGAGTGTGGTCTGTCAGGACTCGGAGGGAATTCTTTTCACAGCCCGCTCGCTTGCTGCTCCTTTGCTACACAGACCTGTTACAGACATGTTTCACATCTCTGCTGGTGTACACACGCCTTCCACATCACACATTTCCAAACGTGTTTGCATGGCATGGCAGCTAACCTGCTTCAGGCTGGCAGGGAACAGCGCACAGTGAGATAAGTGCTGCTCACAGGTTAGGGTTTCTGTGGTTTAGGGTTATGTTAATCAATTAATTCCTTTTTTATTTTTGGAAGTCTGCAGCTGCTAGTTTTGAAACGACAGATTCTGGAGTTGCAAAAGCATGAAAGAAAGGGTAAGAAATCTAGACGAGAAATAGACAATCAGAGTGCAGTCCTGACCGTGTGCTGGCTGCTGTTTTTTAAAACACTTAAAAGTTTGGCTTATGAAAGAAACCATCTGGTATTAGGCCTAGTTGAAATTTTAGCTGTGTGCATGTGCTCTGTGTGTGAATCAATGGAGCAGCTTCACAGGCGCATGCACGTACTCTGTTGGACTCCTTCAGCGGGGCACTTGCTGCAAAAATCTGGAAAACCTATTGAACTTCACACCCTTCTTACTCCTTCTGGACAGCTTGGGAGGGTCTCTGATCTAAGGGAAAACATACCTGCCCATCACAGCTTCAATGCTACAAATGCACGTCACAAAGAAGTGCATAACCGAGAAGACTGCTAACTATACCAGTATCTCAGGAACATGGTAAAAGGGTGTTGAATGTTTATAAAGAACGTAATGGCAAGAACCACTGGGTTTCTTTCTGTTCAGTACATTGCATTGCAGGCCATGCCTGCACTGAGAGCATTGTAGCTGCTGCTCATGAATAGAAACGCAGTCAGTCCCACCTCGTAAGAGCATCTACTCCAGATCAACCAGACAAGGCAGAGAGGAAAGGACGCATTTGCTTACTTCTACAGATGAGAAACTGAGATACAGAGAGATGAAGTGAAATGCCTGAACTCATACAGGAAACCCGTGGCAGAACAACTAACTGAACCAGGTCGGGCACTGCTGAGGACAAAGACTGGAGTGAATTAACTGCTAGCAGATTTTTCTGACTCACCAAAAGTTAAAAAAATAAAAGAAAAGCACTGCAATCCCAGAATTGCATCAGTGAGGTTTCTTCCAGTGCATGTTAATGCCAAGCACTGGGAACAGCATGTGCCACTCCAGTGACTCACGCTGAGAAAAGACAAACTCCAACGGGAACAGGTGCAGCTGAGGGCTAAGGAATAACCAGGAGAAGGGACATTATGAAAGAGATCAGAAGATTTTTGTTTATCCTGGCAAAACAGAGACAGAGAGAGGTATGGCAGTGGTCTGTAAATACACTGGGGGCACAACGTCAGGGAAGGGAAAGTGCTGTTTAAGCTATTAGTGCCAGCATGAGAAAAGTATAAATTAGTCATGAGCAAACATCAGTCCAAAAATCAGAAAAAAAGTATTCAAACATCAGAATGAAGAAGTTATAGAAGTCCTTTTCAATAGGGAGCAGTGGTGGCGGAAAGAAAATCCATCTGTCCTTCACAGAAACCTTGAAGAATCTGGGAAACGAAAGATAGAGCATGGTCATGTCTGACAGCAGAGAGTGGAGCTCAAGAATTGCTTCCACTCTGGAGTTCAGATTAAGCGCCTTAACTTTTCTTTGCACCTAAGGAATTTAGAAGAAGAATCTCATTACATATGGTGCTTAGCACAACAGGGACCACTCCGGTCTCTAGGCACTACTGTAGCACAAATAATTCATAACACTAACGATCAACCATAATTACATCCTTCCTGAAGCAGAGATGACATATGAGAATACCGAAAAAGAAGAGCAGGGAACTAACCCCAAGCTTATTCCACCCATTAATGACCACCCTATATTCTGTGAGAATGAGAAAACATCTGCTCTCAGATACAGCGGTGCAAATCCAGAGGATCCATTGCAAGCAAGCTTGAACTGTGGCGCATTGCTTCCTCCTTCTCAGGGGGATGAACTCTATCCCAATTTGTAAAAATCTTTGCCCACTGCTGGGAAGTGCTGTGAAGGCAAAGGATTCCTATAACTATAAAGCAGGTTTTTGGATGCCTGGCAGAAACTAGCAAAGCGGACGCAGAGACCAGTGTCGTCTTTAATACCGACTTGCAGAAACCGTGCATCCCAGGCACGAGTTTGTTGGGGCTTGGAGTTAAAAGTGGATATGCCCTTTTCCTACCAAAAGTGTCACATGGTGATGCATATTGGGTAAGTATTTTTACACAGCCTTCCATATAACATGACTCCAAATACAGAGGACTCAATATCATCGCCAAGGGGAGGACAGAGCTGCTTTTCAGATGAAAAGGACTAGAAGGTTCAGTGGCAAAGCCCTATTCCATATCTTCCTCTGTAAAATTTCTGCGTGGGTAAGAAGTAACGCTTTTCAGTCTGAACCTGTCCAAGCTCCTTCTTCCACTTTATGCAGTGCAGAAGGCAGATTGCAGCACAAAAACAATGTACTGTGAGATTCTGCACAGACGCTCGATCTGCGGCAGCATGGCGAGGTGCTGGAGTTTGGGCCACATGCCATTGCAATGGTGGCAGTTTCCCTTCGGCTGACTGGAGACATCTCAGATTTCAAGCACAGTCCTGGTGTCACAAGGGAATTCACAATCACTCGGATAAAATGTAGAGCGCACAAAATTTGCAGGCACACTTGCCTGGTAGAAAATGGGATTCAGAAGAAATATGTGCAATTAAAAACACCCCAGATCCGGAGAAGACACACTGGTTTTCTCTGGGCGTCAGTTCCTCACTTAACATAAGATATTTCTCTTGTCACAGTGGAGCTGTTGCAGACAATTTTGGTGATATTTACAGGATGATACTGAGAGTTCTTGCCTAACAAATCTCTTCAGTGTGTGCTTACTTTAAGGCCTGGTTTGTTCTAACGAAGACAAATGTGTTATTTTATGGCTCTTAGAAATATCACCAAAATATGAATATTTGTGCTGTGAAAAGATACACATGTGCATATCAGATTTAAGGAAGGAAGGACATTGCCATGCATGTTACATGAATTTTGTGAGCAAGTTCGGGTTAGGGGTCAAAGACATCCACAGCAACTGTGACAACTACTCAAACTAACTTCCAGTCTTTCGGGATAATTTTATAAGCAGTGATCTACCTGGCTTTTGAGCTCATACTTGTGCCAGTAACTTCTGACTCTAGTGATTTTTCTGCGTATCAGTGGTAAAGCTCAAGTAAGAGTGTTTAAGGTCCATCCTCTGCTACTATTTCCTGGGCAATTCTAATTCCAGGGACTTGTGAATGGCCACCAGGACTCTTTGCATCTCTGATAGTGACTTGCTGAGTGACCAGATGCCTTTTTATTTCATCTCCTAGCTCTTTTTTTCTTTGCCTGCTTGGCTTATGGGCTCTTATTCCACCTATGTGCCATGCTTCGTCTTGGTGGGAGCCTCTAGGGACAAATACCATAATACAGGGAATTAATCATACGAAGTCACGACTTCTGGTTCTAATCAGGAGTCAGTCCTAAAGGCTGATCTGCAACATGATCCTCATGGACAAATCCTCAGAATCTAATAGGGATTAAATCAGTAGAGTTTTTATGGAAATTGAATTACACTGTATAGAAATTGATCTATAAACAGAACACAGCAGAAAAGGCAAAACTGCCTTGATTTTTCCCTGGATTTTACAGAAGGGATGTAATTTTCTGATACCTTTCCCTAGGTAATCTGAAGTTCTTTGATAAAAAATGACATTTTTCAATGTAAAGGCGTAAGATTTTTTATTACATGAGAAATCCTCAAATCAGTACACTGAAACCTGCAGAAAGGCAATTCTGTAGGAGGGCAATGATATTAATTCTTTTCCTTGCTTAAAGTAACACAGCTCCTGCTCCTCCCTTTGGACCGGGTGAGCAGGGCTCCCTGAAAACTCTGCCTTCTTGTTAGCTGGTGTGGAGCCATAATCCCCTGCTGCTTCAGTCCGGTTTAAGCACTGCCTGTCTCTGGCCACCCTTTCAAGTTTACACACCACATACGTACATGAAGGCATTTCTAGAAAACAAGCCAAGCCCAGAATCTTTTATCCTATTCCATATTTTGCCCTTCCTGATTTTTGATGGTTTGGATAAATGAACCTGGAATATAAACTCCCTATTCCGGAGAGGCTGAACTTGCAAACTCACTTTGCCTTTAGATGGAGGTGGGCAATAGGTAGCACAGCTTGCAGTCTCCCCTCTCCTCTCTAAGCCTGCTGAGCTCTGGTGGTTTGGAGAAAGGGTAAAACTCTAAGCATGAATGAATTGTACTGATTTGACTGGGAACTGCAGATATCCAGTGTGTATTTCTCAGAATCGGGCTCATGTTTGCACTTATCTCTCTGCTGACATATGACTCTGTACTTCTGTAGTTGCTTTTAGTTGTGTTCAGAAGCACTTTTACAGGCATCTACTCAGTCCCAATCCGAGATCATGTTCCTCTATCTTAAAAAGAAGAAAAGTGATTCTTCTTGTTCAAGTGTACAAGAACTTGTGATCCTGCTAAGGGAAAAGCATCAGCTCTGACATGCGGCGATTATGAAGGGACGGAGCATCTCAGCAAAACAGTGTGCTTGTCAGCTGGGGGGGGGCAGCAGCTGGGGAAAAGTGCTGCTTTCCCAAGGGACAGGCTCCTTACTGCACGGCATAATTTGGATTTTGCACTGAATCTTTCATATCCCTTGCATATTTCTGATGTGATTGGCAGAACTGAATTAGAACTGCAGCCCCATAACAGCTAAGGGAAAAATAGTCGTAAGCAGAGAGTAACTGCCATTCAGCGTGGTGGTTTAAGACAATCATTCCTGTTAAAATGTACATGGCTGCCAGTTGCAGTATGTACCAGGGCAATGTCATTTGTACTGTATGTGTGTACCCATTTTGGAGAACATATCTGCCAGGGGCCTACATACTTCAGGACACAAAGTTCCATCCCCAAGTTCAAATACCAAACAAGTTCACATACACAAACCTGTGCAAATCAATAAGATCTCAACACCGGATTATTTGCTTTAGCAGAACATTAAAAATCCTGTATCTCTAGTAACATGCAGAGTCTTTGGCCAAGATTTTCCTTTTTTTCTTTATTTTGATAGACTAGAGCATGGTGCCTGCCCACTGCTCTGGAAGTTGTTTCATTTCAACAGCACCACAGTTCTTGTTCCTCCACAGCTGGCCATGCAAAACTCAATTAGATATGAAGAGGGCACTATCACTCTAGGCAGTCTGACTTAGAGACTGGGCAGAAAAAAAGCAAAAGGCAAATGTTTGATGCTAACATTGTATGAAGTCCCAAGGAGATTTGGAACAGGAGCAGCGGAGGAGTTACAGTTTCCTTTGTTCTGTTAAAAGGAAAAAGGAAACACATCAGGAAACCAGACTGTGGAGCACAGGAAGTCTCACTTTGGCTGATAAAAAGGAACTGATGTGAGGTTGGTTCAGATGCAGTTATAAGTCAATCAAGCTTGGAACAACAAGAAGGGCTATTCAGAAGAACCTAGAGACCCACATTCTGCTTTTAGCTGTAAAAGTGGTATTTTAACTTCTCCTAATCTTTTCCTTATCTTCTTTTTTAAAATAAAGCTTCTATAAAAAACATTCAAATAAGAATTTTGTCATTGTACAAAAATCGGTTTCCCAAACTCACCACACCTACCACTGAACCCACCGTACCTTACTCCTGTTTCTTTTTTTCACTCATCAACCAACTTAAAAAACTGTATTCCTGCTGATTTATCTCCTCCCCTCAGATGAAAACCAGCATTAGTTAAGAAGGGCAGTTTTTCTGCTGAGTGAGAAATCGACAAATGACTAATTAAAGGCTCTCCTGCCCGTTACGTTATTTTCACTCCCTTTGCATGATTGACAAGCATGGGCCAGTATGCTAACGTTCAGTTCCTGGGTGTGCAGCTTTGTCACGCTGGGGTGTGGGGGCTTTATAATTTTTTTTCAGTTGTTTCTTACTCCTTTACAGCCCTGTGGTCGGTTGAGCTCTGGGTTAGTCTATGCTGGAAGAAAAGGAACAAGGTGTATGCAAATAAATCAGTAAGCTTAGCTATATCCATGGTATTTACTGCAGGAGCCTCCACCAAGCTGTGTTTCCGACTGTATTTTAGAAAAAAAAAATAGTAGAAGAAAGAATGCTTGGTACACACGAAGAGCCAGGGTCAATTTCTTTACAGCATCATACCAATGCTGAAGAGAAGGAAAGGCTGAGATTCTGCAAAATGCCTGGGGGATTTAGCCTTATTTCCAGTGAGAGTTGTGTATTCAATGCCCCTTAGCCAGTTTTGCAAATCTTTATCAACATGTTTACACACAGAATCAAAATACTTTGTAAAGCACCTAGAAAACAGCTCGAGTTTCAGAGTGAACAGTTACCTTCAAAAGCCAGTGAGAGTTACAGGCTGTCAGTACCCTCATAAATCAAGCTGCTTGCTCAGTTATAGAAGCATGCACTTACATACCTATTTTCAGGGCTCTGGCTTCAAAATACGGATGCAAAACAGAATTAAACGCATCAAAGTGTCTCTGGTATCAAATACTGATGTTCCCTGTCAGATCATCATTTCACAGTTTTGCCTTTGGTGCTATGTGATAAACAGAAGGTTTATCAGGACATACTTCAATGTCTTCAACAGTAACATACAGTGACATACATCTCTTATGTTTAGGTGTCTGTCTTACAGCTAAAGGAAAGGCTTTTGGTAGCAGAGGTGGGGGTGGAGGGAGGTAACGTTTGCGGCTTTACTATAAGAGACAGGTTTCTAGATCAGTGTTAGCTACTAGCTGTGTAGATATGCATCAGTAATTATGTGGCCTGGTTAATGAGAGGAAGAAAGAAAATGAGCAGTAGATGCATTCACATTTTGAAGGCTTTGATATTTGGAACTCAGTAGAGTATATTACATATTGTCCTGTACCATACGCTGCTGTTTATACCAGCACCATTTAGGTCGGTGAGAAGTTACTTGATCAGCAGCACCCTGACTGCCTGGGTGTCTGTGATGACACAGCATGCAGGTTAGCAAAGACTTGGGTCCGCCATCAGGCAGGTTATTGCCAGAAGAAGGCAGAAAACCACATTTGTGTTGTGATATTTTAGTCCCTATTTTCAAAACCAGCTACAAATATGCACTCACAGCCTTGTAAGAATACATTTGTTCACTCAGAAAATGTTCTTAGGCATCACCCATGGAACTGTGACAGGGCTTTGTATAACTGAGAAGTGCACTGCGGGCAGCTTTTTTTACATGCCAGTGCCACATATGTGTCGTGCGCTCATGTTCACACGCACATAAGAGCACAAGAGGCGCAGACACTGGAAGTAGATCTGTTGTTCAATTCAGAACAAAAGATCTAAAGAGAATTTCACATTGGGGGGGAAGCTGGCTTCAAACCAAGTTGTAGAGCTAAGCTTAATGCATTAGACTCATTTTTTCTAGGCAAGCCATGCACACATTCACACACACCCTAGTACTAACACCATGCTTCTGCAGCATTAGGTGTTGAGCAAACCCACAAATATCTGAAAATCTGAAGTTAAGGCTCCCTTGGCTCCTTTAATTTTCCTGCTTGTGCATGTTTGCACTGAGGTGGGACATAGGGTCTTTCTTTAAGTGGTCAAGCAAACTCGGGCAGAATGAGAAACTTTCATTTTTCAAAGGCAGCTTATGGGGTGCTGTAAAAGAACTTCACATGCTAATGTTTTACAGGGAGAAAAAGAATGGAAGATGCTCTGGTTATGCCTTCACAAGTTCTAGGCCTGATCCTTCTGAGAAGATGTGAACTGAAATAAAGAGGAAAGCCTGCTGTAAGGACAGGAAGGAGAGACTTGAAGAAAATAAAACTCTGCTTCCTGCAGAAATTGCTATAAATGCCCTTCCCCCAGCACATCTCACCTTATCAGCATGTCATCTAAGACCTCACTTCAAGGTGCAACCTTACCCTTTGCTTCTCTTGGTTTCTGTCCCTTGCTCATAACACTCCGATGAATATTTCCACTCTTGCACACCAACACTCCAGCAAAATTCTCCTTAGAAGAAATGCTGCAAGGAGCGAAGAAGCTGGGCCTCCCCTTTCAACTTACAGCAGGAGTATCACAAAATTAAAATAAATATCTAAAATAAAAGCATGATATCCTCAAGACATGCATGTACTACCTAAAGTGACCACATCCTGTTAGGGTAAAATCCACAGTGGTAGAGAGAAACTATACAAGCCTCTCAGCACCTCTTTAAAGCCTCTGAGTGAAACCCCAAGTGCCTAAAATCTAAGCAGTTGGTGCTGTTCTGTTGTGTATTAGGTTTACTTCAGATTAATCTTCCTTGCCACAGCAGGAATAATTCCACTACAAAGCAGCAGAGCTACTCAGTTTACCAACTCTGAAATAACTTTCCCAGTGTTTTCCTTGCGTAGCAAACAAGAGTTAGTACTGAACACCTCGAGTCGACAGCACCCAGCACTACAGCATGATTATAAGTTCATACTACGGCAAAAGGCGTGCATTTGCATGCAGATCTTGGAGGAAAATGAAGTAGCATTTTAATAATATCCCAATTACAAAACATTTCTAACAGGTTTTTGTTCTTACATATTAGAAAGCCATTATGCAATATTAATCTCACCGGAATAGGGACTAGAGTATCAGGGAATATCACCATCTGCGCCTTGGAAATTTCAGATGGTTTTGTTCAAAATTGCTTTTGAGGGACAGCAACGTGGGAAGTCTCCAGTGAACAAAGATCTTTGTGATTTTTTTTCCCCCCAATCTGGAGATTCGGAGCCTTGCCCCAGGAGTCAATGCCTTTTTGCCAGGAAAGGCCATCTCTAAAGGGCCAAAGCCAGGACAATTGAAAAATGGCAAAACAGACATTTAAACTTGTTCACAAAGGAAACATGTTCTTCGTTTGAGATCTTGATGGCCAAGTTTCAGGACGAGAGCAAACGCCTACAGCTCACAAATGACAAGAAACAGTGATTGCAATAGAAACCCTACCCCACCCTTTGCTACAGCAACACAAGCACACAAGTTATCTTCTCGTGGAAGGAGACAAGTATGGTTATTATCTACCTGAGTCATGCAAAATTTTCATTGAATGTCCTTCAGATGGTCTATCTCTTATGTCCAGAACATAAGGATAAACACGTTTTCAGAGAATTAAGGCCCCAGTTACACAAAGTGTGGTTTTTTTATTAATAGTCAGGCTTTGGCAAGTGTATTTACTTGAATTATTGTCCACATGTAAAGTGGAACTGAAACAATTAAACCAGTTTGAAACCACACCATTTGTTATTGTGAGGAAGTCCATGCATGGGCATCTTGCTGAGATTAGATGTACCCTTTTTTGATCAAATTTGAGGCAACAAAAACCAAACCCCCAAACACAATGTAAATTAAGTCAAAGCGGGATGTTAACCCCAAGAGGATGTGATTTGAAGTGTCAGGAGGCATAAAATAAAAACGTTATTCGCTACCTAAAATTAGTGCAAACATAATCCATCATGAGTTTCACTGGCTCCCAATCAATCATCTTCTGCAAGTATTGCTCACAGAGTGTGAACTGAATATGGAAATGAACCAATAAAGGTTTGCTGCATTTCTGTCTCCATAAAAGACCTTAGAGCATGGCTCTAGAGGTCACCTTTCAAGCCAGCCAGTCCACCTCGTGTGTCAGGTATTGAACAGCTTATTCGAAGAATGAAGCAAAAATTGCCTCCCACCACCTCAGTGAGCGATCTGATCTTCCCCCAAGATAAAGAATTATTTATGAAGAAATAAAGACACATTCTAGACCTGGTGCATTGGCTCAGCAATATCACACGTGACGTAAGTCAGTGCGTGGTGGGGACAGATGACTTACAGTCCTGAACTGATCCCGTAATACATGGTTATATCCATGGAATTCCCTGAGCTTTCGGTTAAAAAGCTCTGAAAACAACTTCACACTTGCACGTAGTGTCCACAAAGGATGCAAATGTAGCCCAGGATCATCCTGACCACATTTATTCTCCAACCATGCTCCGTTTCCCTGGGTGCATGCAACTGTGAACCCTTAGGACAGCTCAAGGCTACAGCGGATTTACCCCTTTACTGCAAATTTACCCTGCAGTTGGGCAATTTTGCAGTTAAATTATTCCACGTAAGCAAAGCCAGCTGTCAGAGAGTCTGTCATCAAAACTCTTTCTGAATGGTATAAAAGGATGAAGAGGANAGTACAGGCCAAATATTGGAGATTNCAGGGTAAAGGGAGAGATTTTTTACNGTAGACTGGACTCAGACTCCTTCTGCATCTGCCAAGTGTGCAGTTAAAACAATTAGTCCATGGAATAGTTTTGCATAGGCTTGAAAAAACAGTCAGTTGTATTATTTAAATTGCTCAAGAAGACAATCATCTGGAATGCATAGCCCTCTCCCATATCTATTCTGCCCTGCATAGCACTCATCTTCTACACAGACAGGTACATTTCTGAGTTTATGGAGGGAAGCACTTCTTAACCAGGCTGGTACATAGATTTCATCTGGTCCCTCACTGTGTCCTTGCTCAGGATAATGAAAGAGCCTTTTCCTGTGGTTTGCTTGCTCTCTAGTCACTCATGTGCATCTTTCTGCCATATTCTTTCCCAATCCAAATGCACACCTTTGAGATAAATCAATGCGTACAACCTGCAGGAGGGCAGACCTAAGGGTACAATTGCTTTTAAATTGCTTTCCTCTGGATACAGGTTTGCTTTACTACGTCCTAGAATTTCGAAAATCTACTCTGAAGCACAGGTTATATATAGAGCTCAGCACACTAAAAACATTTTACCATCTCAAGCCACATCCTCTCCCATTGCCCTTCACCTGAAACAAGCTGGGCAAGGTGGCCTAACCCCTTCCTTTTCATGGTGAACTGCAGCAAATCTGTCAGTGCGTGGGTCTGATACTCCTTGGGAACCCACTCTTCTTCTCCTCAGTAAAACTTGCAAGAAATCTCATATAGTCTGAGGGAATTACAGGAGCACTAATCTAAATTCATGGTACAGAAAAGGGGTAAATTCTAACAGGCAGCAAACAGTGCATGGAGCAACTGGCTGATGATCCTGGAATTGCTCAGTAAGTGAACCCAAGAGGAGACTCTGGTGTATCAGGATCCCATCTCTCCCAGCTCAAACAGCTAAACTATTTCTGGACTACACGGGAAGCAGTACAATATGAGAAAAGGCCGCAGAGCAGTCAGTGGGCAGATCCAGGAGCCAGGCCAGTGACCTGGGATGCGGCTGAGTTCCTTCTTTCACCACAGCCTCCCCAACGTGACTGTAGGCCTAGCTGCTAAGCATCGCAGTTCCTCATTGCCAAACCGGGGGGGCTGAGGAGGGTTTAGTAATAATACTTTGCAACATGGGGTGACTGGGGAGAGGAGGAGCTCCCTGTCGGCACCATGGGCTACGTGGGTCATGGGAATACTTCAGCACCTCTCAGAGAATGGTGCGGGGGTCTCGTGGCCTGTGCAGAACAGCAAGTCCATCTGCGCGCCGCAGCAAAGGTACAGATGGGAAATTTCTGCACTTTCACTGCACGGTATTTAGGGCTCCGGGAATCAAAGAAGGTTGTCGTGCACTAAACATGTCCTGAATGAGGCCCGGGTTACTTTTGCTACAGATCTGAGGAGGTGGTGGAGGAGACGTGTCTTATTCCTGCCATACCTCCCAAATCTCGTGCTTTCAACGCTCCTGCTTTCCCTCCTCCTTTCCAACATTTGCCCTTTCATTCCCTCTTTCTTTCCTCTTTCCATTTTCTCTCCCTGCCCAGCTCCTTCTGTCCCCCTTCTTTTGAGACCCTTCCAAACAGTGCACTTGTCACAAACTGCAATCTAAGGGAGAAAGTTTCAGTTCCTGCCAGTTTGCAGCTTTTTTCTCCCCAGGTCAGCAAAAAAAAAAAAAAAAAAAAAAAAAAATTTT
>Ga0065711_1042697_pt1 | contig 15201 bp, 5 predicted proteins | sample Hoacrofraction12_FD_59098 | JGI IMG/M metagenome (GOLD analysis project Ga0065711, IMG submission 59098) | Hoatzin crop microbial communities from Cojedes, Venezuela - Epithelial fraction 12 v2 (version 2) | ecosystem: Host-associated > Birds > Digestive system > Esophagus > Crop | place... | reverse complement strand
CCTGCCACTGATGGGATGGAGGAAAACACCACCTGCACCCCTGATCCCTCAACCAGTCGCCCCAGTGCCCTGAAGTCCCTTTTGATGGCCTTGGGACTTCTTTCTGCTATCTCGTCCCCGCCAACCTGCACTACCAAGAGGGGGTAATAATCAGAAGGCCGCACCAGACGAGGGAGTTTCTTCACAACATCCTTAACCCGGGCCCCAGGAAGGCAGCAGACTTCTCTGTGGGATGCATCGATGAGTGCTGAGGGAGCTGGCAGATGTCATTGCTGAGCCACTCTCCATCATCTTTGAAAGTTCCTGGAGGACAGGAGAAGTGCCGGAGGACTGGAGAAAAGCCAGTGTCCCTCCAATCTACAAAAAGGGCAAGAAGGAGGACCCAGGGAACTACAGGCCAGTCAGCCTCACCTCTGTCCCGTGAAAGGTGATGGAACAGCTCGTTCCAGATATGATCTCTAAGGAAGTGGAGGAAAAGAAGGTTATCAGGAGTAATCAAGGGGAAATCATGCTTGACCAATCTGATAACTTTATATGTTGTCATGAGCAGCTTCATAGATGAAGGGAGAGTAGTGGATATTGTCTACCTCGACTTCAGCAAGGCTTTCGACACGGTCTCCCATAATATCCTCACAAGCAAGCTCAGGAAGTGTGGGCTAGATGAGTGACCAGTGAGGTGGATGGAGAACTGGCTAAATGACAGAGCTCAGAGGGTTGTCATCAGCAGTGCAGAATCTAGCTGGAGGCCTTTAGCTAGAGGTATTCCCCTGGTGTCAGTACTGGGCCCAGTCTTGTTTAACTTCTTCATCAATGACCTAGATGAAGAGTTAGAGTGTACCCTCAGCAAGTTTGCTGATGACATAAAACTTGGAGAAGTGGTGGATACACCGGAAGGCTGTGCTGCCTTCCAGTGAGACCTGGACAGGCTGGAGATTTGGGCAGAGAGTAACCTCATGAAGTTCCACAAGAGCAAGTGTAGGGTCCTGCAACTGGAGAGGAATAATCCCATGCACCAGTGGAGGCTCAGGGCTGACCTGCTGGAGAGCAGCTCTGTGGAGAGGGACCTGGTGGATGACAAGTTGACCATGAGCCAGCAGCATGCCCTGGCTGCCAAGAAGGCCAGTGGTATCATGAGGTGCATTTATAAGAGTGTGGACAGCAGGTCGAGGGAGCTTCTCCTCCCCCTGTACTCCACCCTAGTGAGTCACCATCTGGAGTACTGTGTACAGTTCTGGGCTCACCAGTTCAAGAAAGACAAGGAACTACTGGAAAGAGTCCAGAGGAGGGCTACAAAGATAATTACGGGACTGGATAATCTCTCCTGTGAGGAAAGACTGAGGGCGCTGGGCTTGTTTAGCCTGAAGAATAGAAGACTGAGAGGGAATCTTCTAAATTCTTATAAATATCTTTAAGATGGGTGTCAAGAGGAGGGGACCAAACTCTTTTCAGTGGTGCCCAGTGACAGGACAAGGGGCAATGGGCACGAACTGAAGCATAGGAAGTTCCATCTGAACATGAGGAAGAACTTCTTGATTGTGAGGGTGACAGAGCAGTGGAACAGGCTGCCCAGAGGAGCTGTGGAGCCTCATTCTCTAGAGACATTAAAAACCTGCCTGGAGGGTCCTGTGCAATGTGCTCTAGGTGAACTTGCTTTATCAGGTAGTTTGGACTAGATGGTCTTCAGGGGTTCCTTCCAGCCCTACCATTCTGTGATTCTGTGATTCTGTAATGTCAGTTCTTGGCAAAATCTTAAAAAACAGGGTGGGTTTTTTTGTTCCCTCTCCTTTTTCAGAGTTCGCTGGGAGTTTCTCCATGTACCTAGAATCTCTTCTGAACATAAGATGTCTCTTCTAAAATGTGCTGTCTTGTTCTCATCTTTTGACTGTGTGTGATGTCCCTCTGTGCATTCCATTCTATTTCAGTACAGTGGAGCTGTACCTCTTATTGCTCATGCCTTCTCTTAGGGAATGATTTGGAGTGTTGCACGGAGGGAAATGCAAGCTTTGGACATACCTTTAGGCTTTTAATACACACAGCCTTTAATTCCCTCTAGCAAAAGCATGCAAGGACAATAGAGGTATGGCAGCCCCACAGAGCAGTGCAAGGGTTCACTGATGCTGTAGGTGCAGTCATCTCCAAACACACAACCAAACAGAGACCTACATACCTTTCCTCTCCTGGGGATGGGATGCCTTGCTGTTTTATCTTATACCATGGCCCATTGTTTTGCCCAGCAGACTACTCTGGATCCAATGGGGCTGTTAGGTTCCTGTGGGGCCTTTTGGAGGTCTGGTGTCCCACAGGAGCTCTCTGCAAACTCAGCAGTCTTGGGTGCTGCTGTTGCTCATCCAAGGTGGGGCATGCTTTTGTATCCCTTCCTGCTGTCCCTGGCTCTCTCAGCTGTCCCAGCTAATCAGGAACAATCTGACTAATCGTTGGGTGTTGTTTTTAGGTAGAGGCTTGGTAGCGTTTCCCCAGTGTCATTCCAAACAATGAGACAATTTTTGTCACTTTCAGTCATCTGGTGTCAAACTGGCTGTCCTTACAACAGCTTATGTGGGGGTGGGACACCTCCACAGTGAGAATACAATATTTAAAGAGAGACGTTTCCTCAAACCGACTGATTGAGAAGTTCAACAGGCATTTTAGGCGTTACTTGATCTGTTGTTAATTTGACAGTTTGAATAGATTACTTTTAATTTCTTCTCCATTAGTTTGTTTCCAATGTAAAATAAAATTTTCCTGATTTGTTTTTTTGAAATCTGCATCATTTCACCTCAGAATTTCTCCTGAAGTTTGAGGCATAAAGGTAGTAGAGAAAAGCAATAAAGCCCAGTAGTGATGTGAGATTTGCACAAACATAAAAAGACCACAGGAAAAAAGCGGAATTCATTAACTCCACATCAATTCCCCCATTTGTTAAGTGTAGTTCGATTGCAGCTGATAGGAAATAATGTAAGAAATGGAAAATTATTGAGAGGATTCTCAAACCTCGCAGGAAATTGCATAATGAATTATAGCATACTTAAGTTGTAGGTAGACATACTCAGGTTAGAAATAATTCACATTTTAAAGTATTAGAACAGTTTAAATTCCAGTTCAGCCACAGAAGTTAATTTAAGGAAGTTGTATGGCCTATGTAATAGCAGCAGTCAGGTGATGTGATCATAATGGTCTCCCATCTGGCCTGAAAAGTGCATGAATCTATTAAATAATTGAAAGAAATTTTGGAAATTTCTGTCGTTTTCTGTTTCATCAATAATGTCAAGTACAATTTACCCACATTTGATGTTTTACTAACCCTAGTGTCAGCAGAAAAGGACCACCATCACAGTTACCTACCCACAGATTTCCCTCTCTTTTGAATTTGCATTCGTAATCCCTGAGATCTGTAAATGGAACCATTTGGTTTTGGAAAAATAATGAGATGAAATCACCTAAGTGTAATCAATATAAATTTATTTTTAAAAATAAAATAAATTTTTTTTGATATTAAAAAGTATTTGTAAGTATGTTAAAATAATTTGCATTGGTTTCAAACCTATTTTTTACACTTGCAAGTTACAAAGGCCTTTATTCAGCAAATAGAGGCCAAAATGCAACAGTTTGATGAAATATTAATTAAAAGGAACAAGACTACTTTAAAAAGCATGTGAACTAAGCTCCAAGTCATGTGTTACACTGACCTTGATGAACAGATATTTTTTACTCCACAGCTCTCTTGCAGGTTCACAGCATTCTGTGAGATTGGTTTGGCTAACAAATGTGAGATCAGTTCTTTCATATATTTAACAAGTGGGAATTAAGATCTCTGGTTCTGTCTGTATCTGGTTTTATTTATTCAAAGTCTTTAAATAATTTTACAGATTTTTGTGGTTTCTCATATTTATTGCAGAGCAAAATCATCATGGCTTTTTTTATTATGTACGTCATATCTCCATTTCAAAGAGACCAAAGGAAATCAATCCCAACTTCTGCAGAGCAGATCCTCTATAACAGTATTATTCTGGACATTTGTTGTCCTCAAAGGACCTCTGTTCACTGAAAGCCCATAACTGCCTTCTGCCAAGTGCTCCAGGACCTCACTGACCTTACCATTGAAAAATTGCATTAAGTCTAAATTTGCAGACCCTACATAATATCATTTTGGTTCTATTCTTCATGTATATGGAAAATATATCATTCTTTCCATCTTCAAAACAGCCTGTTATGTACATGAAGATTATCTCCCTCTTTGTTCTTTAATTAGACTAACCAATCACTATTAATTAATTTTTCTCTATAGATCACATTTTGCAAATCTCTGACTTTTCTCATTGCATCCACTTAGATTCTTTTCAGTTGGCCTACATCTTTGAGATGACATGAACAGAGCAGAATGTTTATATTCTTGTCTATATATCCCATTAGTGAATCACAACTGCTTAAATTTTTGTGCAAAATATATTAAAGCAAATGAAATAGTTACATTTGCTTTCACAAATGATTAAAAACTACTGTAGAACACTTGTTTTATAAATAAAACTCTTATATTTCCAACAAAACACAGCAAAAGAAACTAATTTTTATTGAATTTTATGGTAAAATAGGTTTCAGTATCTCAAGGCATACATTGTCTTGCACAACATTAATTAAATAGTTACAACAAGTAATTAGTTACGATTTTATCACTTTGTATAGTTACAGAAGTTGATGTTAGAGCTATTCAAAACATAGATTACTCTGTTCCTAGCTGAATTGTCTTTTTTCCTGTAATATTTCTATTCTGATTAGAACCAATTAAATTATTCTATATCCTCATGATTTCAAAGAAAAATAAGACAGACATACAGAATTGCGAGTTTCTTGCATGAGAACTACAAATATTCTATTAAAAGAATATATAATTTTATTTTTTTATGTTACTCCTAGTATTTTATACATCCTTCATGACATGAGTCATTACGAGTATATTACAAGATGAAATAATAGGTTGGACTAAATACTTTCTTTTATTTCTGTGTTAAAATTAAAGAAATTTATAGTTCACTACTCTTCCAAACATCTCACATTCTCAGAGCTTCTCCTCCTTAATAATGAAAGAATTTGACATGCTGAAAGCAGTGAAGTTCATCATCCTGTGATTTTGACATCATGTCATAGCAATATTGAGAAACACTACAAAATAAAAAAAAATATATATAGAAGTGCAAAATGAAACATCACTGACAATCTTTTTAAAAGAAGAATCATTCTTTTACTGAAATTGCTCTAGATCTCTAACAGATGCTGCCAGGGATGCTTTTCAAGACAGTCTCCTTGTGCAACTTTTGAATTTCCAATTCTCTCTCTCAGAACTCTTACTCTAAAAAACATAATCTCCCCCACTCCAAAACCTCACTTCTAAAACATCCACTCATTTCTTTTGGGGTTTCACTAAATTCCTTGCACTGGGCTGCAGGACCTCCCCATCCTCATGTCAGGAACAGCAACAGCAGGAGAGAGGGTCATCCTTCTATGAAATATTTGTCTGTTTTGTATTTTGCTGTAGATTTTCTTTTGCCAATAGCAGTAGCCACTCAGCCATGTCTTTGATATGGGATCCAAGAACCGAAGAGATGCTGCAGTAGCCCTCTAGGAATAAATGCTGCTTTAGAAAGCTAGTGCCGAACATTGGTCTGCTAAAGAAATCTCATAAAGAAAGCAAGAGAACTGACAAATTTCCTTCCTGCCTTACAAAGCTTTTGATTCTGTTTGTCTTGAGCCACTGAATGACTGGCAATAGCTCTTTTGCGATTTTAAAACTTCTCTGGTTTACTTGTTAACAGTAAATGATCACAGCCCTTCAACAGGTGTTTCTTTCCCCAGGCAGTTTCCGTGGAAAACCATGTTTTGGGGATAGGAATCAGCAAAGTGTTTAGAGCTATTCAGAGTTCCTTTAGTAAAATGCTTAAATAAATGCTTAGCACCCGCTATACATCTTATTTAGAAGTAAAAACATACATTCAAAATAGATTTTATAGCTTGATGAATGGATACAAAGAGAATTCATAACTTTTCCTATAATTACATAATTTTATTGATAAATTAACTTCCTAATCATATAGTTGAAGTATGTAGTAAAGCCAAAACATTGAATAAAATCAGTCAAGAACCTTATCTTACTCTGTTATAATAAATCCAGGGAATTTTTTTCTTTCATTTTAAAGTTTCCATGAGGGAAAGACTAATCTAACTGAACTCAGTACCTCAAATCTCATTTCTGCAAATAGAACCAAGACTTTAGATCTTTATTTTGTAAATGTATTCTAGGAAACATCTAGAACTTAGAGACTTAAGCATGTCTATATAATTAAAAAACTTCCTACTGCTTTTAATTTTTTTAAACTTAATAAAATAAAGGATCCAACCTTTTCTAATTTTCAAAGTGCTCCTAGGGCACACATTGTTTTATACCTGTGTTCTGGTTGCTCTTGCTTGTCAAATCTCAGTGTGAATCCTTTTAGTCAATTGTTAAGAATGATTAAATTGCAGAATCTTAGCATACTGAAATGTGTTAAATTAGAAAGAAGAACAAAGCCATCATCATCAAACAGATAACCTGTGAGCTGTGTGGTACTCTTTTATTTATGGACTTTGTTGCTCACAGTATGAATTTGTATAACACAAAAAGAGTTTTCTCTAAAGACTGAATTTCAAAGACTTATATATCTGTGACTGAAGAAAAGCATTTCTTCTCTCCAGGTGCACATTCCTGAGAAAGATTAATAAAGCTAGCGAAAGATCCTCTTCATAAAGGAATCACACTCTAGGCGTCCTAAGTAAGCATCACAATGTTGTGTATCAGAGGAATGGGAAGGAAATAAAATCCTGTCCCTGGATATTAGTGTACGAATAGTAGCTGTCCAGAGTCTTGAGCAGCATAACTAAATGTGCTTATCTTTGCTGGAGAAAAATAAGCCCAATTAGGCCCAATGTGGATCTGATCCTGTGGCATTGAAATAATACAGCTCCAGTTACTGAAGTTCAGAGAAGTCTAAAGAACCATTTACAGAAAATATTCCTTTAATCATTCCTTGTAGCTCTCATTAATATCCTTTGCAGCTCTATGAAAATTGTTTTTGATGTTTGAATATATTGATTTTTGAAAGTATGTATTTAGCATTATCTTTCCATGTGTCAGAGTCAAAGCTCATTTACACATCAGGTAACAAAACCTCAATGACAGTAAATCAGAAACTCTGTGATAGAAGTGCCAGAAAATATGTGTTTTGTGTATCAACTGATGCACCTAACCTCATAACATTTCACTGAAAAGATCATTAAAACAGGTTCTAATTCTTCATTTTTTTAAGTTTTATAGCTATTTGATAGCATTCTGCATAATAGTCTTCTGGGACACTGTAATGTTATGTGTCTGTATGGACATGGAAAAAAAAAATAACCTAGAAAAACCTCCATTTTAGGTTTAGGTCAAGAAGCCACAAGTATTTCTTTCTGGTTTTCAATCATTTGTTTGCTTTAGCAGAATCCATGCCATTGAGTAAGAATCCTAGCTGTTTAAGATTTTTTTAAAAAACACAATAAAATAAATCTTTCCAAAAAAATCTATCTGTAAATAAATATTGTTATTTAAAAAGAGATTTAGGAAAAATACCCAGATGTAAACTTCTGCTCATGCTCTTCATATGCTGTATAATTGCAAAGCTACCCAGATTCGGCGGAGGCCTTGGCTTTTTTTGTGTGTTGCTCCAGAAATAACTAATAATATGTTTGGAGCTATACCTGTATTGTCAGGGCTAAGACAATTGCTGTAAATCTCTGAATCAGAATCCATAAACCAATTATTCCTCAGTCTACATTCCCCGCAGGAGCTGATCCAATCATAGAATCATAGAATCACAGGGTGGAAAAGATTTCTAAGATCACCAAGTGCAACCATCCGCCCAACAACACCATGCAAACTAAACCATATCCTGAAGTGCCACATCCACACTTTTTCTGAACTCCGTCAGGGATGGTGACTCCACCACCTCCCTGGGCAGCCTATTCCAGCTCCTGACCACTCTTTCAGTAAAGAAATTTTTCCTAATAGCCAATCTAACCCCCCCCGATGCAACTTGCGGCCATTGCCTCTTGTCCTATCACTAGTTACCTGGGAGAAGAGACCAACACCTGCCTCACTACAAACTCCTTTCAGGTAGTTGTAGAGAGCGATAAGGTTCCCCCTCAGCCTCCTCTTCTCCACACTAAACAAGCCCAGTTCCCGCAGCCACTCCTCATAAGACTTGTTCTCTAGACTCTTCACCAGCTTCATTGCCCTTCTCTGGACATGCTTCAGCAACTCAATGTCTTTCCTGTAATGAGGGGCTCAAAACTGAACACAGTACTCGAGGTGTGGCTTCACCAATGCCAAGTACAGGGGCATGATCACCTCCCTACTCCTGCTGGCCACACTATTCCTGATGCAAGCCAGGATGCTGTGGGCCTTCTTGGCCACCTGGGCACACTGCTGGCTCATGTACAGCTGACTGTCAACCAACACCCCAAGATCTTTTTCCGTCAGGCATCTTTCCAGCCACTCTTCCCCAAGCCTGTAGCTTTGCACAGGGTTGTTGTGACCGAAGTGCAGGACCTGGCATTTGGCCTTGTTGAACCTCATACAGTTGGCCTCGGCCCATCGATCCAGCCTGTCCAGATCCCTCTGCAGAGCCTTCCTACCTTTTGATAACATCAAATAGGCAATATCAAATTATTACTGCTACAATTGATGGGCATCTTAAGGCACAGGAAATCTTGTCTTTTTTTTCCCTCTTTAGCATTACTCAGTACTGACTGAGGATTATATGATTCAGTCTATTCTCTCAGACAGAACCTTAATCCCAGTTTACATTTCATGTGTGTATGTGTATGCGTGTGCACTCTGATTGTGCTGTTTTATGAGTCCTATTATTGAACCAACCATGGTCCTGGAAATGTATGTGACAGTGGAAACAAAGAAAGAATGAAAAGGGATCTTTACTGCAAATTGCAGCAGTGACCTAAGGGAGCTCTGAGTCATGCTGAAGTGTTTCACCCAGTGAAACTCAGTGTAAAATAAAAACCACTAGGAAGAGAACTAGTAGTCATACTCCTTTTTGTGCACTTTTTTTACTGGCTTAGTGAATTTTAAAGACCTTTCTGCAGTAGATGTGGCTTTTGAAGAAACAGGGCTGTGATTCATTCTGCTTCCTTTGGCTTCACAGCTACCAAGCCCCTAGTTTCAGAATGGTTTCCATTAAAGGCTGATTTTGAAAAGATGTGGGTGATGCTGCAGAAACAAGAACCTTTTGAGTGAACCACTGGTATTCAGTGACAGGTGGGTAATGCTTAGGGGACAGCTGTATATTCGTTAGCTCTAGTTGTTCTCAGTTTAAACAGAGGTGATCTATTTTGTACTAACTTTATGACATTTCAACTGTGGTGGCAGAAATGTCTAACTAAGAGAAGTAATAAGCTGTTGAGAATGCTAAGTTCTTGAATGACTAGAGCTGCATGTGGAAAATAGCCTTTGCTAATGTCCTCACGGTCCGTCAAGGAAATAAGGGAAAGTGATCAAAAGATAAATCAACTGATACTTACTTCAAACTCATACAATGCACAACTAACAACATTCACAGCTGCAATTTCTTCACTTAACACCTTGCATGTGTCACTTGCAAATGCAGTTTCTAACGATAGGATAGTATAAAGCTGATGTAAAACATACCCTTAGCCATTATATCGAATGTGTTTTTAGTGAGTTTTACAACTTGACAATAGATTTTTAGGGTAGAATTTTGTCATTTATGGCATTTATATTAAAAAGTTTTACATACAACTTCTTGTTCTCATGTTTCTTTTAGCTCTTAGTTTGAAGCATTTATCATTTTCAGTCTGATTACTGATCTCTTTAGCCACGTCAACACATCAGCTCATGGACAGGCATGAGAGCAGCTGAAATCTCATCAGGTTATGTGCAATCTGCCTGCCCCTATACACAGACTACGTACAGGGCAATTTCTCAGGCTGTTTCAAGGCATCTCAGGCTTACCTGGGAACATATGCAGCATACAGAGTACCATGATTGGCCATAAGCTTGTTGCATGGTCAGCTGGCCTGATTTTGAAAGACCTCAAGGCACTTCTCCCTGTGTAGTGTTGTTGTATCTTCCAGCGTGAATATGGTGACCTGAGACAAAACAAACATTTATATTGCAGTCCATTAAGGAAACAGTGAAAGCTGTCAATCCACTTAAACTGAAACCACATCAAAATAGCTAAGGCAACTTTGGCAGCAAGTCAAAAAACAGTAATTTTCTCATTTTTGTCATTTTCTGTCATTTTATTCCGTCGCTTTCCAGTAAGGTTTACGTGGGCAGCAGAGCACTGCATTAAGACCCCAGTTCAGCAACACATTTGAGGTACAATTAATGTTGACTGAAATCAGTCAAATTAAAGAGTATACTTGAAGGTAAGGAAGTGCTTTTCTTGAAGACCAAGCATCACTTGGCAGTTACTTTGTTTTTTTTATTTTGGTCATCTGGTCTTTTGAACCTAAGCTAAATATTTATTGAGAGATTCATGCAGGACCTATTGCAGACTCCTTTAGGCTAAAGGTCTTCAAGAGTTGTGTTAGTAAAGTGTAGACAGGCTTTGTACTAACTCTTTGCAGCAGGATGAAATTCAGTCATATTCAGCTAAGCTTAGGAGAAGAGAATCTGTTTAAATAAAAGCACTTGATTGCAGGGGCACTGTTAGTCTGTCATTGAAGCCACAGGAGAACAGTCTCTCTCTGCATAGTAGGAAGAGAATGGCAAAATCACCATATAAATACCGTACTGTTATCTGATGCTATTATCCAGACTCTTCTGTCTTGTGGTATTCTCCCTAGGTGTCAGGTCAGCTTACATGCTCTGAATATATTTAAGGCATTTACAGGTATTATTAGAGTTCTCTTCAAATCATCCTCATGCTGCTGACCATAAAAATTCATTCCTAAGGTCCATGAAGTGTTGATAAGCACCTAAGTTCATAAAAATGAAAGAACACTTTTTTCGAAAATGATTCCTCATTGCTTCTCTTTGTGAACCAAAACTGCTACAATTTTCTCCTTAGTACAGTTGATTCAATCTAGCTTAAAAACTCATTTGTTCTAGTTTTTCCTCAAAGATTTTTACACTAAGGAAGATAAACAGTTGTATAGAATAATTTAGTAAAAGAACTTGTCTCAAATTAATTTACCAGGACAGGTAAGTACAGTATGACTTTCAGTAGGTTGGCCAGGTTTTTCTACAGTATTTGGGCAGTGTTTGTTTAAAAATGACTGCCCAAATTAATGACCATTGAAGAAAAGATGAAATAACACTAAGAGAGCTCAGAAGATAGACGAGATGTTGTATCTAAGCTTATCAAAGATAGGGTGTTTTATTTGTTATATCTTGCTGAAGTCATGGTCCTGCCCAGGGTAAACTTCTTGACAAATAAAATAATGTTTTATTTTCAGAGTATCTAAATATTCACAGACACAGCATTCATGTATGGCTAGGAGACTGGATGTAAAATATTTATGGTGTAATATAAACCCGTGTAATATATACCCATGTAATATCAATAAGAACTGAAATTCATTACTGTTTGATGACAATGTGATGTTTTAATGTTTATTGACTGGGTCACAAAAAGTTTGTCCATGTACTTGTTTGTTACTTTAGTAAAGAAATTAAAGACTGAATGGATAATCTCAATGACTAAACTTTTTTACTTCTTACAGTTGTTTTCTCCAAGTCAAGATCAATTAAATCTCACAGAGTCAGTATATTGGTTTACGTGGCAAGGTTTTGGTAACAGAGGGGCTGCAGGACTGGCTTCTGTGAGAAGGCTCCAGGGGCTCCCCTGTGTCAGTCAGCTCCAAGACAGACCCTCTGCTGGCCAAAGCTGAGCTCATCAGTGATGCTGCTAGCCCCTGTGTGGTAGCACATTTAGGCAAATGTTAAACAACATTGTGCAGCAGCTGTGAGAGAGGAGTTACTGACTATAACCCCCATTCTCCATCCACCTGTGGCACTCAGGGGGGATAGGAGGAGGTAGATCTGGGAAAAAAGGGAGCTTGGGGGAAAGGCAGTTTTAGTTTTGTTTTTTTTTTCTCACTATCCTACTCTGGTTTTAATTGACATTCAGTTAAACTAATTTCCCCAAGTCAAGTCTGTTTTGCCCATGGTAGTACTTGGTGAATGATCTCCTTGTCCTTATCTTACCCATGAGTTTTTTCATTGTATTTTCTCCCCTGGTCCTGCTGAGGAGGGGGAGTGAGGCAGTGGCTTGGTGGGCACCTGGCAGCCTGCTCAGGTTAACCCACCACTGCTAGTATCAGGAATTTTGCCTATATTCTAAATCTTTTTAAGTAGCAGACATTATATTTCAAGCATCTATCACAAGTTTTTGCACACATACACATATACGTGCATATGCATGTGGTTATATAAAGTGGTAGACAGTGATAAAAACCCATCAATTTCAGAAGGTCAGAAATACTTTGGTGCAGTCACACAAAATTAGTATATCCCAGGATGACAGAAAAATTCCTCACAGCAGATTCTGTTTCACTATTCAAATACTATGTAAAGTCACACAAGGCATACACAGGACTGTAACACTTCCTGGTTAATGTGTCAAGACCAAAAGCAATAAACTTATTAAAAAGAAAAAGATAGAACTATGCTGTGACAGGTTGATTCATTGTAGTACTCTTCCAGGGATCTCTGAGTTACTGCAGCACTGAATTGTACTCAGTCTTCCTCAGCTCTACTCAACAGCATTTTTAACATCAAAACAATTTTATTTTGAGATAAAATGGGAAATGGAGATTTTGGCATGAAGGAAGTTGTGCAAAATAGTTTGTGATTTTGAAGTGCAGATGGCAATTCGCATATTTAGCAATGGAGACAAAAGCAAACTCTTAACATCACTGACACTGGCAGAGCTGGAAAAGACTAATATTGAAGTAAAGCTAGAATTCTTTTTTTAAGTCAAGTGCTACAAAATACTGCTGTGCTGTCCACCACTACTTTAAAAAAGAGCAGCTGGATAGTTCTACAAAATGAACCATAAATAAGTAGTGATGATCTCATTTTTTAAAGCATGGAAATTCTTATTCTGTGTAGTACTCTTGTGCAATTATCTCATGACTTTCTAAGCTTGTTAACTAACCATAATAACATTTTAACAAGAGAAAACAGAAGTGTACGCTGGCACTCTAATTTGACTTTGGAAATCTTTAAATAATTAGAAATACTGCATATCATGATTTTCTTTACTGTCTCTGAAAAATGCTAGGGATAACAGTTTGTCCCTTCTCTTTCACTGCAGTTATCTAAATCACTCTCCCAGGATTACACTGCCATACATTACTGTGTTAAGAAAGTACAGGCTTATCCTTCTTTACTCCAAGACAGTGTTTGCCCTGTCATATATGCATACAGACAGTTTCAGGTGGTTTTTTAATGTTGGACAGTGACATATTCTAATCGCCTCCATCTGCCTAAATGACTGCTGCCTGTTGGTCCTGGAGCAACCTATCCACAAACCAATTTCATTCTCCTTCAATATGCCTTTAGGATCTATCATTCAACAAGAAACATCTTCTACATGTTATAACTCAAAGAATTCATGATGCTTCGATCAATACTGGTCTAAGCCACGTATCCATAACACAGATAATTTATTTGTCAGACACAAACATATAGGTTTTTTTCCCCTGCCACTTCTTAAAAGCTGTTAACTGTCAAAGCTGCCCAAACATTGGCTATGGTCTTTTCTAAATTAATCACCTTATTTCTCTCTGTAGGCCACAGTGAGGATTAGAATTTTCTTCAAGCCACTTAATTCAAACTGTCTTGGACACTTGTCTTGGACAGCTCTTCTCTTTGCCTCTCTATTGATTATATGGGTACTTAACTTACTGGTTTAAACTAGGTGTATATCTTTTAATTGTCTTGAGTTCAGTTACAGGGATCTGGTCTTAGGTAAAAAGAAAACCAGTGCAGGCAGTTAAAGAAGTTATCCTGGCGCAGTCTGCTCCATCAGTATATTCCCTGTCAGCAGTTCTCTGAGCAAAACAATTTATATATTCATCATTACATTCTAATTCTTGGAAATAATCAGTATTCCAAAACTATGAGGAATATGTATCTCTGTGGTGCTACAATTTGCTTTTTTTTTTTCTTTTAACAATGCACATTTAAGTAAAAGGCTAGGCTACTAGTCACAAAGAGGTACTTTACATAATCACATTTTTATCACAGTAATCAGTCAACATATTGAAAACCATCCTGGCAGAACCTTTAAATGACCTGATTATTTAATGTGGGAGTTCTCTGAGTAGGAAGAGTGCATTGTGACTGTTCAGTCTCACTTGTTTGGTCTTTAGCTGTAAGTGATCTCAGTGGAGTACCTTCCTGCAATTTAATGAGACAAAGGAAATCACATAAAGGTGGTTATTTTTGTTCTTTTCTGTTTACTTGTCTCAGTGAAAATGTCGCCTTGTCTTTAACTATGTTTTCATTCCTTCTCAAGTTTTCTTCTTAAAACTTCATGATAGAAGAATTTAGATGCTCTCTTCAATCCTGGAGATGAAAAGTGTTGCCTTTTTTTTAATTTTATTTTTATTATTTTTTATTTCCAAAGGGTTTTATAAGCGTAAGATTAATATATGCCCTGTCCCCATAGAAGCTAACTGTTGACATCTCCTGCTGCCTGCCAGGCTCAGGGAGAATGGTGGGAGCAATGCTTGCACTGATCGTTGAAACTGTGGCAGTATTGTTTGGCAGAAATGATGCACAAAAAAATACAGTATGATTTCTAGCATTTTCCCTCTTCTCATTTTTAATTAATCAAACAACAAAATAAGCCTCATGCTTAGATTGTCTTTTATACTATTTCAATCTATTGTTCCTCATATAGACTAATGGCACACTCTGCTCCCAAGAAGCTGTCTCCTGAAGGGGAGAAAGGAAGCAGCAAATGAGCTGGTAACAACAGCAGCTGGCTGGGGAATGAATGGGAGTTTCCTGTCTTTTATTGAAGGCATTGGCAGGCATTCATTCTGATCCAGATTTCAAAAATGCTGTGAATAACACTCAGTAGCTAGCTACAGATGTATGGAAACACCACACCCCCACACATCCCCACACACCCACACCCCCAC
>Ga0065711_1012460_pt1 | contig 15202 bp, 18 predicted proteins | sample Hoacrofraction12_FD_59098 | JGI IMG/M metagenome (GOLD analysis project Ga0065711, IMG submission 59098) | Hoatzin crop microbial communities from Cojedes, Venezuela - Epithelial fraction 12 v2 (version 2) | ecosystem: Host-associated > Birds > Digestive system > Esophagus > Crop | place... | reverse complement strand
TGCCCCTTGTCCTGTCGCTGGGCACCACTGGAAAGAGTCTGGCCCCATCCTCCTGACCCCCACCCTGCAGATATTTAGAGGCATTTCTAAGGTCCCCTCTCAGCCTTCTCTTCTCCAGGCTGAACAAGCCTAGCTCCCTCAGCCTTTCCTCATAGGAGAGATGGTAAATGTGGCCAGGGCTAGTCGCAGGTAAAACGCAGGTGGTTAGCTGGTCAGGTTGCTCTGCCCTTCATCTTCTCTGCCTGAATTACAAAAAAACGTGCTCTTTGAAATGTTTTAAAGGCTTCGACACCATGTAGTGATTGAATCTGTTGCAGTAACTGTAATGCCATGGTTATTAAGAACCTTTGTGTTCCCTTCAGCATCACTCCACTTCTGTTGCCATCCCCTTCAGCCACCTTGCAGTGCATGTTCATACCTAATGGTAGCACACCACGCAGTGTCTGAACTGCAAGGTGCCTGCATTTAACTGTTAGCATGTGGAATAAGGTTTTTCCTTTGAGACACTAAAAGCTAAATTCAGGTAGTTGTTGTTGAGAAATACCTGTAAAGTGGCAAGGCTAGGAGAGCTTCACATCCCACTGGAGCACATGTCCCTTTTCTGAAAGCCCTCCAGGCCAGCAAAACGTTTGAAGGCCAGGCAGTTCCTCTTGTGGCTTGAGACGTGCCTTGTTAACGTTACTGTCTTGAAACCCTCAGCCTTCGTGCTCCGTCTCAAACCTGGCAAACAGAAGGGAAAGGCCCTTCAAACTCAAACCAGAGCGCCAGGTCCCTTCAACTACCAACGCACTGAAGTGCGGCGCCAAGTGTCGCTGAGGCTACAGCAATGGGTTGGCCAAATTGCAGATGCAGGCAGCATCCCGGGTGAGTGGAAGAGCGATGGAGAGCATCTGGGCACCAGCCACAGAGACTGCTTTGCACTTGGGAACATCTGCTCCTTCCGCCCCCACGGGAGATTACTCTGGATCTCTTAAAGCAGAACCGTGAAAGGGGACCAGAATGTTGGAAGCCAGGGGAGATGATGGTTAGCCTCTGGCCACCGGTTTCTCTTTCGCTTGTGTTTAAAATGTGATGGAGCAATTTAATATGTGAGCTCAACTTGCCTGACCCTTGTTCTGCTTTCTCCTTGTGTAGGTAGGGAACCTTGGCCTACTTTTTATGCTCCTGTTTTTTATCTATGCTGCCCTGGGAGTGGAATTGTTTGGCAAGCTAGGTGAGTAATGTGCCTCACACAATTTATTTCATCCGGTTGATGTTTATTTGGTATCTAGCTGTTTCCTTTCTTCTCTCTCTCCTTCTTGGGCCTTCCTTAGCTTCACAGTTACGGTCTGAAGATTAAAGTTTTCTCTTGATCTCAGGGTCGCAGATGAAACATGAGGATGTAATACAGAACCTGTCTAATGTGCACACACACACATTTAGAGATTTGTCCAACACCACCCTTGGCTGTAGAGGAATATTTACTGTTTAAATATAATTGTCCAGCATGGATATGTTCACAAAGAAGGAGGTTTGATACGTAAGACAGAACATGAGTCTGTAAAGCTGGATGGTAGTCAGATTCATGCTGGAGAGATGCCACCGTAAACATGTCCCTCCTCGGAGCTTCCACCACGCTCCATTAGTTATCTGCACTTGGCTGACACTGCACTTCAGCTGCCCAGGTCTTGTCTGTCCATTGCTCTTCTCAGCATCACCTTCCCCTTTCTGCATAAATCAGGAAGCATCCACTGGTTTCTGACTGTCCGGCTTCATTTATTCCTCTGGCTTGAGGACACTGCGGACCTGGTCATGAACGTGTCCACCACTAAACAGAAAATCAGGTGGAGTCAGAGAGAAAAGACGTTAGCCTTACCTTGCCCAGCTTAGCCAGGCCAAGGCAGTCACTGCCTTTGAACACGCTGTTGGAAGGAGACGTGTCTGCCTTCTTAATGTTTGCAGCCCAGTTCGGGCTTCAAGAGCATCAGAAGGGCCCTTCCTCTGCTGTGATTTTATGGCTGTCATTAATCCCCTTTACGAGTCCAGCCCTCGGCTCAGATTACAAACGCCTGAAAGCAGAATATTTCTTTCAACCAAAGACAAATTATTTTTCAGTTTCCAACAAATTCTGGAAAAAAATTAGTTCTGCATCCACCCCATATGAAATACTGTGGGGGTTATATTACATATCTAGATACAAGTATGTGTTTGTTCAGCCACAAAGTTGAAAAATGTCTTCCTCCCAGAGGCACCTTCTGCTGCTCTGAATCCTTTTTGTGTTTCCGTGCCCACCTTGCCAGTGCCAGCCCCCGGTAACCCCAGCTTGTGCTCAGAGACTGGGAAAGCCCTGATCTTGTCTGGCGCGAACGGCAGACCGTCAGCACACCGCTTCCCACCCTGATTTAACTGGGAAATACTTTCACTTCTTTTTCCTGATCGCTGCTGGTCCACGTCAGCCACAAGAACCATCAGTGCTCGCTCCCCCAAGACTGGTCATTTGTGGGTTTGGGGGGGGGTTTTGCTTTTTTTGTTTTTCCTTCCTGTTTGCCTCTGAAATAATACCTAATGGTATGAAATGAAATTATGAAATGCCCTAGCATGAGACACTGTTGCCTGTCCTCATGAATAATTAATGAGCCTGTGTTTTATGGAAAGAGGAGCATTTCATATGTTCCGTTTACATTCATTAGTATATGAATTCTCAGGGGAAGAATGTCCAATTGCTCCACTTTATCTCAGTGAAATATCCCTCATGGTAGATGGGCCTTGTGAAAATAATCAAGACAAGGATGTAATCAAGGGGGTAGGAGACAAAGGATGCTGTAGAGCAGTATTTGTTGAGACAGCCCAGCAAGTCTGCTTGTTTCCACCTGCTTTTAGATCTCTTTGTGTTGGCATTGCCTGTTGGGGTGAAGTCAAGAGAATCACAGAAATGTTGGTGGAAGAGGCCTCTGGAGGCCCCCACCCAGCCTCCCACTTGAAGCCCCGTCGCTAGCGTAGAGTAGCTGTAGCTTTCTCTAGCCAAATCTTGAAAACTTCCAACAAAAACCTCTCTGGTGACCTGTCCCAGAGCTGTTGGGTCCTCCAGATGAAAACAACTTTCCTAATGTCCAACCTGGACCTCCTAAGCCACAGTGGGTTGCTGTCCGTTGTGGCCACCATGGCGAGGAGTTTGGCTACATGATCTCTACAGCTGCCCTTCAGTAGCTGCAGGCCACCGCGAGGTCACGGCTTAGCAGTCCTCCCTGATGCCGGGTATCAGCGTGACTTACCTCAGGGTCTCACCGCCAGGTTTGGGGGTCTGCTTCGATGAAGCACTGGCAAACGTGGCTTCACTGATGTGCTTCTCTCTCCTGCAGACTGCAGTGAAGAAAATCCTTGTGAAGGTCTGAGCCGGCACGCAACTTTCACCAACTTCGGCATGGCCTTTCTCACCCTCTTCAGGGTGTCAACAGGGGACAACTGGAATGGTATCATGAAGGTGTGTGCAGTCTCTGTTTGGGTACTTTCTTCTCTCTGTATCTGTATATTGATACAGATTTCAAACAAGTTTAGGCGTCTCTTCTGTGAACACAAAAAAGATTTCCTTTTAAAACATCAAAATTAAACTTTCCCATTTAAAAGACAAGTGTATTTTCAAGGGATGATTTGTCCTAAGTCTCACCCAACCTGAAATTTCATTCTTTTTAACATATATATATAAAACTTCAGGAAAATTATGCCAGTGCTTGTGGGTGAGAGGAGTAACCATGTACTCTGTGCCCTGTGCCTTTGGGACATAACAGAATCCTCCTCTTCATAGCTGCTCTAATTCATGGTGTCCGTATTTTCTTCTACCGATTTTGTTATACCTACAAGCTCTTGTGTCTGGGATATGTAATCGCATGCTTTTCAGTCCTCAGCAGGTTATCTTTCATGTTTCTGTATGTGGAGCCCAAGCACAGCCCCAGCCCTTATTAATCTCTCACCTCTCCCTCTCTGTTGTAGGACACCCTCCGGGAATGCACTCGGGAAGACAAGCACTGCCTCAGCTACCTGCCTGTCATCTCTCCTGTCTACTTCGTCACCTTCGTCCTCATCGCGCAGTTCGTCCTGGTCAACGTAGTGGTGGCAGTGCTGATGAAGCACTTGGAGGAGAGCAACAAGGAGGCCAAGGAGGATGCTGAGATGGATGCTGAGATTGAGTTGGAGATGTCCAGAGGAGCAACCACCTCAGCCACCAGTGGGAGCAGGGGAGGTGCAGTGGCCCCAGAGAGCAGAGCACCCTACAGGAGTCAGGAGACCGTGAAGTCCGAGTCAGCGGTGCAGGTGAAGCACCAAACCCTGGTAATAGTTCACACAAAGCATCTGCTCTTCTTGTGCTCAGGGTAGGGAGGGGACGGTTCTCATCAGTCACCGCTGTCTGATCGTCAGACAGCCACATCCCGAGTGACACAGAGCCAAGGAGACAGGAGACAAGGCAGCGTGGGAGGAAGGCAGCTTTCCTGGGTTCCCCTACGGCAGAGATGTCACCACCACCTCCACATCTTGAGTCATCTCAGGAGGGCTCCCTGAGGTGGAAGTCTGCTTGAAATGCGTTCTCCAGGACTAACGCTGTCCTGGCCGTTGTTCTGGGGGAGCGCTGAGAGTCCATCTCTTGCCATTTGCAGTTCATTCAAAGGTTGCGAATATGAAGTGCAGAAGCATAATAGCCACAGGTCCCTGTCTGTCCTCCCAGCCAATACAGGGGTCGTTGTCACTTCAGCATGGGCAGCAGCACAAGGGAGCAGTCTCATAAAGCCCTGGGAATGCTGGCACTGTGAACCCTGACACGTGCAGCAGAGGATGGCACAAATTCCCTTCACACAGTCGTAGAAATACTGCTCCGGTTCTTTTTAATCCCAGTTTGGGATTTCCAGAGGAGCCTTAAGTGCGCAGCTCAGAAGGGGATGTCTGGCGCTGGTGTGAGATGCAGCGTCCCACTGGCTGGTGCCCTGCTTGGGGCATGGCTGACTGGGACCCTGGGATTTGTCAGAGCCCCTCAGCAAGAAGCTGGAGGTTCCTGGGCTGATTTTCCAGACACTGCCTGCTCTCTGATTTCTGCTAGTCCTCTAGAAAAATAGGGCAATTGGAAGTCGGAGGGGGAAGGAGGGGCGTGAGATAATTGCCTCATCCCATGTCAGCAGCGTATGATGAAGAGCGAATCCAAAATTGCTTTGTCACCGTGATCGCAAATAAATCTACTGCAAAATCAATGGGGGATTTGAGATTAAATTACATCAAATTAGATTTTTGTAAAATCTATCAGACTCTATTAAGTCAAGTAAAAAGAAATTTAGTTACACAGCGATGGGGAATTCGCTATTTGAATGTAGTTTCTAATAGACATTTCTTCAGGAAAACGCGCCATTAACAACCGAGTTGCTTTTCTCACTGGGGGAAGAGAGGGCACCTCCTTTCACATCGGCTGTGGCTGCAGACTTGAGCTCATTCTCCTTGAGTTTTCCTCATCTTCCAGTACCTCCTGAGCACATCAGGAGCCGTGCAGAGCCTCCTCTTAGCCCGAGAACACCCGCAGTGGGAGGCGATGCTCCCCAGAGGGGGAACAGCGTGAGAGGGCAGCTGGCCGCAGGTTTCCCCCTGTGGATACGGTTGCTGGCGCACAGGTGAGGCTTCGCAAGGCAGGGCTCCCCGTCCCCTGCCCGGCAGCGGGGCTGGGTTGCGGTGATGCCCTTGCTCACATCTCAGACACCCAGGCTGTTCTGGGCAGGGGTGGACGGCTGGCAGCTCGATGCCGCGCTCGCTGCTAGCTGTGCTGAAGAGGTTAAACACGTAGAGCTCTCTGCAACTAATCCTGCCAGCGATGGGGGCACGGACACCCTGGAAGGTGTTGCAAGAGGCTCTGTATCCTTTTGCCATCTGTGCCAGTTTTTGCAGCCCAAATCTCCTTTTCTCTTCTTTCCTGCTCTTGGATGAATGGGGCAACTAGGAAGTGCGACGGGGCAAATGTGTTCGAGCGTTAAGACCCAGCCTTGCTCTGCTACTGATGCTTTTTATCTCCCCAATTTGAAGGAGGCGCTGAGCTGTGAGGATGTGTCTGTAGTCATCCCAGACTCGGACATGCTGGAGGGGGCAGAGGCTCCCATGATGGAAATCCCGTCCTTCTGCTCAGTTTCCCACCATGTCCTGACACCTTCCCACAAAACCCCAGGCCACGAGGCAGAGGTGAATGACGCCGCGCCGTTGCTTCTGCTTTGTGGCATTGTGCTTTGGTGCTGTGCAGCTGGCGGTGGTGTCTGAATTGTCCTAAACCTGTTGCTTCACAACCGCAACAGTCGCTTCCATCCCCTGTCCTTCGTACTGCCTTTGCGTGTGCAGGGGCTGGGCAGAGAACGTGTCCCAGCCAGCAGCCTGGCGCGGGGCACAAATGAAATACTCTTTTTAGCTAAAAGAAGTCTTGCGTTTGATGTGCGGTGTGATCTGTGAGCAGTCTGTCTTCAAATGATGTTTCGAGAGCTGGAGGCAGGCAGAGTCCTTTGTGGAGAAAACGCAGCCCAGTTTAGTCTTCTTACTGTAAGAACCTGTTTCTGATACAGTCCTGAGGAAACAAAGGCATGAGTAGATCAAGACATGAGGTTTTCGGCAAGCGCTGGAGCTGATGCTCTGGGAGATGCTCTGGGGAGATCACCCAGCAGACAGAGGGGCTGCAGCCCGCTCTGCTCAGTCGCTCCCGACTGCACCACGAACCGGTGCCCAGGTCCCATCCCGTCAGGACGCTGCACGGTTTGCCCTGCTGCAGCTCAGTGCCCTCCCCGGGGCGAACGCGCTCCAGCTGTCCTCTGGTGGGCACGAGACCAGGCGAGCCGCGGTCGGTGGTGACGATGCTNANGCTGCAGTGGGGAGCACGCTTGCTGTCATCAGAGAACTTCAGTGGCCGCCAAGAATTAATCTGCTTTAGACTTAGACCATTTTCCCCTTTATTAGCTGACCTCTAGCCTGACTGTCAAGGCACCTTCCAGTGGCGAGTATCTCAGGGCATCTCCAAGCAAATTCTGGGCTCGGATTAAGCTCTTGATGACCAAGATGACCAAGCACCAGTTTCCCCTGTGACATGAAGTGATGATGAAGGTGTGACATGAGTGACATGAAGGTGTAATCCTCACAGAAGTCCCCCCTCATAGCTCTGCACGGTGTCCATTGGCTTGGCCACCTGGAAGCTGCAAAGGCTCAAAGGGAGATCACGGGGAAGGAATCTTTCAGGGACTTTGTAAATGCGACTGCAGGGGGTCCTGGGCTTCTGCTGGAAGAGCTGAGAGTTTGTTACCTCTGTGCGGAATGGCAGCACAACCCCGGCTGCCACCGGAGCTGGCCTGTGCAGGGATGGCACCGTTGGCAGGCACAGGCAGGGAGTTACCTCCTGCCCTCGTCGTGCTGCTGCCTTCCCCACCGCAGAGGCTGCGGGAAATGGCTAAGCTCACTCGCACCGCTGCAGACGCACACCTTCGGAGAGGGATCAGGAGGAGCTCTTCCTCTGGGAATTTTGCCCGCAGCTTGTTTGCAGGCTCTTGGTTCCAGGCCTCTGAGAAGTTACAGTGTTCGCTCTTCCAGAGTATCCCGCCAGTCACCTTTGCTTACAGAGTATCTTCTGGCCGTTTAATCACCCAGGAAGGGTCATGTCCTGCGGAGGCATCTACAGGATTATTTCTTCTCGAGCTCCCTCTGCAGCAGAGCAAGATCAGAGCTCCGAAAGACCATTGATTCCCAGACACAAGAGGAAGGAGTTGTGCCCACTGATTAAAGATGCTTAACTGAGCCTCTGAGCTGCATCACCATGAGCCTCTATGGTCAATTGAATGCCTTTCTACTTCCCTGAGAGGGGTCCCACGGAGAGCAGGCTCCCACCTCGCCCGTCTCTGTCAGATGCCTGGGATCCTCCCAAGCTCTCAGGGTACCTGCAGGCAGGGTTCACCACAGAGTCTCAGCATCACTGGTTCAGGCTGGGCTTTCGTGGGTTTTGAAGGAGCCACGCTGATTTCCAGGGCATGGGATCAGGCTCCCGAGGGCATCAGGGGTTTCAGGAGCAGCAGTGCCCACGGTGCTGTGTCTCCAAGCCTTCCTAGCTGTCGAGAGCAGCTCACCAGGTGTGAGCCAGCAATCTTCCTGCCCATGTTTCATATTTCAGGTACTGACTACAGTGGCTTTGAAGTCATTTGAAATGTGCCCACGTCCCCAAGTCAACTGGGTCTCAATAGCTGAAATCTTAAAAATTGCAGTTGTTTATGTCCAGCGGGGATTTCTGTTCATTTGTCCCAGCCACTGAAGATGAACGCAAGATTCTGTAAAGACGAACTGAGATTTAATAGACAGATACTGTGATCCTTCTGTTCGGCTACTGAGACAGTGGCACGAGACCTTTTGTTCTCTGTGTGGCACCGGGGTGTTAACAATCGCCCGCCTGCCTTCAGCTGAGGTATGGCGATGCTGATAGCTTATTAGCTGTAATGGCCAGAGGCCAACTGGCACAGCCGGGCTGCTGATGCATTAATACATCAGACGAGAGGCCTGGGTTGCACCCGGAGGGCTGCTGGGCAAGGCAGCAGTCAGCGCTGGATGCCAACTACCTGTAAATACCTGCTGCTGATCCCCCCCATCTTCTCAGCCAAGCTCAACAGGGTAAAAGCATCGAGTAATTTGTCTTGGGATGTGTCTCTTTAAGGATCTGAGGAAATAAATTTGTAAGCCAGAAATGTATGGAAAAAACAGATTTAACCAGATCCTTGGTGACCTCCAGACTATCCAGTGAGGGATCTCAGGCCCAGATTTTGCTAGCAGAGAGGGAAAACAGCCCGACAGAGCAAAGCAAAATGCATTTAATTTAAGACTTGCAGCTGGGAAAACGTTTTCAATCAGTCACTGGGAGGCTGATGTTAAAGGAAAACCAGAGCAATTAGTCGTGCTTTAGATAACGTGGTGAATTGTACAGGGAACGTGTCTAGGACGAAAAAAACGCAGGGCCAGGAGCTGGGTTGCAGGTCCTGTTCCAATGGTCCCTGCTCTCCCAGCACTTGGCCAAGTCATGGCACCATCTCTCACAGCTGCTCCATCAGCACCACATTGTTTGAGTCCCTAAAGCTTCCCAAGACCCCAGGTTAAATTTGCTATAAGGCCGTGATGTCTTCTCCTTCCTCCTGCCATGTGGCTGTCTTCTTCTGGGCTCGGTGGTGTCCAAAATGCTCCGTGTTGTAGGAGAGAGGCTGCAGGTTTTGCAGTGGTGTTGATGTCTATGTTTAAATGTCTGCCTGTATGTGTGTTTTGGGGCGATAACACACGAATTTCCAGAGCCACTTGGTACCCTGGGTGAGCGTGGCCAAGGACTGGCCAATTTTGCCCATCTGTCACAGAGGAGCTTTGAGGAGAAGGGCATCGCCCCCCAGGCTGGGCTGAAAGCATCCCTGGCAAAATCGGAGCAGAACAGTGTGAGACGTGCTGGCTTTCTCGTGTCTTTAGAGGGTGGGCCCCATTTTCCTGGACCTTACTCCTTCTCTGTGGTGTCCAAGAGTCGGCTTAGTGGTGGGTCATTGATGCCTCATCTTACTCCAGCCACAGCTTAAGCTCTTTACTCAGCTAGCACGGTGTAGTTTTGGTATCCCCTTGCAGTCACCAGGGCCGCAGGCTCTCTGTAGTGTGCCAAGAGGAACATCTGCACGAGGTTTTAAAGCAAAATGCAGACGAGAAGGAGATTGCTGTAGATTCACCACCACGATGCTGAATGACCCCGTTTCTCTGTCTCCTCGCTTTGCAGGGCAGCGCAGCCTCTCTGAGGCCGCAGGACTCTCAAAACCTGCTGACGGTCCGCAAGATCTCCGTTTCCCGTATGCACTCCTTGCCCAACGACAGCTACATGTTCCGCCCGGTCATGCCAGCGAAAGCCCCTTTCCCCCTCCACGAGGTGGAGATGGAAGCGTATCCCTGCAAATCCCAAAGAGGTACCGCTCGCGGAGCTTCCCCTTCCTCCTCCCACCTGAAGCCATGGGGCAGCAGGTACACGTGGTGGTTAGGTGGGGAGTAAGCAACCCGTGCAGAACATGGCTTGCTTCGATTTGATACCGTCGGCGCGACTGTGGTTTCCCACACACTGCACAACTCCGTGTTTTCATCCCACCACTGCATTTTCTCAGGAGAAGGCTGGTGGCTCGGGTGTCTGACTGGGGAGACGTGGGGCTCCCAAGCAGTGTCGGAGGTATAGAGGACAGGCCGCACATTTCTTCTGGAGTGACCAGCCCTGACATCACAACCACGAGTCAGTAAAATCAACACGAGTAGAAGCTGGAGTCGGGAGTGCTTCCTGACGGAGCTCCTTGGCAGCTATTGTTCGAGGCAGTCTCCAGTCTCCGAGCAGTAACTTTTTAGCACGGTACATTGAGTTCAGAGATGCAGGGGTTTCTTGGGGAGCATAAAGATCAGAAACCACTCTCCAGTGCCTCCCTAGCCTGGCCTTATAATGGATCTCGTGGAGAGACCCCGCAGTCAGGGAATCACAAGATACACAGAGCCTTTGAGTATACATTTACCCGACCGCAGCCAATACATTTCCACTAAAGTGCCTTTCTCTGTTGTTGCACGAGTTGGTTTGAAGGGGAAATCAATAAGAAAGAAAATATCTGCCTCCCTAAAAGCACATGTGCTTCTTGAGCAGCTCCCAAGAACTTACCAGCCTGGTTTCCTTTGATGCGACGTTGTTTGAAATGCAAGAACTGCTCGGACAGAGGAGTAGTGGGTTTGCAAACCCTGGTGGGGCTGGCAAGATCTGCTCTGATTTCCTCCGGTGAAGTAACTCTGTGTTTGTTCAAACTCTCTGGATACCAGTTAATGTTCTCCGCTCAGTATTTATTATTATTTCACCTGCAAATTTCTTTGCTAAGCAAAGAAAACAGAGGTTGAGTTTCATGGCTGGACTACTGGGAATGGTTTTCATCTCTGCAGTGGGTGTAAATCAGGATTTATACCTGTATAAAACTGCTGAGATGCTGGCAAGGGCGGATAGAAATGACCAAGAATTTTCTCATGTTTCCCAAATTTCTCTCCAAGAGCACTCAGGCGATGCGACAGGGGCTTACCGTTCACCTGGTCTGGTAGATGCACCCAGCCAGCATCACCCAGAGCCACGCAGCTCCTGAGCTGACCAGACTCTGAATTAAGCCACACTCCCATCAGTTACGTGCGAGTAAAACTGAGCACACAGAGACTCGCATTAGCGTTTGTGCTTCCATGGACTTCTCAACGGCAGCTGAGGATGTCTGGTCTTCTCCCAGTACTGCAGTGACTACCCAGTGAAAATACTGCGAGGTGACCAGATCTTGTGTTATTTTTTTCTTCGATGCTGTTTCCTGATTTACTAGAAAAGCAAGAGGAAAAAACCTGCAAGTCCAGAGATATTCAATGCTCCTGAGTATGAAGTTTGGAGGGGGCTTTGGTTTCCTATACAAGGGCTAGATGGAAAGTTTCCAACAGAAGGAAATTCCAGCTAAGGACAGGGAGGAGAGCATAGGGTTTTGGTTTTATGACCACGTTTGTGACAGATTTTATGACAAAGTTTTTCTGCATCATAAAAAACATTTCGTAAAGCCTGGGTTAGCACATGAACAGCACAAACTCAGTCTGAAACTCTGTAGGAGAGCCCAAAAGAGAACTAGGGAGAAGTGGGGTGGGCTGGGGGGGTGGGAAGCTCGCTGCTCTGCTCATTCTGCAGTGTTCTGGAGTAAAGCTCTGAAAGAAAAATGATTAAACACTAACTTTTCTTTCTTCGCAACAACAAATCTCTTTCTGAAATGCGACTGCAATCTGTCTGGATGGCTTTTGTCATAGGTTCAAGTTCCCTGACCTCTGGGCGAGATCTCTTGAAGTGATGGATAGCTGTGTTTTTAACGTGGAGCAGCAACGTAGGAACAGACGTTGGGTTTCCAGCTAATGAGGACAATAAATCCTGCAGCCAAAAAAATAAAAAAGCAAAAGATCTTTCAAACAAGGCAGAACTGCAGTAAAGCAGCACCACGAAGGGGTTGGGGAGGAGGAAGTGTCTTGAGACTCAGCCAGGGGACTGGGAACCTGCAGGAACAGAGCGATTCCTGCTGGCACCTGAGCTCAGGGACTGCCAAAGCGCTCGAAGCAGTCTCCATAGAATCATTAAGGTTGGAAAAGTCCTCTAATGGGACCACGTTCGGCCAAGGTCTGCCTCGTGGGCTGTAGGGAGTGGGAACGTGGGCCTGTGCGTGGGGCAGGGTGGCAGGGTGCCGCTGGCTGTCCCAGGCTGTAGGCTGGACCTGTAGGTCGAGCTCGGGAGGCTCCAAGGGAGCTGAGCGGGGCTGCCCTTGCCTCCATGTTGGCAGAGCAGCGTAAGGTTGCAAGCCCGTCCCTGGCAGCACTGCAGAGACAACCCAGGTGTCCTGACTCGGAGGAGCCAGCACAGCCACCAGACTTCCCGATCCACGTTCTCGAACAGGCAACGTCCTGCTACAGATCCACCCAAGGCAACGCTACTGGGAAAGCGGCAATGGCAGCGTTTCAAACGCAACCCCACCGGCTCCCCATCCATTGCTGCCACGTGGTCCTGGTGGCCGCCGTCCACCCTGAGCGTCACAGCAGCTGCAAGAGAAGATTTCTGGTACCCGAAACAGAAAATAGAGGCTACGAGTGTAGGGTTTGTAACAGGAGATGTCCTGGAGCGGGCAGAGCCACATGCGCTGCTGCTGAATTGCAGAGACTTCATCTGCAACCTCCCTGCCCTCCCTGATGAGCTACGGCCTCGGATTCAAAGCAGGAGACAGGACAAGGGACTCCGGGTTTTTAACCCTGGCGCTGGCCGAGGCTGGGGCTGAGGCTTGGGATTTCAGCCAGACTAGACAGGCTTTTCCTTTGCGTTTGCTCCCCTCCTGGAGTCTGTGGGCACCGGTTCTGCCTCAGACCTTCACAGCCCCACGCCAGCAGTGGAGGTGACTGCTCTCTCTCTGTTTCCTAGGGTCCATCACCTCCATCCGCTCCCAGCCTGTGGGAACGTGCTCCTCTCTGAGAGTCCCGACGGAGTCCCTGCCGCTGGCAGTCCATTCTCCCCACCACGAAGGCCGACGCCGCTGGAAGATCCTTCCACCCCACGTCACACCTCGATCTCCTACTCTCAACAAGCTGCTGTGCAGACAGGTGAGAGGCCAAGAGCCTGCAGAGGTAAACTCCTTCGTAGCCACCAGGGTCCTTCCCTTCTTTTCCAGTCCTCTCTTGGGTTTCTTTTCCTGGAGCTGAGAGTAGAATTCCCCCTTTTAGAACAAAACACTTCTGGTGCCATAAACCTTAACATACTCCAGATTCTGCAAGTGACACACAGGGGAAGGCCCTTGCTACCTACTTTCATCTTGGTGGATGTACTGTTCCATGAAAGCATGGCTGAAGCCTAGAGAGAAGATGCCCAGCTCAGTTTTAGCGGCGCTGCGAGAAGCCCGCAGCCAGCCCTACCCCGTGTCGCTTTAGACAGTGTCAGTTGCACNGACCCAAGGCTTGGTGCTAGAGCACGACCAAGACCGTGCAGAAAGACCTGGCAGACGCAAGGCCTGCGCCCGCGGGCTCTGTGTCTGCCTGCTAGACAAGCTGCGTCCTCTGGTGCAGTGAGGGTCTGATGGGGACTGGCACTGCGGGGCATCTGGATGTGCCCCCCGCCTGGCAGATCCCCAGGTCTTGCCCCATCTCCCTCTCCTCACCTTCCAGGAGGCCATTCAAACGGACTCCGTGGACGCACAGACTCCGGACTGCAAGGACATCCCGCAGGCAGAGCCTGGAGAGAAGCTACCGTCAGCCAAGCAGCCCCAGAGCACCTTCACCCCCAGCCCGCTCCATCCCATGGCTGCCTCCCTCCCGGGCACCCCCCCGCGCTCCCCCCAGTGCTCCCCGCATCGGCCCCCCAGCACCCTCCTGCGGAAGCACAGCCGCGGCCAGCACGGCATCCCCAGCCGGCCGCCCAGCCCCAGCAGCAGCCCGCCCAGCCCCGAGGGCTGCCTCCTCGAGCCCTCCGACCTGGCCGACGAGGAGGTTCGCCACATCAACAGCTCGGCCAAAGACTGGGGAGGGGAGCGCTCGGACGCTGGGAGCCGCTCGACTTCGCCGTACGTCTCCCCGGCCCCGTCTCCAGTGCCCCTCAAGAACTGCAGCACAGCCAGCCTCTCCAGGGGCAGCGGCAAGGAGAAGGACTTGAAGAAGTTTTACAGCATTGACACGAAGGGCTTCCTCAACAAGCCCAGCTGGGCAGACGACCAACGGCGGCACTCCATCGAGATCTGCCCCTCCATCAGCGATGGCGACTGCAGCTTTGAGGACAGCGCTGAGGAAAAGCCGCGGTCCCCTGCCCGCATCCAGGCAGAGTCCGAGTACATCCACGGAGCCCGGAGGAAGAAGAAGATGAGTCCGCCCTGCATTTCTATAGATCCTCCCATGGAGGACGACGGCGGGGCGGCCTCGCGCACCAAACCCTCCGAGAACAGCATGCTGCGGCGAAGGACCCCGTCCTGCGAGTTCCCGGCTTACCGAGAGTCCCTGGAGCTCGCGGAGAGCCAGCCCGGGGAACCGGCCTCCAAAGCGGAGCGCCGGGGCCAGCCCCCGTGCCGCGGGGAGCACCTGACCATCCCCAACTTTTCCTTCGAGCAGTCGGACGGCAGCTCCTTGAGCAGCCTCTCGGATCTCCTCCTGGACAGCGGTCAGTCCACGCCGGCCCCCGCGGACTCCCGGCCGGACCCCGCCGCCTCCGAACTGAAAAAGCCGGATCACTTAAAAACTCAGTGGGGCAACGCCGAGAAGAGCAAAGAGCTCCTGGGCCTCGCCAAGAGCCCCCTGCAGAAGCAGGACTTGGTCCCCGTGACTGTTGCGACAGAAGAAGACATAGACGAGCCGGTATAGCTGTCTGGGAGGGGGGAGCGGGGGGGTCTCAAGGGCTTGACACCGACGGGGGGGTCCGAATGGAAGGGACTGAGCGGCCACAGGGACGCGGCTGGCTGCTCGCTCGGGTTTTTTTTCTTCCTTTCTCGCAGTCACTTGTTCTTAAGCGCTGTGGAGGTTTGCAAAAAAAAGAAACACACACACACACAAAGAAAAAGAAGAAAAAAAATGTTATAAAGAAACCAAACAAACGGGTGGACGGAACGGTGATGGGTTCCGGGGTGGGGGAGCGGGTTTGCAAAGCGGGTTGGGGGTTTCTTTTCTAAAGGGA
>Ga0065711_1010959_pt1 | contig 15202 bp, 8 predicted proteins | sample Hoacrofraction12_FD_59098 | JGI IMG/M metagenome (GOLD analysis project Ga0065711, IMG submission 59098) | Hoatzin crop microbial communities from Cojedes, Venezuela - Epithelial fraction 12 v2 (version 2) | ecosystem: Host-associated > Birds > Digestive system > Esophagus > Crop | place... | reverse complement strand
TTCCAGGGATGGGGCCTCCACTACCTCTCTGGGCAACCCATTCCAGTGTTTCACCACCCTCATTGTAAAGAATTTCTTCCTTATATCTAGCCTAAACCTACCCTGTTTTAGTTTAAAACCATTACCCCTGGTCCTGTCACTGCTGTCTCTACTAAAAAGATTGTCCCCATCTTTCCTATAGGCTCCCTTTAAGTACTGAAAGGCTGCAATCAGGTCTCCCCGCAGCCTTCACTTCTCCAGGCTGAACAAGCCCAACTCTTTCAGCCTGTCCTCATAGGAGAGGTGCTCCAGCCCTCAGTTGTCTGGAAAGCAGTCTCCTCCCAAACGGAGATGTCACAAAAGCTAAGCACACCCTAGTAAATCAAACTGGCTGCATTTCAAGAGATTAAACCCTCAGAATCAAACAGTTCCTCCTAGAAAGCCCCCAGGGATGTCAGAATGGCTCTGCTTGTAACACAGCATTCTCCTGGACAAGCCCTACCATGGTGTTTCAGCACTGCAAAGCCAGAAGAGCTGCTCCTTTGTGCAGGACCTACCATGAGCGCATCATTGCTAAGCAGAGATACCAACCACCGCTTTTCCCATCACACGGGTGGGCTGCCAGACTGCACGCAGTTCAAGTGCAATAACAACCCCTCACACACCTTTTGGTCAGTGCGCAGACGCTGGTGGATGATTTTAGGGGCACCTTGTCTTCAGTTTGTCATCTCGTTTCATAATAACCCAGCAGCGAGTCAATGCCTACACGTGACTGTGCTGTGCCAGGCGGAGGAAAACACCACTGCTTTCCAAACGCTCCTGCAAGCTGAGAAGCAGGCTCTAACACTGCAAGCACCATCACCTACCTTTAATGGATTTACAATACATTTTTATTTTTTAAAAAGCAAGATAATTGAGAAAAGCAACTATGATGAGCCTGCTTCACCTCCACACAACCCCTGGGTAAAACCAGACAAGCTGGAATAGCCATGGACTAATCTACCTTTCAGCAAACACCTATTCTGCTTCTATATGGTGGCAGAGACAGAGGGTGAGTCCATAAAATCTCTTCAGTTTAAACTCCTATACGTACCAGTAAGAATTCTGCCTGAATAACGACTAACAGCATCGAATGGAAAGATGGATGAGGGGCTTTGCTTTGGGCCAGGAAAGATAAATGCCCATTTCTCTTCTACTTTTCAGCAAGACCTGAGGTCTCTCTGTTCCAGAACAGAGGCTACAGATTTTCCGGAATGTAATTACATTTGATAATGAACACCTCTGCCAAATGATAAAAATCAAAACTGCAAGTGCCCAAGAGGACTGCATGCTCCTGAGCACTGCACTGGCCTCTACAAGGGGCTCCGCTGCACACAGACAGCATGACTTCATGGATGATGCCATCTGCGTGAGTTTATAGTGATAATATAAGCATTTTCCCCTAAAGCACTGAGATAGAGTAGGTGAAGAAATCTGCATTTTTATCAACAGCAGAGACAGGAGGATGGTAACTCCGTGGCAAAAGAATCACTGTTCCTACACTGCATAAGCTTTTCAGAGTTGCCTGCAAAAGTGGCCAGGTCTGTGTCCCCTCACAAAAGGAGGTGCTGACAAGCAGAAAGGCAGCTGCTTGTTTTTGGTGTCCTTCACGATGCACAGCCCCAGGCAGCACCCTCTACAGCCGCTGGACCCGTCAGCAGCAGCTCCCTACGGCGTGACAGTGCTGGAAGGCAGTGAGACAGGCAGCAAACCCAGAGGCTACAGCTGGAGGACAGCCAGGGCTCTCCCAGGAACAGCAGAAGTCCTCCAGCAGCTGGAGCAGGCCACTGGCCAAGCTGGAGAGACCATGGGAAGAAAAAGCTTCTACAGGGACTCATGGAAGTTGTTCTGTCTGAAAGGTCATTAAACGTGTTTGGGATGGGAAGGAAAAACTGGAAGGAAGGGCACAAGCCCTGCAAGGACAGTGTCCTCTGGAGAGAAACTTTTCTGCAAGTCATTCCATAATTGTGAGGTTTCCTACTTAACAAGTTGTCTCAGTCTATTTTGTTGCTTTTGTGAGCTAGCAAGGTGATCTTGGGACTGAAAACACTTAGCTTCTCTCAGAGGACTTTCTTTGAAAGGAGAGGGGTATTTCCATGTCACTGCTACAGCTGACGTGGGCTCCCGTAACTGGGGGTGTCAAGACGAAGAGGATGACTACCTACCACGAGATATCTGAAAATGCTCCTTTCTGTTGGGAGGCAAAAGGACAACTGAAGAAAGAATCTGACTGCTGCTTAATACAGACAACTGATTTCAAAAGCTAGGATGGATAACTCCCTGTAAAACTCTACTAGTTAGCAGGAAGGTTAAGAAGTAATCCTTCTATGTTATTCAAAATTTAGCATAGGCCTGTATAGAAAACCCCAAGTATTAAACTCTTCTAAGGCAATTTTTTAAAAAGGTCTTTCACCCATATAATTCCTGTATCAGTATATGCACACTACTGCACAGAACAGAACTTACCTCCAACACCTCAGTATTCTGGACTTGGCAGTAAAAAACTTGGAGAAATCATGAAGGATTACTCGTAATTGTTTCACATGGATAAAAAAAGGAAAAAAGAAAAGAATCGGCCCATGACTTGACTCAGGCTGTGTGATAGAGGGAGGCAATGATAAGATCTGCAATGACGTCAGACAAGCAAAGGACTGACTAATTAAAAAAACAAAAACCTGGAGGGATGCTTTTTTACAACATTAGATACAACATATTTTCTATAGTTGCCATTTCAAGTAAATGACTCAGCTGTTTTAATTAGTCTCTCCAAATACCAAGGGGAAAAAAAATGAGGTCACATCATAGGCTCATCCCTTCTCTTCTTTTCTGGTTGGAAAAAACCCCCCAAACTTTTAAAATTCCAAATTGTGAAGAAAGTGTTAAAAATTTCATTTTCCCCTGACATTTTAAACAAGCTACCTTTGCTGCTTCTAGGATGTCTATTACAGTGCTGTCCTCTGCTAGCCCATCTTTCAAAGAGATGAACCACTGACAACTCTTGCTGTCTCTTTAGGAGATACAGCTACTCAGCACCTGACAAAATTAGATCTTGACTGAAGTCAATTTAATATCAGAGAAAAGCATTCACTGCTAGCCTTGACGGTCCCAAACACCTACTTATCCATCTCGCAGGTGTGTTACACAGAGTGGCAGCAGCAACGCATGCAGATGGAATTTGACATAACCTATAGATAGAGGGAAAAGCAGAATTCACTCACCCTGTCCCGCTCAATTTGAGATTACAAAAGTTTCAATGATAAAACACATTTTATACCATAAGCACTTCCATCTAATTAGGCAAAAAAAAGCTTCACTAAAGATGTTTAAGAAAGAAAAAAGAGTTTCAGTACGTACTTGCATTTCTGAGCTGTTCCCTGGTCAAACTAGCTGGCTGAGTGTCAAAAGAAGGAGTGACATTCCCATAGTGTCTAAGTTAAAAATTTATTTCATATGACAAAGGTTACAAATCCACCATGCAATCAATCTGGGTCTAAGGAGGCTGAAGTATGACTTTGCGCTGCTTTACCCACACAACTCTTCCAGCTACAGAGGTCTGCGTCGTTTACAAGCATTAACTACGACTACTTTTACTGAACCTGTGTGAATAATAAACGGAGGACACAGACAATTCCCATTCTCTAACCAAAAGACCATGCTTTCTTTCATACTGATTTCACATAGACAATGTTATTTCATCCTACAAGTAAGCTAAGTGATTTGATTTGACTCTCCTACTCACAAAGGAAAAGGTATTTCTGAAGAACAAATAAACATGTGCCTTTCTGACTGTCTGACGTAGTTATTAGAACAGACTTTATAAATTATTCTCAGGAGATTTAGAGTCAGCAGGAATGCTCTACACCTATCTGACAGTTAAAATAGGGGCAGTGTCAGAGACATTTCAGACAACTGATTTCTATCGAGCTTTTGCAATGAGCTCTCTCGCTGTCATTCCCAGCTCCTCAACACTGTGCCCATAGGAATAGGCCCTTTTAAGAACCTAGAGCTCTCCAAGGGGGATATATCCATTGCAAGCAAGTTGAACTTACTGAATCCATTAACATCTTGGCAGCTGGAAGAAAAAGCTTCTTCATTGTGAACAGCACTGAGTTTGGCAGAGGTCTTGTCGGAAGCAGCCACGGGACCCATCTCCCTCTGTGTGCTGGTCTGAGTCTCCTTCTGCTTCTTGGCTAGCTTCCTTTAGGGTATTTTGAAGAAGGGAGAAATCAAGGTCAGTTTTCTCTCTTTAAAAACAAAACAACTAGAAAATATTTTGAAAACCACCACTATCCCCCTTGGTCAGACATGCAGGGCATGTGGCAAACCGCACAAGAGCAAACCCCACAATTTTTTAATAGAACTGTTGTGCAGCATGATAAATATAGCGATACCAGTCTTTGAACTTAGCCATCCCTCCCAGCAACTCATCTTGCACCAACCTGCATCACCCCAGCAGTAGGAGTGCTATGCCGTCCTTGAGGAGGGTGGCATTGGCAGAGCCCCTGACGCTGGCATCAGCCACTCTGGGAAGAGCACAGGGCATGGGATGAGGGCAGAACCTCAGAATCCCTCGCTAGGAGGCAAATGGGACATCTGCGTCCACCCCACGTGGACACCTACGCCCAGGATTTACTGCAAGTGCTCTGGTGGAGAGTGTGACCTGACTCTGGGCAACCTGAGAGCTGGAGCAGGAGTTCTGCCCTGTCCCCAGGCAGAGCAACGAGTGCAGCAGCCTCTACTGGATTCTGGCATGCACCCAGACTGCACTGAGGATCGACAGCCAGAAAAGGGTGGGGCAAACTACAGGTTGAAGTTATTTTGGAAATGTCCAAATACGCCTCTGTTCTGGGCAAATGGGTTTCTTCTTACTTTGAGGAGATGTCAAAAACATTGGCAAAAGCAGAAACACTGCCTGCTCTGAAAGCACTAACAAAGCCGAGAACGTAAGAGCTCCTCTGTTGCAAACACAGCTAATAATAAGAAAATGGAGAGAAACAGGAAAAGTGAACTGCTAAGCTTCCATTGACATTTGACTGCCCCGTGCTTCATTCATATCAGAGAGTAAAACTCTTTAAAAATGAATGTGTGACATTCTACAATCCACACCTTGAAAAAATATCACACAAATCCCTAGCACCGGCAAAGAACTTTGCTTACACGACTTCCGTAGTTAAGAAAATAAAATAAAAGTGAGAAAAACAGATTACTGAAAGAAGGAGCTTTAGTTTTCTTTTTTCCTCCAACTCAAAGAAAAAAATCATCCTAACAACTAAATCATTTTGCAAAGAGGTTTTCAGTCACTAAAATGACATGCTCATGGTAAGGACTACCCATCTTATAAATTTCACTAGATTCTTAAAAGGATTTTTCTTGCAAGATATTCTAACATGCTTTACTTATTCACAGCACGTCAGAGTGACATTTACAAGCCAGTTCAAGCACCCAGCTGAGCCCCAGCCCTTCACGAGATGGGTCGCCAGGCCAGTTACACTCATTTGCAAGGAAGGGTCAAAGAGAACTTCAACCTTTGCCTGTGTCTGTGGGAAATAACTATTTCCAAGCAAGCTGATAATCCAGACCAGGAGAGCTTAGATTTATGTTGAAATGTCCAATGTTTGCGGGAAACTTTTGAACAAATGCATCTGTTTCATCTGCTCAGCCAGTGGAGGTTCCACCTTTTACAGTTCGCGGTTTCAGTGCCAACCCATAGCTAATCAAATGGGGTACGTAATTACAGAGTGCACTTTCAGATCTCACAAAATCTCCATGGTGCATCCATTTCTGCAGCTGAAGATGCAAAAATGGGAACCGTCCTTGAGTGATGAAGAAAAAAGCTGGTGGTTAATGACGCTAAAAGCTTTGCTTCCAGTGCTCAGCAACGATAACAGAGTCAGATTTAGTAACTACGAGCTACAGTCGTGGGAGCCCTCTTTTTTTGTGCTGTGGTACCTGAGGTAACAACAATAGTCTCGAAGTGTATTAACCCTGCTATGCGGTTATTTTAATCCTTTCGATTTGCTAATCATACATGCCTATGCAAATTCTCTGGCAACAGGAATTAAAATTTCTCGGTAGGAAACACTAATCCAAAATGCAGAAGTCCTTAATAACAAGCACTCTGGACTGCTGGGGTGAGCCATAACAGATGACCACCGCTGATGGTTAAAAATGGTGAGTCAAAAAGGGTGACTTCCTTATTAAATCCAGATCAAATTATTTGTGGCAATCATTTTCTGTAAGTCCCATTGCCTGGTATCTTTTCCGAAATGCCAACAAGTTACAAAGAGCTGGAATTGGCAAACTCGTTTTCTCTTTCTGTGAACGAGCAATAACATTTCTGCATGTGCTAGGCAGGAAAAAATAACCCCAAACCCAAGCCCATCAGTCCCCAAAGGCCTGCTTACAAAAGCCCTATGCAAAGCAGCTCTACCTGGTCCTGTAGAAGACAGAGAGGCCCCTAAAACATTGGCTTGAATGCCTAAAAAGAAAAGGTGACATGAGTTTAAAGTTCTCAATCTAACTCGCACACACAAACCAGGCTGCTCGCAGGTGGACCAGCTAACGCTTACGCAAGTTCAGAGAGAAGCCACACAGAAAATTGTTTCACAATGGAAAACGCTACCATTTTCTTTCAACAGCGTGTTATCAGTTTCCACCTTTCTCCCTCTCTATTCCAAGAATGTAAAAATTCTTCATCTAAATTTAGAGGGAAAAGGAAGACAGATCTCTTTTGAGGATTTCACAGCTAAGCTTGCCAGACACATCAAGGGGCTCTCGGTTTCCAAATGTGCCTTTTCTGCCTTCGTTATGTGTCTGGAGAGAGTGGCAGCACAGGACTAAGCCTATTTGGTCCTTACCATCATTATAATTCATAGCAAGGATTATAAAATCAAATGACTATCACTTTCTAGAATGTTAGGGATGTGACATAATACACAGCTAGGTAGAGGTTTATTTCCCAGCATGTCAAAATACCTTTGGAATTGGAAGAGCATTTATCTGGAAACGCTGCTTCCAAAAATAGGGCACTTCCAGAGATCTCTGCGCATCACTGAGAAGCTGCATCAGTGACACGGCTCCTGCTCCCCTCGCTGACCGGCCTCCCCGAAGCATGGCGGCTGCAGCACCCAGGTGAAAATGCCACGGGTGCATTCGTGTCACTTGGGGGCCGGCTGCGGGCTGCTGCCAGCGTGTACCCAGCACCGTCTGTCACCAGGCTCCGAGAAGACACTTTCCACCTCATGCATTATGCAGTTGAACAGGGGAAGGATTAAAGGACCGGGCAGATATTGGGAAGAAGAGTATGATACAATCAACACAGGGTGAAGAGGCTGAAATATCCAATGTGAATAAGGTGATATTAATGGCCATTTTATGTCTAAGGGTAAGGAAAATGTGCCAAGAAGAAAAAAGGAGTCCATGGATGGGGGTTACTAGGTTGCCCTTTTCGGTTCAAGAGGGTTTGTAAATGAAAACATGATGTTTAGTGGCACTATGCACACACAGGAGGGACAAGACAGAAAGATGCTCAAAGCAGAATAAAAAAATGAAAATGAGCTGTATAATCAGGCAGTTGAAGCTAACCCAACTAAAGCAAGCATAAGAACTACTGGCAGTAAACCTAAACTACGTGTGGATTTTGGGTAAAAAAAAAAAATCGAGATTTGATTCAGCTATTTTTGAAACTTCCACTCCTATCAGAGAACACCTAGAAAATGCCAAAGCACTATACCAAAACTGTGGGAGTTCCAGTTTAACAGTCGAGGAACGCAAAGTTCGTATCAGTACAAAGCATTTACTGCCATGGGCGTTAATCAGAAAGCTCAGGCAACATTTTCAGTTCGAAGTATCTGCAGGATCAGATTCCTGTTTTGCACAAGTCTGGATAAACTTCAGGGATTGTATTTTAAATGCAGCTTCAAACTCATCTCCAACTTTTCATACCAATTTTACATGCATGAATGTTAAATCTGTAACTGCCACTCCTAAAGAGCTCTTGTACCTGTACGTTGACAGATTTAATTTTAGATGTTTCACAAGGATGGATTATATACACTATAACTTAGATTTGCATGCACAGGTAATTTAAACATTAGGTATAGATTGCAGAAGTTAAACATGAAACTTCCTCCTACAGATAAGAATTGCATATTGCGCTCATTTTCAATAAGCAATTTAAGAAAGCTAGAAAATACAATTCCTTTTAGACACTTGTGCGCAGCAGCCTACTAGGAGCACACATACTATTTATGATGAAACCCGCACAAATTTAAGGCAGGCAGCGATCAGCTGTGCAAATACCCACTGGGAGCACTGGTTAAACAGCAGTTCTGCTGAAAAAGATCTCTGTCCCCTAAAGCTGCAGTAGATCACAAACTCAATCTGAAAGCACAGTTTCATGCTCCTGTAAAAATAAGGGAGGGGATTACACATGGCACTGTGGTCTGCAAGCCGCGGGTAATTCTTTTGCTCCGACTGAGGATTGGTAAGGCCTCTGCTGCAATATTGCACTCCAAATAAGATGTGCGCCAAAGGGCACAGACAAAGGCAGAACAAGAAAGGCAAATCTGGAAAACATGACCTACAAGCAAAGGCCAAAGGAAATAGAGATCTTTAATCTAGAGAATAGAAAATCCAGTAGGGTTGATAGGTCTTCAAACCTAAGCTAAGCTCTGGGAAGGACAGCTCGCTTGAAACTTCAGCCAAACTGCATGCAGTGAAGAGCACCCATCTCTCACTCCGACTGGGCAAGTGGGCTGTGAACTCTGGGCCCTAGAGGTCTTTACACAGAGAGCAAGTGGAAGGCGAGCTCAAAGCAGCGCAGCCCGGCAGGCGGGGATCTCCTCCCCAGGCTCCGATGGTCCCGCTCAGAACTCCGGCTCATCCCATGCTCCCTGTGCGCAGAGCGTAACCTCTCCGGCGCTGAGAAAGATCCCCTGGCCGAAGCACACAGGCAGCTCACTGCTCCTTATAGTCACTCTAAGGGCAAACCCTCCACTCACAGGCAAGTGTAGGAACAGCTTGACTTCTACTTTTTAACGCCTGCCATGGTGAAGCCAAACTCCTTGCGGGTTATTGCAGGAGCAGAGGGAATTCACCGGAGTGAAGAGCGAGGACCAGCTGCCTCACTTTTACTTACAAAGCAATCATCACTTGACACAAAAGAGCAATAGAACGCAGACAGCAGTCAAAAGCTGCTCTGAAGCTGTGTGTATACAAACACAGGGCCTGGAAAAATGTAGAGCTGCACTCTAAGCTTTACTCGATCCAATTAATCACTATTTGCGGAGGACATTTACTTACAACTATATAAAGTTTAGACAAGACAGGTGCATAGAGCAGCCATGCCGTGTAGGTATATACTGATATAAAAAGCCAACAAGCACCGCCCTCTGCAAAGTTTAGGCTTGCAATCACCACACAAACACGTTCTAAATAAAATCTCACATCGGGATTATTTTTTCTTAATTTGATTTTTTTTTTTTGGACTGGCATAATCACCGATTCATGATTCTGCTCTTCCAACATCTAATGGCAAAACCAGTTTCTTCTTAAAATTCTGATTTAGCAAGCTGACCTGTGCAGGCAGATCCCACCATCCATGGAAATACATGGAGATATTTATGCATGTATGTGTCTATACAGAGGTATGCCTATAAATAAAATAATGTTTTATTTATTTTCAAATGTTCCACAGATGGTGGGAATAAATTCAGCGCAAACTCTGTTATTTCAGAAAATGTAAGTATGAATCTAGCTTAATACCTGTGACAGCATCTGTCTCATGAAAAGAAACTCCTGGCTGAAACTGCCACAAAAATTAAAATTGCAGTGAAATTACGATGGGAGTTGAAGGAGCTTCCTACATTGTAATCATGTCCTCAGTACTCTGGCCAGTTCAGGGGAAAAGGATAGCAACATACTGGCCACTGAGTGCCCTTTTCTTATACATAACATTAAACTGAGTGCTTGTAACACATACATGAATCTATGTATTTCCAGAAATACTTCTCTGTTTTGATATCACTCTTGGTTAAATCTCATTCTGTAACCATTAGACAGACCAGGAGAAAGAAACAAAACAAAACAACCCCAACTCGCACACAGAAAACATTTCCATTCTTTCTCCTTGTGAGGAAATAATAAAGCCTTGATACGGGTTGCTGCCGTTGAAAACACTGCTGCAAAAGAGGTGTCTGCCACTAAATGCAAAACCTCCTTTACACCAGGTGAATTGCTGTCTGTGTTTTACAGCTTCGGCTAAGAAGTGAAACAAAAACTTTCAGACGTTGATGGGTTGCTATCTTACGTTGCACGTATCTTACAATGCACTGAAGTGCGGCGTGTCAGAGCTAGCAATTCTGTACAAACCTTCGACACCATTTGTACCGGTGTAAATACAGAGTAACTCCTCTGCAAAGGTTCATGCATCGCCCTGGTGACAGCCAGGCAATGAGGGCACCAGCACAGGAGCTCCTAATTCTGCATCCCTCTGCTCCCACCACAAAAGCAAGCTCTGTCCAAGGATCTCAAATTGTAAGGAACTAACTTTTAACGGTGGGTAAATTGAAGTACACAAAATTATTTCAATTCTGCACAATGACTTAGCAAGTCAGGAACAGGGGCCTCCTCGGTTTGTATTTCCACTTAAAGTGGCTTAAAGGTCTTTATGGCCTTCTCTTTCAGCCACAATAATATCCCTTCCTATACATTGCAGGACGTTTTTAATGAAGTGTTACTATACAAAAATCCCACAACTATTTACCCAGCATGCACAAAATAGCTAAAAGCTGCTCTTATAAATGAATATTTTTGACTGGTTCTACCGAAGCTGCAGGTACTCAATCATCCTACAGAATCAGATTGTACAGCCCTGGAGAGCAGCAGAACACAAGACAGGCTGAAGGCAGAACTCCAGGCTAGAGACTACCACAGCGCTTATGGCCCATCCCTGCAAAAATCAGTTACTCATGATATAAGTCTCTGTTACTTTAACTTACTTAGCATTAAGAACTGTTTAGAAGAGTTAGGGTTAGAGATTTTGGTCCCTGACAAGAAGAAATGCCAGTATAGCAGATGACAAAAGGCTGAGACGAATCATCTGAAAGCAGACAAGAATTACTCAAAGAAGCACAACTTTGAAGTCCAGAAACTGAAACTATAAATAAAGCGATGTAGTCCATATGGTCGTATTTAAAGGTCTGCCAGCAGATCTGTTTGAGAACCTGCTTTTCAATACTGGTAACTCATTCAATTGAATTTTCCTTCAGGACTAAAACACGCATACGAAGTCCTAGCATGGAAACCAATTCTATTTCAAAAACTCTATTTATATACATATTGTTTCTCTTATTTTCACAACATTTCAAATAAACTTAAATCAAACCTCTCTGCTCATAAGAGGCTGCCGTGATTTCTATCAGCTTTGGCTAAGAATTACACAGTTCTTAGCCATTTAAGATTTTCATCTGCAATCATAATGAAACAGCCTATTTCATGTGCAGCTTGAAACATCAGACTCAATAAATCTTCATCATATGCTCCTTCATGGATTGTCCTGCTTTCTTCTCTCACTATAGAAGATCCCTCATACCCTGACCATTATTCAGGGGGGGGAAAAAACTCCTCAGAACTTCAGAACTTGGTTTTGCCAGATCAGGCAAGAGGCCAAATGCCAATCTGAAACTAAATGCTGACAAGCACAGCCTGACGATAGAAGTATTTCTTGCGTGGTGACTATTTATGTGTTAACTCTACCATAGTGATGCTCCAGCTGGCAGAGCTCACGCTTTCTGGGGTACCTGGGACACCACAAGTGCAGAGCTAAGAATGAGCCCTCTGCAGAAAATGCTGGGTGCAGTACTAGGAAGATATAGTTACCTGATTTCTGCATCCTGAGCTCAAATCTCCATCGAGCGCTTCAGTGGGGTGCTATGAACACATAAGCTTGCCTGATGATATCTCTGGCTTTTCTCTATTCTGATAAACTGCATGGTGTACGTCTGCCTTATTAAACCTTATTAAAGCACTTGCTTCTGCTTCCGCTGAAGCTCATTGCGACCTCAGGCTTGGGTGACCTCCAGAGGTTGTCTCTTCACTTTCCTGTCACTCTCCAGTTCCCAGAGAAGAAAGTTCTGGTATATTGATCCACAGAAGCCATTACAAGACAGCAAAGAGAGCGCTTAATGATACCCTTACTTCCTCCGTAGTGGACTAATCCTCAGCTGACTGCCTAAAGCAATGTTGTTGTACAGCTGTAGAAAGGGGTCATGCAGGGCTCAGAAGTTCATTCATCTTCTTAAACGCACAAATCTCACAATAATATAAAGCAGTGAACATTCTGACCATTTACTGCCTGCTGGAAGAAGACAAAGCAGTAATGGAAAACTGGGGACTGAATATTTCAGGCAGTGGCGTTGACTGGTTGTAAGGAAACCAAAACAGCAGAACGATGCAGAGGACACTTCTCTGCAGCTCATGAGAAATGTGCAGGAGAGGAAAGGCTGTAGCAAGAAACGCAACCAGCTAGTAGCACCTGTGTGTTAGATCTGTCCCCTACTTTAACAGTCAGTTAAACTTCTCTTCAAATCTGACTACTGAAGATCATATTCCGTTCTTGGTGGACCAGTGTGAAGTCTAGAGGAAATGGAGTTACTCTGCATTTACAATTTTGTAACTGGGCAAAGTAAAGGCTCGTTATGGTGTCTTTAGGCTCCTCACATACTTGGCAAGTCGGGAAGGTTCCTCTTTCAAATATTTTCTGATAGGGATCCTCATACATCACTCCTTTGACCTGTTCTTTGGATGCAAATAAATTCCTATGGAGAAGCAGTCAACTCCCACTAAAAGGGCAGAGTATAAACGCACTCATTTTGCTGACCTGTTGAACGCCTTCCAGAGGTGTCCACTGGACAAAGTCACAAGACCAAGACAAAGCTGACCTGGAGGAACTGGCAAAGGAGGAGGCTGCCAGGGTGGTCGGCAGAGCAGACACGGCCCTTTGACAGCATGGTTGGTGTCAGAGCCCTGGGAAGTCTGGCAGGTTGCTGCTTTTGGGAGAAAGGTTTAGGCCAGTGATGCGGCTGCTGCTTCGGAGAGACAGCAAGAGGAGGCCTGTTCCTCTCAGCAGTAACAGCTGCTTTCTCCACCCCTCCCAACCCTCTGGTGGCAAAGGCATCCAGCTCAATTCTCCAGGACTCCTTCCTCAGATCATTGATCCTCTCCTCCTGCTGATCCACAGACAACTATTATCACGGCAGAAACAGCTTGGCCCTGATTACTTCCCAGCCCCTCAACCTTTAGACAACAGATGGCTCAGGAGCTACTGATGTGTGAAGCATTTTCATGCGCCTTAACAACTGCCTTAATTATGCAGCATTGTCATTAGGACTGGACAGGTGATTTAGATCTGAAAATCTGGACCACTTCATCATCCAACAGTCTCAACTGTCCTGCGGAACTTGGCAGCTCCAGGAACAGGGATGTTTGCTGAAATAATGTCAAGTCCTAGTTGTCAGAAACCTTACATTTAAGAAAAAAAAAAACCAAAACCCAACTTATATCCATGGCTCAGAAATTCCCAACAATGATGTTCAGGTGTCACTTTGTTTGCAGTCTGGCTAAATATGATGGACAACCAAAAAAGGTGCAGTTGGGGCACTCTGTATTCATCCATTGGCATTTGAAGAACTATAAACCATAACTGAGATATCTGTGGACATTTACATCTTTGCAGGCACAGTTACAGGTGCAATGGTGAACCAGGGCAAGCGTAACAGTATGACAGTGAGAGAATGAAACACAAAATGCTGGAAAGATGAGGATAAATGGAATGGTTAAAAAAAAGAAAGTGGTAAAAGAAAACAATACAACAAAGCACAAAAATACCACAGAGTGAGCACGCTCAAGAAACGCCATCCCCAGCTATGTACTTACAAGTAATAGGAGTAGGAATATGCATTTCTTCTAAATATCGACGGCCAGTCAGATGAACAAAATATCCCAAACGAGAAAAAAAAGAAAAACGCATAATTAGGTTTATATGAGCTCTAGGATTTTTTTTTCAATATACAAAGCATTTGTGCTGCCTCTTGTACTGAGTTACTCTTCTCCCACACTTTTTTCAGGAGCTTTACATTGGTGTGGAGCGGACACTGCACTGGAGCCAGGAAACATACATTGTGTTTCCACTTCTGCTGCTGAGTTATGTCACCACGAATAAATCCCCTTGCCTCTTTCTACCTTAAATGTACCACATCAGTAACACAGGTAACGAGACTTCTCTTTGTCTGCAAAGTGCTTCGATATTTTTGAAATAACAAGATATATGTAAGAGTTATTAATATAAATAAGAACGAATAGAAAAGTCACACTTAAGAACACCATAATTTTGGACTATTTAGACAATGAGCAAATTGTATCATGCTAAATCAAACTTCATCAAACTCTAAAATGCAAATAGTTCATTAACAATTCAAGCATCACTACATATTTATAGATGATCACTGGGGTACGCATTAGCTTTCTGCGTCACTGTGATTAAGCATTTTCTATCACTGTTTTTCAACAATACACTTCAGAACATTTTGAAATGTTTTCGAGCAGCGCCACAAAATGAGCCTTGGCAATCACTTCTAGCTTAAGAAGTGATATCTTCCCTTTTATAGCTGGAAAAACACTTCTCTGCAAAGGCTGTTTCACAACAGATCTAGCACGTTAGTGCAGATTAAGAGCAAGGCACAATGGAGCCTCCAAGGCAGCAGCCATGGTCAAGACAGGGAAAAACACCAGAACACAAACTTCAACCTATTGCACAGCTTTAAAATCCCATCCCTGAAGACACTGCAGGTACTAAGCAGTGCTTACAAGTACAAATGCAGGGTTCAAGTCTTCACTTTTATGGTTGCTTTGACCACAACTTCCATAAGCACACATGGAATGCGGATCCAGCGCAGTCGCTCTCTGTGCACAACCACCCCTTTGCTACGCACACCCTGGATAACGGCCAGTGACTTACAGATCGTAGAATCATAGGATGGTGAGGGTTGGAAGGGACCTTAAAGAGCATCTGGTTCCACCCTCCCTGTCATGAGCAGGGACACCTTCCACCAGACCAGGGTGCTCAGAGCTCCATCCAACCTGGCCTTGAACACTGCCAGGGAGGGGGCAGCCACAGCTTCTCTGG
>Ga0065711_1042696_pt1 | contig 15203 bp, 7 predicted proteins | sample Hoacrofraction12_FD_59098 | JGI IMG/M metagenome (GOLD analysis project Ga0065711, IMG submission 59098) | Hoatzin crop microbial communities from Cojedes, Venezuela - Epithelial fraction 12 v2 (version 2) | ecosystem: Host-associated > Birds > Digestive system > Esophagus > Crop | place... | reverse complement strand
GACAACAAAAAAAGAGGGGGGGGGGGAAGCAAAGAACAGACAGCTCTTCTCTTTCATTACCCTTCAGAGATCAGCTGTTTTGTGTCATTTACCTACCAATCTGGTATCTCTGTACTTTTATTGTGATGCTCATTATTAGCAGGTTGAGAAATACCTCTGATCATGACTCTGATTTTAGCAGAAGTGATGTTTCACATCTATATCACAGATATTTAAAGTGCTTTCCAAGCAGGCATTCAAGTATGGAATAACCCACTGACACATGGCCCCTACAGATTTTATCTGTACAGAAGCACTGTCATGCCAATGCCACCCCAACATTCAGAAGATGATAGTTTTCCTCTTTTTTAAAAGGCAAAAATGGAGGAGGAAGGCAAAAGAAAGAGGTCAAATACTAGAGAGAGAACAAAAGAAGTGTTCTGTTAAGTCTGTCAAAAAGTTCAGACTTCTATGATGAAATTTTAGATTTTAATGTAAAAAAGCTATATGCCATCTAAAAAAAAAAAAAAACACCCAACAAATTAAACATCACAACCAGCTTCTGCTCTGACACTCATTTCTCTGGTGTGTCAGAAACCCTACATACAGAAGACCTGGGTCTGTCTGTCTAAAGACACTGCAGAAAAACCCCACTTAATTAGTTTTTCACCTTTTTTGGCACTTACAAAACTATTGTAATCCAGTAAATTCCTTTCTATTTTGCAAAGGAGGACTTAAGAGGAAGGAGTTTTGCCAGTAATGTACGTGTCATTTGTTTCCTCATTTTTCTCAGCCCAGTATCTCTAAGCAAGTATCAATCATTGGGATTAGCAAGACTGGAACCTTAGCATCCTGTGACACACATTCTCTCAGTAAAGGGGATAGAAAAGGGAGGCACTACATACTTCAAAAAAATCAAAGTTTGTAGACAGGATTTTGGTAGAATGCCATTTTTATGCATTCCTAAATGGCACTGAAAGAAAAAAAGAAAGAAAGAACTGACAGCAAATACAAAAGAAAGGGTGATATTCTCATAGTCAAAGATGGAAAGTGAGCATCCTTCATCCCTATGTTACTAGTACAGCCACTGTCCTAAGTAACTTTACTGTTTTACTCACATCATTCTTTACAGAAATGCCACTGCTCAGTGTCTGTAGTGGCAACTGCAGACTAGTACAGCCACTGTCCTAAGTAACTTTACTGTTTTACTCACATTATTCTTTACAGAAATGCCACTGCTCAGTGTCTGTAGTGGCAACTGCTAAGGGATCAGTGGTTTTAAAGTTTAGGACACTATTATTGCACATAGACCTAGGCAACACACATATTTCCTTGCAGAGCTTGATTTCCTCCCCAGTTACAGTGACATGCTTGCATTATAGCTTCTCTCATTGCCCTCCAGTAATAAATAAAAGGAGAAAGGTTAAAGGAAGGCTTAAAACTAAGCAGTTTCTTTACATTAGACGGAGCCCTCTGAAATAGTTGGTCTAGCTGTGTCTGGCATGTGAAGCCAGGCAGTTTGGTGATAAGAGTCTTCTGAGGCCAGGCATGAACCTCAGGGCCACAAGCTAGTGAAAGGTGGGCCAGCTTGATAACCAGAAGCAGTGTAGCCACCTCCAGTGGAGGTGAATCCAAGCTAATTAGTCCTGACAAAAGTAGTTAATTATTGTCACTGAAGTGACAGAGTATACCAGAGCTGGTATGTCTGCAGACATATCCTGAGTGTCCTTCTGCTGGTGGACTGCAGATTTATCTGTAATTCCGATCAATGTCCCATTGCCACCAGAAAATCCAGAGCTGACATTGACACCTAAGCAGAGGCTATAAAATGGAGGCAGGCAAGGCATGTCTGAACATCAGCTACTATTGGATAGGAAAAAATTATTTCTCTGAGTGCATCTACTTCCATGGTTTATTTTTGGAGACTTTCAGTCTTTCAGTGTGAGATGATGTATGATTGGAGCGCACTTATGGAAACAGCAGCCAAATTCTGCCAAAAGAAGTGCCAAAAGATAGTCTTCGAACACCTGGTACAAAGTGCTTGGCAGCTGTTGGAGAGAAATCTGCCATTGGTAGCAGAAGATTGAACATGCAGGGCAAAGCTAGAAAGTTAAAGGGGGAATGCCAGCGTTCAGTGAGCTCAGAATGCACCCTAAAATACCCGTGCTTGTTTGAATAGAATCTGGTTGATTCATTTTTTCAGGAGATGCTTTTTGGGTAGGTTTCTGGTGTCTTGCCATTTGGGAGCAAGGAGAGGTGCTGCTTCTGTTGAGGTCTGTGTGAACTGGGCTAAATGTGAATGAGGTTTTTATTTTTTCTGTTTCCACATCTAATCACACCTTGTGCTTTCGTGTGGTTTGTGAATCTTTGGTAATTTTGAGTTCAGTGAATTAAAGGTTAAATTGTTTATTTTAATCCACCTGCCACATAGACCTATTAGTTCATTTTTTCCTAAACATGACCTTTTCTTCCCCAGATTATGTTTCTCTCCCTGTTTGGGAAAGGAAAAGATTTGTATGTGCATACACAACGGAGAGGTATCTAACTCCCACAAGCTTACAGCAGGAGCTATCTTGGAAAACACTGCTGGCCTAAATTAGCCCTCTTTCTATACACTATAAGAGGAAACAAAAGTGTCTGATTGCCACTTTTACTCTGTTTTTGTAAGGAGGTAAGGTTTACACAACCATGCCTAGTGTGAGGCATGTGTGTGTGCCTCTCTTCCCAGCTAACTTGGGACCTACCGGATATTGCCAAGCAAATTTTACAGACATGAAATGGCACAAAAATGTGAACTTCTTCCAAGTTTCATGGAAAGAGGCACCCTGGTAGACATGAAGCACTTATCTGTGCTGCCATAGAGAGAAGGGTGCATGCCTCAATCAACACTTATTGGACATCAGAGAATCCCGATAGGGCAGAAGACCTGTTTGAGGAGGGATAGAGAGCATAGTCTGAATAGCCAGCCATTACAAAATCTTCAGTCAGTATTTCCATCTATGTAGACATGACAGATGCCTTTTCACTGCCATAATTTCTCTTCTGTGTTGATGCTTTTTTAAGCAGGTTTTAATTTCCAGCAAGTTTGAACTGTTTTCTTCAGGCATGCAAGTGCTGGCTTCATTTCACCTTACAAACAGGATGCTCAGCGCAATATTTGTTGACTTTATGCTAAGGGATCTTTTTATATCACTCTCACAATCCATACCTTTATTAGCAGTCTCTCAAGAAATGATGCTGTGAACAATGTCTCAGCAAGTACATTATGCTCACAGACCCTCCTCCATGCAGAAGATGGTGTGACCCAAGCAGAGACCCAGGCCTGCCCACCACACCCCTGTATCTGCTGCATAACTGTTAAGCCACTGTGATGAACAGTCCAAGATTTATTTGTCTTTTCAAGAGGAATAGAAGTATAGTAACTATTTCTGCTTTTACAGAGCTCAGTGAATCTAGCTATCTTCAGATGGAGAAATGAAATTGTGATTCTCACCTCTGGCATCGCTTTCATGACTGGGTAAAAACCACAAAAATGTTTAACAAATGATGTTGGCATTCCTATTTCTTTTGTTTGAGGCTTACTTTTCTGTATGCATTTTAAGGGGGGAACACAAGGAGACACAATGTGCCCCCATTATTAAGGAGCTTGTATTCTCACCTTGCTAGCACATCTACCGGACTAGATGGACCTGGAAGTAGGGAGTGAAAGATCCACAAAATGATATGCAAACCTCATTAGTCTACACAAAGAGAAAAAAATAAAATCATTATGATTTATTTTGCCTGTGTGGGAACTGCATTTGCCTTTAGCTTCACCAGTACTCTGGGATCAGGCTGGGAAACTGCTTGATTGCACCATTGCAAAAATCCTCTCATTTCCTGGTGCTTCTCTATACAAAAGTCAGTGCGAGGATATAACGCTTGGATCCAGTGGTCACTGGAAACCATGCCAATGCTAAATTAGAGCATATATGTGTCCTTTTGCACACACTGATTTAGTTTGTTAACTTGAGGCTGTACTGTGATGCTATTTTATCCCCTCGCTGCATCTCTGATGTTGCCAAGCCTTGTTGTTATTCTGGCAATCTGGAAAGGCTATCTTTCCCTATTGCAAAGTAGCTTATTCCCCATCCATCTGGGAAAGAAAAGATATTTTGAGGATTAAGCGATACTTGTCACAATTTTGGCATGTTGCACAGTGTTTGGAAAACATCCAAAGGTACCAGATGAAGGTCTTTGTTTCCTTTTGAAGTACAAGAGCATTAACACTAGGTTGATTGACCAAAAAGTGATGGGAGCAAGACTTTACCTTGTGCAGTATTCCTTTTGCTCCTGTTTTCAGTCTGAAAGGACAAGTTGTGACTTCCCATTGCAGTTACTAGGGAAATCCTGGAATTGCAGAAGGACCCATAGCCTCCGCACCTCCAGGTTTTTGTTCACAGTGCAGTTGAATACCACCCCACAAAACACTTTCTGGACCATTGGAGCTTACTGGTGTTTGTGGATACATTTGTAGCGTCTGTATTGTCTTATTGTTGGTACATTCCTATTTTTCTTTTGGTGAGGCTTATCAGAGAAGTTATAGGGATGGTATAGTTCTGACGTATAATAAGGTTGCAAGGACTAAAACGTTTTCTTTTTCTCTTTTATTTCTTCTCTTTCTCTATTCTTTATTTTAATTTTCTTTATTTTTTTTTTCTTTTTCTCTTTTCGTTTTCTTTTTGTAGGAAAAGAATAAACTTATTTTGAGGCAATATTTTGTCTTTTTTATAGCAAAATATCTCAAAAGACTGATTTTTAACCAACTGCTTTTGTAAATCGTTCCATGATTCTTCTGTTTCCCTTTCCATCCACATTTGGCTTTGCATTTCTGTCTAGTTTTGCCTCTGTCCTCTTCATTCCCTCTCATTCCTTGTTTCCCTTTTCTGTCACTTGCTTTCTGCTCTTTGCAGGCTTTTTTTCCCAGTTCCTAGATTTTGAACCTCGGATGATTTCACTGTGAAACTCCTACTCCCTTCCCACAGTTCTTGCCATGTGGCTTTTTTTTCAGACCTGATCCTTGATGTATTTAGTTTCCCTTTCCCAACTGTGCCATTCTATACCTAACTCAGATGAACCCAATCACAGTTCAATGGCTGAAGTGGCTGCAAACTGCAGCGTCTCAGTGTTAGGATTTTAGAGCAGCACTGATTTACTGGAGGCATGTCTGTTTCAAATTGCCACAGCTGTGGTGCTGTAGGGTGGGTAGGAAGGGGGTGAATGCCAGATGCAGCACATGAAACACATGCAGCTGTCACACAATGATCCCATCTGGCCTGCTCTCAGGCATCCTAATATTACCCTAGGGTATTAAGTTAGCGTATTCGTGTGCGGCAAATAAGATTTTCCCTTACTTTGTAATCTAGGGTGCTATAAACCGTGTTAGGCTTCCAAATTGCGGAGTGTTCTAAAATATCTTTATTTCAGCACGATTATGAAAGAAAAATGGTAATGTGATTATCTCTGCATGCGTATTTTTACCTGCCCCTCCTCCCACTTAATTTCTAAACTTTCTGTACTGTTTCAGTCTATTTAGCCAAAGCAAACAGGTTGTAAAGATACAAACTCCTATAACTTTAACTTAAGATGTGTTGAAAGGAAAGAAGGAAGAAAGCAATTAAATTCCCCCTGGGAGTGAAGGCAACACTGTTAGCTTTACTATTATTACATGCTGCAGAATCTTTACAGAGAAGATAAGGGAAGAAGAGAGGGAGACCTGCTTTCACTGTGAAAAGCTTAATTTAGCACTTTTACATTATTAGACAAAAGTGACTTAAAGACTTCAACAGGGAGGCTCAAATCTGTCAGAAAGTAGTCCATGATCATTTTACTGTTTCTAAAGCTGCTTGTTCAAGGAGTGGACTGGCCCTTGCATTTTACAAATACACAGAGTTATTCACAATTTACAGTGTTTAATGACACAGATAGATAAAGAAAGGATTTAAGGATTATTGTAGTCCTTACAAAACTGTATTACATCCAGGACTGTGGGACTCCAATCATAATGCTAAAGTGGGTTGTATGCTAAAGAAGCCCAAAGCAAATGCAGCCAAGACGGATAAGAGATGGAAATAAAAGCTGACGTATGAGAAGCTGGCAAAAAGCGTATGTATGTCAAATCTGCCCTTAGTTCTCCTTGTGCATCCCCTGCATTTACAACTTAGTATAAACCATTGCATGTTTTGTATAATTCATGTGAAAGCCTTGTACTTTTGCTATTGCAGTTCTCTAAGAAAATACTCTGTGTGGATGTCTGCCACAGGAAAATGAGTGAACTGAGGCAGGAGGAGCACTAGAAGTGCTGTCTTTGGAATAACTCACTTTCCCTGTTGCCCTTAGCCCTGGGGCCTTAAAAAAGTGTCAGTAATAGTGCTCACAGTGAGATTCCTCCAGACCCTCCTTGCTGCACTTGCAGCCCTAGAGTGTTAAGTCAGCATGGCTCTGATACCTGCCAGTCACTGAAATATGCCAGCGTCTGTGCTCCAAAGACATGGGATATAGCTGTGAAACCTCTTGATCTTTTTAAACTGTTACATTGGGATTTGCACAGAAAGCACATCTTGAGGTGTATGTATTTTTTATTTTTGATACATTTTTGTCTTCTTACATCTACTTCATGTCTCTGTGTGTGATTTTGTGTACACCTATTTTCTGCCTACCTGAGCCCTCAGACTTAGGGAGATAACTTTTTTTGTTGTTGTTGGAATTACAGAAGGAACGATGTCCAGGGACATGCAGTGACACTGGCTTCCCTTGCTAAATTGTTGGACAATTTCCAGGTTTGAAGGTATCCTTTCCCCTTCCTCCTCCCACCTCTTCACCTCCAATCCTTGGCCTTATTCTAGTAAATGTGGACCTGCTAATACCTTGGCTCTGCGTAAACCTTCTGCTTCCAAACATGGCATGCAGGAACAGGACTGTGATATTGGAAATGCTGCTTCAGAGCTTCCTTTAGCTGGGAAAAGTTCTTTTGTTCTTATGCTTGCTTAGACATCAGAGTAGGTAAAACAACTTGTGTAGCTCTGAAAACTCTGAACAACCACGACAAGCTCATTAGTTAGGTATCAAGCCATCTGATTGCCAGTGGAAAATTAACTAGCTCCTGAGAGAATTAGATGTTTCACATCAAGTTATATGATAAGTAGTGTGTGTATATATGTAAATATATAAAATATATAAATATATTATATATATACATGATATGTAGAACAAGTTATAAGATATGTATATACTCATACACAGTTCACGTTTTGTTTGTTTACAAGAAATTTTGTACACAAAGGTCCAATATAAGGAGTATCTTTCCCTGAAGATGTGGACATGTAGGTTCTAGTTGTGTGTATGGAAAAGAAGATTAGATGCAATAATTCCATCAAACTCGAGATTTGAAAAAGCCTTATGATTTAAATCAAGGTTTCCAACAAAACATCATGCAATTGAGCTATCAGATATGATACTGGTAACACTTAATACTTCACAGTTCAGAAGGTGGTGACCACATCCTTCTCCATGAAGTGCTGCTTGAATTAGATAATGCTCTGGGGCATAAGAAAGTACTTCAATTTAAGTAATATAAAGCTTGCTCCCAAACTCACTGAAGTCATTGGAAAGAGTCCAATTGAATTCACAGTGGTTTTGATTAGGATTTTAGTGGCTAGAAAACTTAAAAGCACAGTTGCTGTTTGACCTTTTACAAATGTGCTTTGAAATGAATTTGTGGAGAGCTGTATATTCTGTTTATTATAGAGCATTTAAACTTTACTGACAAGGCAACTCTCCCAAGGTGTACAAGAGAAAGTGAAGACAAAAATAACCTCTCTTGATGTCACCCTTCTCTTATGACTTAAGTTACCACAATGACTGCAAACTTCAGTTTGCTTCAAAAACTGCGTGTTTCAAATACACCTTTTTCTCCCATGGAGTTATCATTGAGAGTAACTCGCTAGGTATTCACAACCCGAACAGGAATCCTCTGCAATGCACTGCACATTTCCTGGTAAATACAACATAACATCTCGTGTGACAGATTGGTTCATACTAGGTTTCTGTCCTCCTCGTGGCATCTAATTTTTCCAGCACCTTGGGAGTTCATGTCTGTTCTTTGATAACTGCCCCTTCAAGCATTAGTTTGAACCGTGTTATAGCATTAAACCACTGAACCTGCACCAAACACACACACAGACAAAACAGACAGAAACACAAGACATTTATAGAGAGCCTCAAATGCCGAAAACCGTCTTCTGAAAATGTTCTGAAAAATCTAATCAAACTCAGCTGTAGGTGGAAGAAGTCCTTTTAAATAGGCAGATGTTCCCTGCCCCTCTGACAGAAGTAGCTGTACAGACTTCCTGGAAGACCTCCTTATACCACAGCCTGAGTAAGTGAATTTTACAACGTCTCATTCATCATCGTAAGATTAGACACCTCAGTGTGAAATTCTTGCAGTTGTTAGATTAATATGGGAAACATTCATCCACACATGCACATAGATGACAGATCTGCCACTGCTTTGTCCTGGACTCCCTGCAGCTAGCACCACAGTAGTTGCCAACTGTACTTCTTACCCAGAGCTGTTCAGTCCAAAATGTGAAAGCGTACAGATGTTTTGTCAGTATTTAGGAAGGAAAGCACTTAGAAAGAATTTCTGAGATATTTGAAGAAAAGGTCAATTCAGCAAATCTATCCTAAGGAGCACAGACATATCACGCTACTCATACCATCTAAGGAAAGGAAAGCAACATGTCACTTGTAAATGGCCATGACATTGCCATGTTTGGAGTCCTGGACACAAGACTGGTCTTGTAATCAAAAGTCATGCCTTAGACAAAATGGAATGAAGTAGGTGGAGAAGCCGACAGAAACGAAGGTAGTTCTGCTTCTGTACAAAATACGGATTTCTATTGACTTTTCACTTTGTTATCTCCAAAAATATTAGAGGATCTCCCTGCCAAGTGTTAGTTCCTCTGATGACTCCCTAAGCAAATTTTATGGGCAGAGAAGAAGAGTCATAGAAGTATGGATCAGCCTTGTCAAAATGGAAAAGGAAGTCTGCAATAGCTGGAGAGGTGAAACACAGATAGTGAGTATTACACTTGTGTTTTGACTTTGAGGACATCTTTCCTCTGCTAAACAAGTGAAGTAATCAGAAGACAAGCTGGCAGAAAAAGACAGCAAGGGATTAGGTAGGGTAATGAGAAGAACTAGGGCAAGGTCAGGGAAACTATCAGGAGCATACTGACTCAGAAAGAAATGGCAATGGTCAGGATACCAATGGGAGGGAAGAACTACACTAAAACAAAACCAAACAGAAGCCTCAGATGTGAATATGAAGTAACTAGACACATCTATAGACCATGTTCTAGGCAGATGCGAACTTAATTTCTTGTTCTAGCTAAAAAATGAATATGTGACAGCATTAACCTCACACTGGTAAATTCTGTTCAGAGACAAGTGTAAGACTTGAGTTCAGCACTGTGATGAATGTGGTCATATGGCTTTTTTCCAGCTCCAAGCAAGGACAGAGCTAGCTCTGATTTGCCTGGAACAGCATGTGTAAACACGTGCTGACTTGAAGTTAGATGTTAAAAAGTTTTGAAAGTATCTGTCTGGGAAAACTTAGCCTAAATCCTAGCTTTAGTTTAGGAATGGGTTTGCAACATTGAGTATTTTGATACTGTAAAAGTGTGTTGTATGAAGAAACTGTTCTTTAACCTGTGAATCTGATTTTTGCAATCTGAACTACCAAACCTGAAGGCCATGAAGGTCAGCCAGCTTTACTTTTCAAAGGAAACCATCAGGTTTTGATAACAAAATATTTGTCCAGACCAAACACAGAGGAAACCTGTAAGCTATTCATACAACAGTCTAATAAGAATGTTTGTCCAAATGCACACAAACTGTTGGAGGGTCTGACATCAGTCATATTTGTAGGGGAGGTATATCCTTTCACTGTTGATTCTTGTTGTAGTATCAGAAATCAAATGTAAGATGGTATCAGATTCATTTACAGGTTTATTTACACTTTACCACAATTTCCCATTGAGGCAAGAGTGGGAGAGAGGAGTAACTCATTGTATTATGTTTCTGTTCTTTCAGCTTTACTTTGTTGGAAATAAAAAACATCAGCCAGGGACTCAGTATCACATCCTCACAGTAAGAAACACTGAAAATACTTTGTTTTTCAGGCAGAATTAATGCTGCATGCAAAGACTGCCACTAATGTCCATCTATATTTTTTCAGTGATCATTGTACATCACAGTATTATTTGCTTGCACACATAACTCCCCTGGTAGTCACACTATCCCTCTCTCTTTAAGCTGAAAAGAAGTAAAAACTGAAATTAATTGGTTTTGCACTTCCTGTGCATTTGCTGGAGAGGGTAGCTACTATCTTCACTTTGAATTCGAACAGAAAAAAATAAATGGCATACTTGTGGACGAGGTGCTTTCAGACAGAGAACCAAAGGATGATTCCTTTGACATGATACTTAACAATGAAAGAGAAGATGTAAAACAGATTTACAAAGGAATACCAACACAGCAGTCAGCATGAGCACAGCAGCTGCCAACCAGGTGCCAAGTTCTACAGACATCACAGCAGAAAGGAGTTTTTAAAAGCATTAAAAGGAAGATGCTAAAGCATATCTGTAGAAGGAAATTTAGGTTATTATGGTGTTATTGTTCTCAAATATGGGTGACAATTTAACCAACACATCTTCAATACAAGAGCTGGAGAGCTTCAGAGAAAGCTGTAATGCAGCCTCTGATCTCTACAGCTGGTCACTAAAGACAGTGATTAAAGAATAAAAGAGAAAGACCATATTCTTCATGCTGTGTTGGTTCTGTGGAATAGAAAAAATAACTTTCAAGGGAAATCAAAATAGTCACTTTAACAAAAACTAAAATCCCTTAAACCAAATATATCCTTCCTTTGGAGCTTCTACACTGGTGAATTTGAAGATGATGATGTTTGTAAGATATAATGACGTATATGATTTGTCCTCTGTATTATTTAGCAACACATAAACATACGAAATAAGGAAGAAACACACATTGATTTTTTCCATCAATAAAATGGGTTTATCTTTTCTTTTTAGGGGAATGACCAAATGCCGGTATTGACACTCTGTTACTTACTGTCATTCTAATGATGAAGAGGTGTCAATTGAAATGGAAACCATGAATGCATTCATTCGAAGATCTGGTAGGAAAAACCTAACAGTACAAGGTATACTGTTAAGCAGGTATTCTTTATTGCGGTGCCGGGCGCACGGGTGATTTCTCCTCCAAACGTGCACACCAGACACCCTGTTGCTTCAGGTTAAATACAATCACACATGTAAATATTCATTATATTTCTAGGAACTAATTAGCATATGTAAATATCTTTCACTCATGTCTGTTAGCATCTTTGGGTGGTCTTCGGGGGTCCCAAGATGAAAGCCCATCCTCTTCGTCACGCTGTTCACTGATTGACATTTGTTTCTGCTCAAACTCAGTTCTAGGATCACGTATATCATGTCCTTCAGGTTGTTTGGCTCTAGTCTTGTTGCTCTCTTGGTGCCTCCTTATCTCTGTAGCTTGGCGCATTTGCCCACCCAAGGCCGAGCTGTCAGTAGTAGAATTATTTAGGAGTCTCTTTTATCCCACAATTATCCAAATTATTTGCTGAGAACCAAGACCACTTTTGTTTCACTTAATTATTTTGTCTAATGACTAAGTGATAGCTTGTGCCCATGTCCTTCCACTACATTCCTTAATGAGAAAACAGGGATTAGTGTAACAGTTACATCATTAGATAACTATGCATGCAGAAATACAAGTTACAGTACTAAAGACTACTAAAAACTAAAAAATATTAAGGCTTTTTTGTTATAGTTTCATGTTTCTTACAATCCCCTCTATCAGTATAGAATGGAACTAATCATTACATAATAATTTTTACACAAGCAAATATATCATTTAGATTTCCTTTGGACATTACAAAAAAAACTTTGAAGCTTCCAGAAATTAGAAACATCTGGTTACCTGTGACATTTCTGTGATTTTCCCCAAAGATGTTTACAGGCCAATGTCTTAGAGAACGTATTTCTTTTTCTCTGAAAATAAGAAAGCTTGCCTTCCTTTTATGTCTTCTCCCAAGACATTGTTGGTTCTCTCTGTAACACTAGATGTGTTACAGATTTTCTTTCAAAAATCTACTTTCAAAAGACAACCCTAATGAAAAAAATATTTAATCACGTTCCATAAGACATCCAATTAGGCAAGCATTTTCACGTCTTCACATACCCATGGTCAAATATAGTCAGGGTTCTTTGTTCAATGTAAGAACTCCACATAAACATGCATAAGAGAGATTCTGTGACACTTGACCAGTTCTGGTTGGGACATAAACATCAACACAAAAATGTAGACAGAAAATATTTAGCATATTTTTCTGCTAATATTGTCTCGTGACATCATAAATAGTGAAAAATTCAAGATATTACAAATATAAGCAAAAAATATTGCTGTGATGCTGAGAAATAAGGTACTTCTTTGAAGCTTGAAACATGTCCAAGAACATTCTCTGTTCTATAGCATATTCTATACACTTTATTACTTATTCCTTTTGAAAGAAAAATACATTATGCATGTGTCCTGGGTTCGGCCAGGACAGGGTTAATTTTCACCAGAAGCCAGGAGGGAACACAGCCGGCCGGGCTGACCCAACCTGGACAAACAGAACAGGGTGTTCTATACCGTGTGTCGCCATGCTGGCTTCTGGTTGGGGGGAGCTGAGTGGCGGGAAGGCAGTCGTGGCTCAGGAGCGCGCGGCGGTGGCGGGCGGTGAGAGTGGCGCTCTGCATTCTGCTGTTTTGTTTTGTGTATTCTCCTTATCGGTATTGTTGTTGTTCCTGTTCCCTTTGTTTGCTGTTCTGTTAAACTGCCCTTATCCCGACCCACCAGTTTCTCTCTGTTTTCTTTCTATTCTCCTCCGCACCCCAGTGGGGGGAGGGGCGGCCGAGTAGCGCTTTTGTTGCCAGCCACAGCCAAACCATAACATTAAATTTGGTGCCCAACGTGGGGCGCGGATAACAGCAGGACTGAGTAGAGTGTGTTAAAACATCTTTCTTAGATTTTGTTATACGCATTTATTTTGTTAGTCTAACAGTCGCCAGTAAAAACTGTTTCTGACTTTGATCAAGTGGCTCTGGTATGTGAACTCGTACTTGCTGTATGTGTTCACTGCCATGCTGTTCATTACCTCAGGGAAAAGGATCAGGATGACGATTTTGCTGTACTTTGTGATATCGACTTATGACAAGACAACATCATTGTGCATGAAATTAGGCTTGTATTTGCATGCGGCACTGCGGTCTTTTCCGTACCTCGGATCCTATCTCTTAGGATTTGTTAATAATCAAACCCACTCCATGGGGAAAACCGGATGGGATACCTTCCTCAACTCTTTCACCTCTCCTCTGTCCTTCAGGCTAGTCCTAACAGCGTTTGAGAATTTCGAGTACCCGTGGGATGCTCAGGCCAGCACGCTCCTATTGTTTTGCCTCCTGAATGAGTTTCAGGTTTTGTTTCGGGTTAAAGAAGTAGTTGACAACATTGTACAGATACCTGCCCTGGGGCTGGATAGCTGTGAGTGGCTGGGTGTGTGGGATGGCATGAGCAAGTACCTAGGGCAGTGGGCACCCCCGGTGTTTTTGAAACTCACCCCTGAGCAAGTGCAGGATCCAGACAATCTAGTAAAATATCTGCAAAAACTTTGCTGCCACCTTGGGAACTCCAGAGAGACACAAATCACCACCATGTGCTGGGGTCTGGCCCATGCCTACTGAGCCCTTTTCAACATGATTCAGTGTCCTAAAGCGGAAGGAGGAGGAAAAGAAGAGGCAGGCACCACGACTGGCACAGCCTCCCCGACCGGCACCACCACTGCTGCAGTCACTGTCGCTGTCCCAGCTTCCCTGGCGGGCATGGCAGCTGCTCCAGCTCCAGCCGCAGGCACCGCAGCTGAGCCCAATGACCAACCTGTGCCAGTAGCAGTCACCCCTGTAAAACTAAAGAAAGACGCAAAGAAATCAGATCGCTCCGGGAAGGATAACAATAAGCCAGGGTCGTCACAGGAAATAGAGAAAGAGATCATCATTCGGTCCCTGTCCCTGGGCGAGCTGCGAGACATGCGGAAAGATTTCAGCTGCCACCCAGACAAGCACATTGTCACCTGGCTGCTGCAGTGCTCGGATAATGGAGTCAGCAGCTTGGAATTAGAGGGCAAGGAAGCCAAGCAGCTGGGATCTCTGGTCAGGGATGGGGGCATTGACAAGGCCATTGGGAAAAAGGAACAAGTCCTCAGCCTCTGGAGGAGACTTCTGTCAGGTGTGAGGGAGAGGTACCCCTTCAGTAAGGATTTTATGTGCTATCCTTGGCAAGTGGACCAATATGGAAATATTCAGTACCTGAGGGAATTAGCTGTGTCGGAGCTGGTTTACTGTGACACAGACAATGAGCAGTTACCGTCAGACCCAGATGAACTCCAGTGCACACGATCCATGTAGAGGAAGTTTGTATGGTGCGCACCATCCTCATATGCCAACTCGCTGGCAGTAGTAGACTGGAAAGGTGAAGAGGCACCAACAGTGGATGAGGTGGCTTTCCAACTTGGCAATGTGAGGAGAGTCTCTCTTCCTCCCTCATATCAGCTGTGGAGAAACTGTCCTGGTAGTCCCAGCAATTCAAAGAGGATATGTCCTACTCCCCACCTGTGCGGGCCAGCACCTCAGCTATTAGGGGCAAGCGTTTCTCTGCTCAGGAGAGAGAGTACAGAGGCTACACACCACGGGGCACCCTGTGGTTCTACCTGCATGACCACAGAGAGAACATGAGGAAGTGGGATGGAAAACCCACCTCAAGCCTAGAGGCATGAGTACGTGAGTTGTGAGGTAAAACAATCACCAAAGGGGATTCTGTTAGGAAAAATGCCACTCCAGTTTCCAGCAGTCAGCTCTCCAGACCACGTAGACAGTTTGATCTTGATTCCGATCCTCTGGAAGGGACCTCCAAGTCATTTTTAAAGCAAGTGAGCAGCAAATTCTCTGACGAGGATTAGAGGGGCCCTGCCTCCAGCCAGGTGGAGGAAAGGGACAACCGTGTTTATTAGACGGTGTGGATTCGGTGGCCTCGCACGTCAC
>Ga0065711_1008007_pt1 | contig 15204 bp, 11 predicted proteins | sample Hoacrofraction12_FD_59098 | JGI IMG/M metagenome (GOLD analysis project Ga0065711, IMG submission 59098) | Hoatzin crop microbial communities from Cojedes, Venezuela - Epithelial fraction 12 v2 (version 2) | ecosystem: Host-associated > Birds > Digestive system > Esophagus > Crop | place... | reverse complement strand
CTCCCACCCCGGGGCTCCCCCCACCCTGCCCATGCCCCAGGACCCCACGTCAGCCCCCTGGGGCCGTCAGCCCCTGCCCCAGCGATGCCACAACAGGGCCGGTCTCCAGCTCCCCACAGCCCTGCCCTGCCCGGCCATGGGCCCTGCTGAGCTGGGCCGCCCCGCAGGCCCACGACCTGGTCAGGCCTTGGCCAGTCCCCGTCCCCAGGGAGATGCCCTACGCCCGGGGCTGGGGCTGCCCCGGTGCCCCAAGCTGCCCTGCCATCAACCACCGGCACGCTCCTGCGTGGTGCCTTGATGGCTTTGTGACAAAGACACATTTGGGCCGGTTCACGCCACAGTCTGAAGGTGTGACTGAAAGTTGCGTGCACCGATGCAAAGCGACGGCGAACTAGAGAGCTCAGCTAAGGGTGGATGTCCGCTGCCAAAGTTCTTCCTAGGGCTAAAGAAAGCTGTGTGTTTCAGAGGCTGCGTAGCCCTCCCAGACAGCCTAGAGATCGGTCACCTGGGTCTCCCCAGCAGGTACCAGCTCGCTAGGCTTTGAGACGGGTGCCGAGCTGACCGCAGGGATGGGGCACGTGCTGGGTGCCCCTCATGGGAGCTCCTGCGGGCCGGGCACCGCTCTCCGCTCTGACACGGCGGCTTCAGCGCGCCTGGGCAGCACAAGCCAGCTTCAGAAGCACGTTTTTCTGAAGAAACCTCCAAACGCAGCAGGACAGGCGCAGCCATTTCTTGGTTCTCTGCAAAGGAGACATGTCTGAGAGGAAAAGGCTGTTGTAACCTGGCTTGTGTTGATGCAAAATAATCAATTTTCCCATTCAGGGAACGACCCCACGTCAGAATTGCAGTGCGCAGCAGCGAACAAACTACAGTCATCTGGAGTCGGTCCATCCTCCTGCTGCACGTGAGCCCTTACACAGTGATTTATCAAGCCCCCTTCTACGTCTGTGATTGAAGTCTGCTCTCGCTGGAGTGCAAGGTTTGGGATCTAGACTGCCACTTCAAGTCTCTGTGAGTGATGAGATTCTAGAGAGTTGAAAATAAGCATTTTCCCACTGAAATCTGTGAAACGACATTGCTTTAGAGTAAAAAGGTCTTGGGCCTTTCACATCATGAACCTGTAATGAATCACCTGCTGTGGAGTTTAATGTGTATACAAAGAACCACTTTCCAGCATTTTCTTGTCATTTTCCCTCTGCTCTGCAGCAATTAGCCGTCAGCCAAGGCCATTCTGCTGAGGTACAGCGCCCCGTTCAACCAGCGCACCCTTCCAACAGGTGAGATGAGAGTGAAGTAACACCAGACACAGGCGGTGACAGGTAGGTGCCCATCTCACTGCAAATTCACTGATGGCATCAACCCATGCGCTGCTTAAGCTGCTTCTGATTGCAGAACCGCTCTGCTGCGTGGCACAGCCGTGTGGGGGACTTGCAGCAGACCTGCGCTCGCTCCAACGAGCCATTTTGCTACAATATTTGTACCTTCTGCATAGAAATGGAGAGCCGGGCTTCCAGCACCTCCAAACTCTGCTGTCAGCTGAAGCAGCTGGGAATGCTGCCCCCCGGCCCTGCAATGGCCCCATGTTTCAGGTGGAAAGGAGAAGGAAAGTGGTCCTTGAGCCACAAAAAAAAGTTTCCGGCGTTTCAAACACTGGAAGGGGACTTCTGATATTTTGGAGGCACCACCCCAGCCTTGCTGATATTGTGAAACACATGGGGAAACTGGCCAAGAAACAGCACATTTCACAGCGGGCAGGATCTAAACCGAAAGCCTCGGGAAGGTAGAGAAAAACCTGAACAAACTGATGGAAATAAGTTTCTCCCACAGTTTTCTCTAACTCTGTCTCTTGATTTAAGATACAGAGAAAAGGTATCTCAGTGTGACGGAGGTAAGACAAACTACTGGCAATTCTGAAAATTTTGAAAATCAATGTTTAAGTGTGGGATAGCTGTGGAAGTGACACAGTGCGAAGGGAAGATCTTGAAAGTAGAGTAGTCAGACATAGACCTATGAATATCACAGATATTTTTAGTTGATGGCAATTCTGAAAAATCCACTGGGGGAGGAGTAGGGAACAAGGACAGAAAAAGCAGTTGTCACTGAACTGAAAATCCTGTCAGTGTTGCACACATCAATTTCGAGCTTTTATTTTAATGAAAGTAGAGTTCTGGGCACAAAATCAGTTTGAAATAAAAAACTGAAAGTTTCATTTTGAAAGTCAAAGCAAAATATTCAGATTATTTTGGCATGTGTTGGATTTTTTTCAGCATAAAATTCAACAAAGTCTCACAAGTCCATAGACTATTTTCATGCCACTGAATCTGCATCTTTCCACGGAAAACATTTCAGTTTTAAATATTTATCCAGACCTCATCAGTAAGAGAGATGTTTTGTCATGACAGGAACTACAGTAGAAAATGTTTAGTATTCTTAGCGTCCACCCTTCACAGCAGATTTTGCATAATACGTATTTTCTTCTGCTATATACCACTGGAGTACCACTTGTCTTCACCATAACGTAACAAATACCAAAATAAAGATTAGGTGCTGTAACTAACATAGCATTATATTATTTTTAACATTCTAGATAAATTCATAGAAAGGACTTAAAAAATTGAGTAGAAGGCATTTTTAAATAAAAGGTTAGATTCCCTCTGGAGACACATGCAACTCCAATTGCATTCCAATTGCAATGCTGCATTTTTAAACAAAGGCAAATATTAACTCATTTTATTTTACCCACATACTTCCTAACTCTGCATACTGTTGCAGCAATTAATAAATAAGTTGTATATTTGACAATATCTAAAGCAGTGACATGAATGCAGTAAAATTTCACTGAAATTGTAATGGATTTTTCCAGCTTCACCTGCTCTAAACATACACACTGTTTCTCACAGGAGAGTGGAAAACCAGGGATGCAATGCAGCCAGCGCAGCCCAGTGGGAGCCCCTTGGTCTTGCTGTCACAAGAACTAAGGGTGGGAAGCAACTCTTACACTCAGCCATCAAAAAATAACATCCCAGTGTGCCCTGGGATTATCTAGAAGCCAGGCAAGGTGTTTGGCACAGAAGAAATACAGCCTGCCCTTTGACACTCTGAAACAGGGTCCTGCGGCTGGGAGCACAGGTCATGGGCCACCTCGGACCTACGTCAAGACCCTGCCACAGGCAAGCAGTGAAAGGTGCCTGCCTAGCCACAGCCTGGCGCGGGCACCCGACAAAATTAACAGTGCATCGTTACGGATAGCAGCGTGCCCTGCACAACACCCACCCACACTCGCTCCACGTGTATAGATTTTCCAGCCCTCACTGCAAATCAAGGTGACAGCAGATAGATAGGCAGAACAGAGGGAAACCTGCCTCTAATGAGAAACCTCGTATTGAGGAACACAGCTGAGATCATGTACGTGCACGCACACACACGCACGCAGATTCTTGATTCCTCCAGCCTTTCCCCTTCCCTAGCAGAAATTTCCAGAATTGCTCAGGCCTGACCCTCCTAATTTCGAAAGGGTCCAAAGCAGGTCAAGCAAGGGTCTTTCCAAAGGACTTCCAGTCGGATTTAACAACCAGGCATCTCATTCTCCCCTTGACTCCCAACCCAGAAGGAAGGAAGCAAGATTCTGGCAGGTGGATACCCCTCCACACACACACATGTGCACCCCCTCCCCCCCATACCCACACATACACACACACACACATATTCATGAAGGGATTATTTGGAAGCCTTTCCAAGCAGGCTTTTCCCCCAGCAAAGTGGGGCAAAAGGAGAATAGTGATAGGGGGGGTTAACTCTCAATCTCAATCTTCTTCCCTCAGCTTGCATTTAATACACAAGCTGAAAATGTTGATCCACTGACATTACACCGTGCCTGTGCTAGGCTTCTTCATCTCAGTTGTGCTGCTGGCATAAGCATACTGCCAGCCTTGACTACTGCAGTGATTAAAAAGCTTGCATCAGCCTACATCAGCCACCCCACCACCACCAGCGACAAAGTAGCATCAATACTGGCAAAACCATGAAGTTTCTTCAGGAAAAAGAAAAGCAAAAAAACCAAAAAGCACAGATGTAATCCTTATCTTCATCGCCTCTTATTAATGCTTTTAATGTGCTGTTGTATGGATGGTCATTGCCCTGCATTCAGTTTTTTGCTGAGCCCAGTGATTCAGACAATGCAGCAAATTTCATTGATCGCAATTCACTAAACCGCTTTCTTCTCAGCCAACTGCCAGCTGACACCCAACTTGCAGGACAAAGTGCACACTGGGGACCTACCCGTGGAGGACTGCACCTCAGCCCACAGCACCCCCAAGACCTGAGGGGAAGCTGCCGTGTGCTACAGACGATAGAGGCCACGGCCACCACCACGGCCACCACCTGGAGGGGAAGCCTCCAAATCTGTGGGCGCGGGATGACTGGGAGGCAGCAGTGGGTGGGTGAGGGCTGACCTGCTCCTGGCAGCGCAAGAGTAGCACAATGTGTCGCTCTGCTTCCACCACCACTCGCTCATGTCTCCCCTTCGTGGGCTGCTTCTGAGATCCGTCGGTGGAACGATGTTTAACCCAGCTTGTGTCTGTCGATGCACCTTTACCTTTTTTACAAGGTAAAACTGCCCTGCGTCTTCCCTCCAAACCAGCCTCGCACCACGCTGAGTGCTGAATGACTACAGGAAAAAAATCCCCCTGCTGTGAACTTAATCTCATGAGTACTAAGCATAAAGAAGAAAAAACATAGCGTCATTCAAAATGCGGCCTCTTTACAAGCATAACAAATCCTCTGTGGAGTAAAATTTCCAAACTGGTTGATTCTTTCAGAGGGCCATTATGCATACAGAAATGTAAAAAATGTGTGCGTGTGCTTTTTTCTGCATTCTTTTTTCAAAGCTGCTGATTGTCCGTGCGTGTGTGTGCAAATAAAGCTTTCACATTCATAATCAACCACCTCCTCTTCCTTCCCTCCCCTCCTGCCTTATTCTTTTCATACTGCTTCATTCCTTTGTTAGTAGCACTAACCACACAATAAGATTTGCCTGAGAAATTTCAGGAGAATCAAAATGAAGAACAAAATTCTTTTCTTCACATTTTCATGAAAGCATAACATTTCAGGCTCCTTTTTGCCTATGACTGAACACAAATTCATTCCTCTGAAAAAATACACCCTTAAAATTTTTGGGCAAAGGAAACTGAAATGTTTTTCCCCAGCAATGTGAAAATGAAAGTCATATTGCAAAGAATAGGCTGCAAAAACTTCCAAAAGAGACAGCATAGTGATGAAACGTTTCCTTGTAATCTCAGAAAGATCTGGGTAATGAACAACTGGAATACAGAAAATAGTCAAGGTAATTATTTAAAAATACGCGTATCTGTTTAAAGCTCACAAGCTTTCTTTCTTCTCAGGAAAGGTGGTTTAAGAATGGAAAGAGTCCCCAGCTCACCCACTTCTCAGCTGATGGAGTTCACTGCAGGAATGGCTTGACTCTGTTCTTTCCCCTCGTCTGTTCACCCTCCGTTGACTCATACTATATTGTATTTACTAATATGACATACACTAACTCAGATAGTCTCTTGCTGGTCTTGATTCAGGTCAGAAAGGAAGAAGGATATACTTCTTTCTGCATAAAAAGTAGCTTTTTTCACTTTTGGTGAAGGAAAACGGAAATGGGAAACAGGAAAGGGAAATGGGAAGAGGAAGGGAGATAGGAAGAACAAATGGAAGAGCGAGAGAAAATTAAGCGCTCCTTTTTTTGATTCAGTGATTCTTCAGATTGGCTTTAAAGACAACAGAAGGTAAAGCAAAGCCACCTTGCGAAATGTAAGTCTCTTCATCAAGCTTTTGCAATGTCTCAAACTCTAAATCATACTGCAGTCCTCATCGCCCATAGTAATTTATGTTCACAAGGTATTTTTCATGAAATACACAACCTCAGCCTAGTTTATGACTCAACTGACTGCAAGTATATAATTGTTCTGTAGTTACCCATCATGGCCGATGTTGAATCCACAATATTTCAGGCGAACTCGATTTGTTTTCACAGAATGGCTAATAAACCTTGAGTTAAACTGCGGCATGTAATACCTCAAGCATCCCCAGACCTAGGAAATTCTCTATGACTAACCGTTTACATATAATCAGTGCACTGATTAGAAGTAATTCAGTTTGATTTGAACTAAAGACTAAAACCAAGAATAAGATAGCATTTTTAAACAAAAGAAATATGTGGCTTATTTTCTCCCAATTCATACAAAATTATTTAGATTCATCAATCTCAGACTCATGAGGAATTCTAGAAGCTGCAGTTTGGACAAAAATACGGTAGCATTCATATCAACTAGTTGTTATGGGTTTGCATGGCAAGATTTTGGTAGCGGGGAAGGGGGCTACAGGGATGGCTTCTGTAAGAAGCTGCCAGAAGATTTCCCCATGTCTGATAAAGCCAGTGCCAGGTGGCTCTAAGACGGACCCACCGCTGGCCAAGGCCAAGCCCATCAGCGATGGTGATAGCTCCTCTGTGATAACATATTTAAGAAGGGGAAGAAAAAACTGTGGAGAAATGGCAGTCAAGAGAGAGGAGTGAGATGATGTGAAAGAAACAACTCTGCAGACACCAAGGTCAGTGAAGAAGGAGGGGGAGGAGGTGCTCGAGATGCGGGAGCAGAGAGTCTTCCCTTGCAGCTCGTGATGAAGACCATGGTGAGGCAGCTTGTCCCCCTGCAGTCCATGGAGGTACACAGTGGAGCAGATATCCACCTGTAGCCCGTGGAAGGGACCCCACGCTGCAGCAGGTTTGCTGGCAGGGCTTGTGACCCCGTGGGGGACCCACGCTGGAGCAGCCTGTTCCTGAAGGATTGCACCCCGTGAGAAGGACCCATGCTGGGGCAGTTCATGAAGATCTGCAGCCCATGGGAAGGACTCACGTTGGAGAAATTTGTGGAGAACTGAATCCCGTGAGAGGAACCTCACACTGGAGCAGGGGCAGAGTGTGATGAGTCCTCCCGCTGAGGAGGAAGGAGCAGCAGAGACAACGTGTGATGAACTGACCATAACCCCCATTCCCTGTCCCCCTGCGCTGCTCGAGGGGAGGAAGGAGAGAAACGGGAGTGAAGCTGAGCCCGGGAAGAAGGGAGGGATGGGGGGAAGGTGTTCTAAGATGTAGTTTTAGTTCTCATTACCCAACTCTGATTTGATTGGTGATGAATGAAACTCCCTTTTCTCCCCAAGTTCAGTCTGTTCTGTCCGTGACAGTAACTGGTGAGTGGTCTCGCCCTGTCCTTGTCTCGACCCTCGAGCCTTTCGTCATATTTCCTCTCCCCTGTCCAGCTGAGAAGGGGGAGTGATAGAGCGGTTTTGGTGGGCACCTGGCATTTAGATAATGTGAATTAAAAGAAACAATTTAAAGTGTTCAGAACCATGACTGGATTGCACGCTAATTATAACACAAAAAATCTAGATGTCGTTGACCTGGACAACTCGTTACTATCAGTTGCACACAACTGAAATATATTTGTGAAGTTTTCCTGGTAGAATAATGTGTTTGTGTTTATTATTTTAACAGCTTGTCATCATTATCTATTAGGCATTTTTATTTGTGTGTTTTCCAAACTGCCTTATAACTTAAGAAATCAAAAATAAACCCTTCCCTTGTAATGCTTCCATAACTACTGCAAGATTTATACATCACCTTAACTTAAAGAGCAACAGATGGATTGCCAGCAGGAAACCATGAAATTGTCACAAAGACGGTAAGAAAAGGAGAAAACGCAAAAATTGCAAGAGTTCCTATATATAGGCTGTGTTTGATCTACTATACTCCTCTTCTGTCATCCTTGTGAATGCTTACTGTCCTGGAAATGTATATTCTTATCCTAGCAGGGAAGTATAAGGGTCCACAGAGCTTCACAAATTATGAATAAGGGGCCTGCAGCAATGCATTGACTGTGATGTGCACTAGTTTTGACTATAGTGCATTCATGTTAACCGGGATACATCATTATGACCATAGCAAAAGACAAACAAGGTAATATTTCTGTAAGAATTTTTTATTTCATATTTTTCCATCTTTATATACGTAGGAAAATGTCTGTATGTCCCATGCAATAAGTATGCAGCATTTTTCCCAAAGTATATCCAAGGACTTCTGATCAACTTCTGAGACCTAGATTTATTCTTTTATGCAACTGAGCTAAATCATTTAGTTGATGGTACTTGTTCTGCGGAAAACATCATACTGGCTGATTTTTTTTAAAACCCTTCATGCCTGTACTATCATAAAATAGTAAGAAATTATTATTCTTATCAAGCATCAAAACAGAGTACGGAGAATACCATTCATTAAGAAAAAGCCCAGATGTATAGGGAGACCATATAAGGTAACAGTGAGTAGCTGAAAGATGAATCGTTAAAAAAAAAAAAACCACGAGAGAGAGCTGACAGGAAGCATATGCAGAAAGAACAGGCTACTTTTAAGAAGATTATACTCACAAGTGGAGACAGAGAATTTATTTTTAGCTAGTAGAAATGTAAGGGGAATTTTTTTTTCAAGAGAATGAACGATTTGCATGTTTGATACAGACATCTTTGTGCACAGTAAAAATCTTTTAACCGTTTTGGAGGCCTGGTGTCCCTATCAGCAACACTAGAGGCTTATATATCAGGTTATAAACAGCCGCTTCTCTCCTGGCATTAAACATTTGGATGCTTTGCAGGTATAAAAACATATGGTACATGTGACAGCAGCTACCACCACTGGGCAATTTAGGCAAAATCTCCTCCAGGGCTCCTCACCCTCCGTGGCCACGTTCAGGAGGGAAGCCGAGGCGGAGCAGAGGCCCGGGAGATGGGGCGAGGAAAGGTCAGAAGAAGGCAGACACCGTGCCGGTGTCGAGCGAGAGCAGCAGGAGTTGCAGAGCGTCAGGGCTGATGGGTGCTGGCAGAGCCTCCTGACTGCGGCAGGAGCCGCGGGAGCGAGCCTGCACGGTGGTCTACGAAACACGCAAATGACAAAAATCTCTGTTCCAAAGAGGGCTCCATCTCCTTGTCTCCACGAAGCCGAGCCAGCCAACCCTACCTCCTGGAGCCGGATGAGACACCGCCCCTCATCTCACTGCACCACCTCGCTGTGCCGTTTTCCAAGAGCCACTCTATTTGCCAACTTCTGTTTTTGTCAGATCAACCTGTTCCCTGAAGCCTAATGAAAACTCCTTGCCAGATCAATTTGTTTCTGAAGTTTCCTGGTTTCCAGCTCCACTCTGAGTTATTTCATTTTGTCTGCGTGTCAGAACCATTAGGCTGGCAACTGCTTAAATATTTCGTTATTGTCACGGGTGGGGGGGTGCTGGATAATCACAAAGGGAAGCAAAATGTCGGCCCTGCGGAGACGGCGCTCCAAGTGATGTGGAAGCAAAAGAAAACACTAGCAGCGGGCGCTGCCACCGCTCAGCAGGAGAGATGAAGGGGTTTGGGGCTTTTCCGTCCAGCTGTGCGGGTGGCACAGCGCTGCAGGAGGGAGGACGGCGCTTTCAGCAGGGGCCGAAGCGCCGCTCAGCCGCCAGCCCTCTTGCAGGGCCCTGGGAGACACGGCCGGGAGGTACCCGCTCCTGGCGCGGCTGAAACCCGCCGCTCAGCTGGCGTTGCAACCAGCTGAGGCATCCTACAGCACCAACGGCCTCGAGTGGAAATTTCTTTTATTTAATTTATTTTGGACCCAGTGTGGTATTCGGTACTGTCAGGAAGCGAGTGGCAAAGGCCAGAGTGCAAGCAGCGCCAGTCAGGCCGCTGGGGCAGACAAAGGGAGCAGGCCCGCAGCCCGGCTGTCTGACAGCGCGGCAGAGAGAGGCACGGGGCCCTCACGAAAGGCGATGCTGAGTCACGAACCGCAGCGGGCAGACAAAGGGAGACCGAAGGTGAAACAGAGCGTAGACAGAGAGGATTACCAGGAAAGAGCCTGCGTTCCGTATTATCCCTGCCACTCTTCAGGGCTTCACAGGGAATTACGTGCCTTGGTTTTTGAAAACCGTGCGCTGCAGCAGCTCTGTGCGCTCTGCTCTTGGTTCATTCTGCACGCTTTGCTGTGAAATGGGACAGCACTGGTTAGAGTTAGACAGCTCATAACACTATTCAGGATTTTTCCCCTTAGGAGGAAAAAAAACCCAATAAAAGCTGATGTAATTCCCCAGGGCTCCCTTGGCTTTGCTATTGCATAGCTACACAGCATCCCAGAGCAATTGTCCCGAACAACATCCCAGCCGCCCTCTAGACCAAGGGACCTTCTGGCTGCTTTTCCTCCTGTGTGTTTGCTGCTTTATGTAAGGAACGAAACAGGGAGAGCAAAATCAGAAGAATAAAAAGGTGATGAAATTTTCAGTTCAGACACAGAAGGTACATTCAGTACTGGATGTCAGGGGGAAATCTGAGAAAGGAGCTTTTGCGTTCCAGACTCTGACTTCTCTACTGATGGGGTGAAACTGAAGTGGGAGGCGGTGAATGACAGGCTGCTGATCCTCTGCCGCAGAGACCCCTTCCAAACGCCATCAGCCGCACAGAGATCCCGTTCAGATCCTCTGCCTCCCTCTCCAGCACACCATGCCACTGTTTAATTGATTCTGAAAACCTACTTCTTGATCACACCCACAGGTCTCGTAAATGCACCACGATTAAACTCGTCTTGGCCTGGAGGCTGAAGGATCACATATGTATCCGAGCCCTGGTCTGAACACCCCCAAAATACAAGTCCGGAAAACCAACCACAAATCTGCTTTCAAATAAGCAGGAAAAAACAGACATGCGAAAGAAATGTTTTAAAGGAGCAAATGCTGCATTCCTCTAAACCCATGACCACTCACTTTTAAAAGCAACGTATGAGGACACAAAGGAGATACTCAGATTTGGAAGGCCAATCATATTTGAATGTAAATAACTGGTTGTGTACTTGTGAAGGGAAATAATTTTACAGTATATTACAAAACAGCTTGCTGCGTCCGTGTCTCTTTTTTCCACCTGAAAAGTAGGTCAACAATCCTTATGGCTTTGAACAGAAGAAATGAGGAATGCTTGCTGAAAACAAGAAGGCTTTAATTTCAGTCATAAACAGAACGAAATATTAGCTCTGCCTGTTCTATGTGAGATTTCAGTACATACTTAGAAGTCAGGCACCACTGCACGTTATCCAGCGTTCACACCGAGAGCCAGCTGCACCCCAACGTTTCAGTACTCTGCTCCCGTGCCAATACAATGATGAGTTGCAATATACGGCCCGCGGCGAAATAAAATCAAAACCTCTCTCACGCAGAGTAAGAGAGAGATGGGCTAAGACAGCGTTACAAACAAGATGCTATTTGGGGAAAGGAAGATAGCAGGGTGACCGAAGGATCTGATGGTTCAGCATACCCCACCATAACTACCCAGAATATTACAGAATAAATGGGATCTTAAGCTATTTATGAATGCTCACATCATCACAACAAAATTCAAAGGGAAAATAATAATCACGTTTCTTGCCTTCTCTTGGAATAAATATCCACCAAGGGCGCTATGGACTTGATGCAACTAAGCCCAACAAATCTAAGAGAACCTGTATTTCCCCTGTGATAAGAAACCTTTCTCATTCCAAAGGAATACCAATTGATACATTTTTAAAAGCAGCGACCACCTGCTGGGAAGGCTTCTGTTTTCTGCTATCAGACGACTCCCAGTACCAACGGCGACGCACTTGCCTGTTATGGTGTAGCAGGAAAGTTCTGCACAGAACTAAACACGTTAACACTTACGGCAGTACACGCTTACACACACGTGCATACAAACACGACTCAATCCATAACCATGACTGACACAGTTGCATATTTTCCTTTTTAGTCTTCCTGATAGGCTACTGAGAGTACTTAATCTTACTTAGGCAGGGAGAGAATGCCTAGGACCCTGCAGTTCTGGCCTCCCCGCTTCACTCCACTACACAGCAACTGCTCATGAAAAAATCCTGGGTAAAAACTGAAGCTTATTGACATTCTAGTTTAGATAAACAAGACTGCATATGCATTAGTGAGGCAAGATGAATAATAAAATTCCAGACAATGTGGGATAGAATAATTGTATTTCATTTAGCTACACAATGCGTTTTCAATAGCCCTTTAAAAAAAATTATTTTATTACTTCAGTTGGGATTGCAAGCACTAGTGGTGTTTGTAATGTGTCCAGTGATTCTGGTGGATCCTTGTCAAATTGCAGCAGGCCTTCCATTTGGATTTTCTCCATCATTAGGTCTTATTTTCCTGTCAGTTTGCCCATTTTGTCACGAGTTTCTTTCAGACAACAGACTGGGCAACATACCTCCAGCAGCAAAAGAAATCAAACAGTCTACAAAAATAAAAATATGTTTTAATAATTATTTCCACAAAAGATGGTTTATCAGAATGTATAATACGAATGCTAGACTCATGATAGCCATTTCAGGTTTCTCAAGCACACAAAAAAAGCTTTGCTTTTCCTTATTCTTAAAAAGAGTTGATACACTAGAATTATATTTAGGATTCTTGAAATGTGTTAAAACAGTCCAACAAAAGCTAACTTGCCAAATTCAGCTGTGATGCAAGATGGGTATAGCAAGTTTAAATTAGTAAGAAAAGGAGTAGACGTTTACATTTTTCCACCGGTGCCACTCTAATGCTCAAAGCTAATTCCAGAAGCTTTTAAATCACACCGATAACTTCTCACAAGCTGAACTGATGCTATGTTAATTATGGACATGATTACTGTTTCAAGTAAACATCGGTTTACGCCAGGCCTGAATTTTACAGTCGCCTTTACTTGCTTTTACTGAAATACTGCTCTCATCGTTCCAGGATCAGAGTCACTTCTTGTATTAATCAGTGCAATTTTCTGAGATTACCGGAATGGCATTAGATTAGGTCAGCAGAGAAACTGGCCCTCTGCATGTATCCTAATTTTACAGCCCCATGAAATACCACATCACTCACATCAGTCTGGCTTTTACCCTTGGAATGAGTTTCACAGCGCTCTCATGCAGCGCAGCTTCATACCATCATTTACTTCGCCGTGTAACCATCCCAAGGTCTCTGGAGAGACCTCCTTCAATCTCTTCACTCCAGACAGCATCTGACAGACTTTGGCTTTTCCCTTTTTCTTTTTTTGTCTTAGTTTAGTGAACATTTACAAAAAAATTCAGGAAAGACAAGAGGTGACGCACTGGTGTCACAAAGAAACGACATCGCTTTTTTTGTTGTTTTGACTGAGGTTGCAGAGGACACTGCAGCTGTACCACTGCCGGCAGGTCCCGTGACGACAGGAGGCTCAGCGCACCGTTTCTTCTGCCAGTTCCTTCTGGCGTGGAAGATCATGGTGCAGAAAAGATGGAGTAGGGCTCACAGGCTTTGGTACTGCCCAGCGCAACTGGCATGAGGAGGGTGAGATGGCTGTTTCACCACTATGTGTCAGAGAAGTCACCTCAGAGGTCAATGGGCTACAGTCCTTGCCGTGATCTGGTGAGGGAAGGATGGGACCTCACCCGNTCCNAACGCTTTTAAGNTCCCACTGCCTAAAATCCCCGAATGATCCAGGTGTGGCTGNCCAGTGAGGGATCTTCCCTGTTCTCAGTGCACAAAGCGATGCAGTACCTACGCACCATCGCCATCCAGGCTGGCGGGGCATTCACGGCTTGCCTCCCACACCTTAAATCAAGGTTTCCGGAGCATCTTCCCTTTTACCCACCTCCTCATTAAGCTCAAAAATTTAGAAATACGCTAACGTATAAGCAGCGGTTTGTGAATGTAAACACAACCTATCAAATGCATGGTTTTCTTGGCCTCAAAACGTTTACTTCGGACATTTTTGCAGCACCCACAGCGCAAGCGGTAAGTTACAGGGATGCAGAAAGAGCTGCTACACCCGGTTGCAGAAACACCCATTTCTTCCACTTCGGTTTGGGACCAAAGCCAGGCACTCTGGTTCGGACCCAACTGACAGTGGCACTCCAGCACCCTGAACGCCCCTCAGCACCACCCGCCTGGGTGCCTCGCAGGACCGCCCGGACACGGGCCCGACGGGCCAAGGGAGGCCCACGCCACAGCGGACGAGGAGGCTCTGGCTGCCAGGCAGCCCCAGGGTGGCCCCCGACCCCTCCCTCGCCCGTTTTCCCCCTTATTTTCTTGAAAACCCTCCCCGCCGCCCACAGGCCCTCCCTGCGGCCGGGCAAGGCGCGGGAGGCTGCGGGGAAACCCCGCGGCCGGGCGGGCAGGGAAGATGGCGGCCACCCCGGCCCCGGGCGGCAGCGGCGCCTCTTCCCAGGGGCTGTTTCCCTTCCCGCGGCGTCCCCCGCTCCCCGGCGGCGCGCTGCCTCGCCGCCCGCCCGGCCGCCAAAGGAAACTGTAAATTCAAGCGGTCTGCTCGGAAAATAAACACACTCGCCTCCCCGCGAGGCGCTGCGCCCCTCCCCCACCCCCCGGCGGGTCACGTGCTCCGGGAGGGGCGGCGGAGCGCACCCGCTCTTTGTGGCGAGGTCAGCGCCGGCTCCTGCCGCGCCGGGCGGGTACCGACAACCTTCGAAGAGAGGGGCACTCCCCGTCCGGGCCCGGGCGCGGGCCTTCCACCGCGGAGGGGAGAGCCCCCGGGGGTCGCGGCTTGTGGGCGCTGCCCCGGGAAGTGCGGCCCCCGCGGCCTGCCCCGCACGCTGCTCAGGCCGCCGGGGGACAGCCAGCCCACACACCGCCCCGGCCTCCTGCACCAGCGAACAGCTCCAGCGCCCTTCGGGCCCTTGCGGTGCCTGGGTGCTCACCACCCCCCCCCGCCCCAGCAGCTCCCATCTGGCGCCTCCATTTTGTGCCCCGCCACCGGCGGCGGGGACGGCGCGTTCGGCCTGGGCAGTGTGAGGGGCGGCTGTGGCCGCTGCCGCTCCGGTGGCAAGCCCTCGGGGCTGGGGGGGCAGGGACGGTGAGGGCAGCCGCCGTGTCGGAGCGGCCTTCCTCCTCCTGCCCGTCCGAGAGGTGCAGCCGAGGGTGCTGCGGGCGGTGAACAGAGCGCGGGGTTATTTCTGGCTTCTGTGGGGGAAATGCAAGGGGGACGAAGGCTCCTCGCCTCTCCTCTGTCCCCCGCCCGCCTTCGGGCGGTATCGCCGTGACCCGCGACACCAGCGGCGCAGAGCGCGGTGACGGCAGCGCCGGCACACAAAGGGCCCGAGTCCTCCCCCCCCCCCCCCCC
>Ga0065711_1042695_pt1 | contig 15205 bp, 17 predicted proteins | sample Hoacrofraction12_FD_59098 | JGI IMG/M metagenome (GOLD analysis project Ga0065711, IMG submission 59098) | Hoatzin crop microbial communities from Cojedes, Venezuela - Epithelial fraction 12 v2 (version 2) | ecosystem: Host-associated > Birds > Digestive system > Esophagus > Crop | place... | reverse complement strand
CCCGCCTGGACAAGTTACTGTGCAGCCTGCTGTAGGTGACCCTGCTTCGGCAGGAGGGTTGGACTAGATGACCCACAGAGGTCCCTTCCAACCCCTACCATTCTGTGATTCTGTGATTCGTGGTGCTGGGAGGGAGAGCATCCTAGCCGAGGTGCAGTGCCATGCAGCGCTGGCTGTCCTGTGCTGAGGACCTTGACTTGTGCCACCACCCAGGGCTGTGTGGTGCGGTGTGGACACACTGGTTTGCTCGTTGGCACCACCCTCTTGCAAGCTTTACAGACACCATCTGTCACAAACTATGTCCCACCACAAAGTAAAAACCAAATGCCACCTCCAAGCCATCAGAAAAAAAAAAGGCAAACCCAAACCCCAGAAGCCTGACATTTTTACAACATTCCCTCTTAAGAGCGCGCAGCAGTAGACGAAAGGCAGGCTCAGCAATGAGTATTAAAGCAAAGGGACACTTGCAAAGCTGTGGGAAAGGAAGACAGATGGGATGTCTCACTGTGAAAGTGCCCTGCTATGACAGGGCGCAGCCGTTTCACTGAGACAGCCACAAACATCAGATGCTGAGGAGGAGGAGTTACAGTCAGCAAAAGGGAAGTCACTTAGTGTGCTAGAAGATCTTTGTTATGTAATTTTCTCACTCTGTATGCACAAAAAGCAATGTTATGGGAGAAATTCATTCTTGCATTCATTTCTAAACCAGCAGAGATTCAACAAAGACTGAAATAAATCCATAATGTGTGTACTATCTATCTACGTTCCAAATCAATATTGGAGATGGGCTACCAGTGTGAAAAGCCAGAGATCCAGGCCAGAGATGCATGCAGTATTACGGGGCCGGGGAGAAATCTATATGCTCAGCGTATTTATCTACATTCTAAGCCAATATTAAAGCTAGTTTACTCATGTGAAAAATAAGTGCTACGTAGTTCAGAGGGGGAGAACACATCAATAGCTGTACTGTGGAGACGTGTGCTAAATAACAAAGATCGCCTTCATGCCATGTCTATCTAGTGCATCTGTATTGTGCAGAGAATTTCTACAGTCCCTGAAAATACCCAAGTTAAGCAGTCTTTTTGAAAGAAGAGCATTTCTGCTTTCCATTCTTTTCCTTTCAAACTTCATCAGAGCTGCTATATCTCAGTCTCCACCTCGGTGTTTTCTACGGTGTTCATCAGGGTGGTGGGTGGCCTCATGAAGCCCGAGGAGAGCAGTGCTGCCATGTCTCCAGAGGGACCAGCCCTTCCCTCCATTGCTTCCTTCCTACCTCTGTGACCGGCGGTGGCTCTCCACACTTCGCTGCTTGCCCTGCCTTGGCTCCATTTTACTTGTAACTGCTGAGCTTGACATGTTTGCAGTACACAAAAAGGAGAGGCAGGTGAAGTATGGGATTTTCTTGCTTAATAGCAATACCTGCTTCTTTTGCCTGCAGTCATGATAGCACAGCTGGCACGGCGTAGGCGTAGGGGAAAAAATGGTCTTCTCCCTACACAAGGCTTGCCGGGTCCCCGGTTTCCCTGTCGCTGACCCTTGCACCCCTCGCACACATGCCCTTTTATTGTCTGTGCACACAAAGGCTGCCTCCTTGCACAAGCTGCCCTGCCCTGCTGTTCCTTTTATCCCTCCTCTGCCTCTGCGGGCATTTTTTTCCTTTTAGCTTATCAACACCAGGAGGGGCCAGCTGAGCGGAGCCCTTTTTCTTTTCCAGGCTGCGCTCTCACCCCCATCAACACCTGTCTCTTTCATAAATTAATCCAAAATCAATCAATAACCCTATCAGATAAGCCATGTCCCTTGCTTTGCACACACATTTGTCTTGCCCTGATTAATATCCCAACAATGAGTCACCAGCCGTTTAGCCTAATTTTGGGAACTCTACAATAGCCCAGCCTGTCCCAGAGCTCACCGTTTATTTTCCATGTCAACAAAAGAGCCGTTTCTTTAGAAAACGAAAAGGCCCCAGTGCCCCACTGAACATATTCAGGTGCTGATGAATAATTACCCCCAAGTAAGGCCCCTCCTTATCAAAACAGTGTTTAATGTGAGCGTTTGAGGGCTGCCTGCAAGAGTACCTTGCAGCCTTGTGCAATATCAGTAAGGCACAGCAAATCTGCAAGGGAAAGGCATATTCAAGCAGCCCTGGGAACACCGTATGTAAATTTTGTTGGCTACCTGATCTGAGCTTAGTCCTGAACTTGAACTTGATAAAACTGGCACTTGCTAAAGATTCAGGTACAGCTCTTCTCTCTTTACCTCTAAAAGAGTTCTTCAGTATACATGCAAACAAAGGTAATCAAACCCCACTGTCTGCGTGGCTCCTCTAAATCCTTTTTACAGTTAATTTCTTCCCAAGAAGACTGTCAGATCTGTTGGCTGGTAATATTGCAGCTATGAAGGCAGGCAAACTGATTTCAAAATTCTGGGAGAAGAGACTCTTTGTTTCTATAAATGTGAGGCGATGTGGTGGTCTTTGTCAAGAGCTGTACGTAACAGGCAGGTGGCAGGTGGCAGTTTGTGTTTTCTGCCATAGGCATTGCAGGTAATGACGGAGAGACGCGACGTTTTGCAAAGGGCAAGACTCACATATTACACCGCTGGAAACGTGGCAGAGCAGGAGAGGTGCACCGTCTGTTTACATTTTCCAAGTGTGTTTTCTGATATCTACCTTATATAAGCGTATGTTTCCCAAGACAACTCATTTTTATGTAATTTTGGAGAGTGTGTGATGGCTTCACACGCTGGACTGAGATCTGAGCCCCTGGAGACCAATTTCATGTCAGGTTCTCATACTTGATGCCTCTGTGGCTTTGGATGCGCCTGATCCTACAAGGTGTTTGGCATTGTGCAAGACCCGGGTCCCAGTCCACCGAAGCTCTTAAACATATGATTAATTTTTAGTCCCTTTGACTTCAGTGACTAAACTGCTTAGCTGGATTCACTTCTAGGCTCTTAATCTTCCTACTTGAATTTCAACATTAGCAAAATGAAGATAATTCTTTCTTTAATATAGAGGGATACGGTGAGCATTAATTAGTTAATGTATGTGGAGTGCTTTGGAGATATAAAGGCTATCTAGATGTTAATTTATGCAGATAGTGGAAGAAGTAGAGGGAAGTAATTGCTGTCTCTCACCTGTGCAGGGTTTCAGAACAGCATTCATTCCCTCACCCGCTGAAGAACAGAAACTAAGTGCTGAGACAAGCCCACGCTTAGGAGACACTCAGAGCACGCTTATCAGATTTAACACACTTTCCCATTTAAGGGAATGCAATCAGCTCTGTATTTGCATTTGCCTTGCAAATGAGCTTCACTGACTCCTTACGGCTGGCTTTGCACTAGCTGCTTCTCATGTCTCAGTGCCGTGGTAGCAAACTGTCTCAGCACTGTAGCATGCTTTCATCTCCCATGTATCTGTATTTAATTATGAACCTGGCAAGGAGACTCCAGTGCTGGTGATTGGCAGATTCTCACCCATTCCTGTTCTGAGACGCTCAATTTGGGCCATGCGAAATCTTGTTTTGGCCAAGCACTTATCTTGGATCTATAGATAAATAAGTAAAGCACATAAAAGGGATTGGTTTATCTCACTTCATTTTAAGCTGTTCATGCAAGGTCTGTGTTCAAACAAGTACTGTAAAGTGGCTTTGGTGAAGATGCCCTTGCTGTTGGCTCAGCAGCCCTGTGAATAGCATTGTTATCTCTCCAAAACTGGAAAGCCACGGCAGCCCCTAGATCCCTTTCCCACCTGACAGAAGTAATAAAACACTGTAAACCACAGAGCCAGGCCTCTCCCCTTATCAGTCAGAGAAAAGCTGAATAGCAGAGTCTCTGGAGATTCCCTCGGGTCGTGCTCCCGGGATTTCTGCCCAGCGTTTCAAGCCCTCCCTCCCTGGCTGCGCAGCGGGTCTGGTCATTCTTCCGCTGAGAAACTACTGCCCCAGCTGAAAATGGAGAATGAATGTAAACGTGAGGCTTTATACTCAGCTCTTCACCTGCCTGCGGACCTAAGGAAGGTAGGAAGAGACTTAAACAGGGCTAAATAAAGAATAAGAGAAATAAGACTCTGGGTAAATCCCTCAGAGATGAAAATCTCAAGACACTGTTTCTAATCCTGATGGAGGTAAGCCTGAACGTACCTTGCTGCCTGTCAGCTGGGAAACGGCTCAAAACGCGAGGTCGGGGCGCCAGGTCTGCCCCGTTCATCTGGTGGGACCCCATCGCTGTGCGAGGGCGAGGGGTGATGGGCCCAGAGGGGGCTCCTGACACCTTCCTGGGGAAGTCCAGGGGGACCACGGGCACCACAGGGGTCTGGCTGGGGGGGCACGGGCTACAGCGAGAGCTCTTCATAGGTCACTGGGCAGATGTGACAGCTCTACCCAGTTGCAAAGATCATTGTAAAATTCACCTTAAACAGAGCTGCTACTGCCTGGAAAATGTTGCTGGCATGTCAGAACAACAGTGTGTAAAATCTCAGCGACAACCCTGTGTACCCATACGCTCTAATTTACATCTTTTCTTTCCCTAATGAAACACCGTCAAGTTTTATTGCCATTGAGCTTGTTGATAATGGAAAACAAACACTCTGGGTGAAAATGAAGAGAATAAGTTTTGCTAATTTTTGTCTTCCTTGTTTGCCAATGCACGTTAGGTTCTGAATTAATTTTCGTTTGTTCCTGAGGTGAATGCTAGCTATCCAAAATGACATAGATAATGCAGAGAACGTACGAATCTTTTGAATGATGTGCTGTGACTTCATGGAAATTTTCATCTTGCCAGGAAGAAGGCTATCACCAGTGAGGTAATTGGCACTCAGTCCATGGAGATAACAGCCATATGTCAGGGATTACTGCTTACATCAGAATTCCACCTGCGGATGGCTCTGCTGACTGTTAGCAAAACCAAGTTTACAGTCCCTGAGCACAGGACTTTGTTCAAATATTTAAATGCAGCAGACAGAGCTTACAACTTTAAAAACATTATGTAAAAATCCATATAGTAACACCATAGGAATCTGCCAGTTAGTGTTTGCATTACAGCAAACCCATTGCATTCTTACAATAAGCCAATCTTCCTTAAAATTTACTACTGGCTCACAAGAAGCAAAACATTTCAGAATTGCTTTTTTTTTAACACAGAAGCTTTAAAGAATTCAGTTGTGTGTTTTGTTTGTGTTACGGTATCACCCATAGGCTCTGCTTGAGGTTGCTGGATACAGTACAAACAGAAACAAATCAAATCAGAGACAATCAAATACAAACAGAGAGAAATCAGAGGCGGTCTGTACCTCGCAGAGTTTACTGTCTTGGCAGGTGAGGCAGAGAGAGGAGAGAGAAAGAGGGAGAGAGGGGTAGTGCTGTAGAGGGAGAATCCTTTTAACAGTGGAGGAGTGGTGGCACAGAGATGTGAAACGACTTTGGCCAAGGTTACATGAGAAGCCTGAGCAGAGCCGGGAAATGATGCCAGAGCTCCCGAGACCCTCAACCACAAGGCAATCCTTCCCACTCTGCGCGTCTTCTCTCTTTCTCTTCCTCTGTTTTTAAGGCAGAAAATGCTTCAGCTGAACATCTGCGGTTCCCCAAATTCCTTCTATTGTTCCCTGTTCTGAGATTTTGAGGCCAAACAATCCATTCTTTATCTGGGCTCACCCTCACGTAGTCTGCCTGTGTTCGACAGGTTTATTTTCAGGCACTGTCCTGATGATAATCATCACAGTGAACTTTTCAAGAGACAGTGACAATTTACATGGCTCGGTTTCTCCGCCTGAGCTAGTAAACAAATATCATCATTGCAGATGTGAGCAGGAACCGGGTAGTCTCCCGTTATGTAGGATGCAAGTCCCCACCATGGAGAGTCAAGCCTTTTGCGACCTTCACAATTTCCAAAATCCAACATAAATGCCGATCACTGGGACAGGCAACCAGGAAAAGCAGCCAGTACTTTGGGTGGCGGGGGAAACGCACCATCCAGTGTGGGAGGAATATTCGCAGCTCTGCTCACCCCTGCGGTCTCACTCTGCTCTGCGAGCCGCAGCCCCGGCACAGATGAGCAGCCAGCAGCAGAGCGAAGGCATCCGGTTCTGGTTGACCAGTGGAGCGGTGCCAGTGCTGTGGTGCAAGTGAGGGAGATGCATCACCCTCAGACTGGGAGCTTGAACTTGGGGCTGGCCAAAAGAGGCTCGATAGGTCTAGAGCTGGCAGGGAGCAAGCCTCCACCACCACCCGATGCGTGGCGGTGATATGGGAGCAAGATGCCATCCAGCCCAAGCCATCTTGCAGATGGCTTCTCAGCTTAGCTAAGCAGTTCGGGGGGAGCGATGCGGTAACATAATTACAGTGATCCTGGGATCAAAGCTGCGTTGCACTGCTGAGACATACCAGCTTGTAGCCCCGAGAGCTCCAGCACGGCACGGCATGCATTGGAAAGAGCAACCCTTGTCTTGCAGAAATGCATATGTATGCTTGTATAATAGGTGCTGCTACGGAGCAAAGCCTTGCGAGCACCATACGGGCAGCCAACGCAGCGCTGGATCCCAAGCCATGCAGGTGGTGCGGTCATGTTGCAACACTCGCTTTTGGGATAATTAAAGGCACCGAACGTTTCGGCAACTTGCAAGTGACTGCAGAGAAAGCCTTTAGGATCCATGTTACTCATCTGTTCTAAATGCTAAGGGTTGTGGAGGATCAGCTCAACTAGAAAAGCAAGGTGTTCCCAAGTCAGGGAGGGGAAAGGCATTCTGAATAGGGCTAGATAATATGCAAGAGCAGAAAAAATATGTTTACATGAATTAACAACCTAAAATCATGTTGAGGAGGGAGGTAGGAAAAGGAGTTTACTTCTGAATGCCACGTTAGCAAACCTCTGTGAGGAATGTTGTGTGCAGGATTGTTATTGACATTTGTAGTGGAGATGGTGAAGGATGTCAAAGCAAGGATGCCAATTGATCCAAGGCTGAAAAAGTGGAAACAAGGACCAGTAGAGAGACTGCAGTGCTTGACTCCAACGACTTTTGGATTTCATCCTCTGCCAGCTAATCGTTGAGGGGGTTCAGCGACATCTTGGCCAGCCTGTGTAAGTACTTATGGATGGAGAAGGTACCTTGTGGGGAAGGCATTCAGTATTGCCAATAAAAAATTTGGGACAGTGCAGCTGAACAAACTCAGCCTGAAAGAAGAATGTAATTTCTTAGGAGTGTAGATTTTCTTTTGTCTCATCATAGTGAAATGTGTCATTATAAAGATTTCTTGGTTTAGTAAACACAATGACTTGGATCCCACTTTGTCCATAACTCTCTTGATAGCGAGCTGAATTCACCGGGGCCTCAAGCCTTCAGAAGAAGTCCTTGCACAAAATGACAGTCAACAAGGGGAGGAAGGGGACATGACCGTGACTTGAAGAAGGTTGTTTGCACCCCCTCAGTGGACGGCTGAGCATCCGCAGCTCTGCACAGTAACAGTAATTCTAACAAAATCTCACACTTCAGAAGTTCACAGGGAGCCCCAGTAGACAGTGTTCAATCAATGCATTACTGTCAGCAATACTATCATTTTGTCTCCCCCTGAAACTTAAGAAGTTGACTTGCTAGATCATGGCCGTACGATGAGCAACGAGACCGGCGAGCCACGCACAGGCAGTTTCTGCGTGCGCTCAGAGTGAGCCGGCAGCCGTAGCTCTGCAGCCTGTTCTACGGGGCTGGCATGCACTGCCCAACTTCCAGAATCACCCTTTTATAACTGAGCTGTGTGTAACTTCGCAAACACCTGCTCCACACAGAAGGGATAGTTTTTATACCAAAGTTCAAGCTTCAAAAGTCAGGATGTGTCTACACAAACAGGTGCGGATGAGCGCGTTTGCTTTGCATATTCTCAAACGCAGGTGGAAGAGGAGTACACCTGCCTGCACCCAGCTGGGCTACATATTCTTAGATGTGCTCAGACAGTTGCCTCTCTCCTCTCCCCTCCAAAGAAGGCTGAGCAAACAGTCAATGCCAGGGAAGTGGTTTGTTCAGTTTATTAAGTATTTCACCCTCTTTTACCTCAAAAACAGCAAAAGAATTTCTTTTTTACCTGTTTCCTAAAGCCTTGCCGAAACCAAAATTCATTCTCAGATGAGTTTTCATGCCTTGAAGGGAATATAGCTGCAGGTGTTTGTTACGTGTGCAAAAATGGGAAGTTGTCTGGCAATTTTCTGGCAGCCTTCTCTTTTTTGTTGTAAAATGGAGTGAATATTGAGACAGCTGGTGCACTGTGGGGAATCTGTGGCCGACAAAACTTCGGTGTAAGAAGGCTTATTATGTGGTACTGGCAGTGTTTCTAATCTTGACAGTGGCTGAAGCACAGCAGCAGGTTCCGCTGGAGCGGCAGCCTTCCATCAGCGATGACAGGGCAGCCCTTTCTGGACCAGTTATTGTCCTGTATCACACGAGTAACGTAGCTGGGGGAACGTGAAAGGGACTATTTGGTATCCTTGGTCAGATAAAGTTGCAGGGAAATTACGGTCATTTTCAATTAGACAGGTATGAGCAGTGCAGTATCATACGCTAACCGTACTTATCCTATCTTTCAGGCAAAGAGACTTCATGTTAACGCTTAAAAGGCGAGACAGCCTCTATTAAACAACTCCATTGCCCAAGAGGAAATAGAGGGAAAGATGGATAAAAGCTAGAGAGTGTCGTGTTCCAGAACAGTGCAATAGTTTGTGCTTTCTAACAGCTTGCAGCTTTGGAGCAAGCTGTATTTCAGGGTCTTTAGTTCAGACTACCCACAAATATGAAAGACTGAAAAGCACAACCTGCCTTAGATAGCAAGTATGATGAGAAGCAGTGAAAATTCCAAGGGCAAGGCATGATTTTGCTCCTGGATTGCTTTTACTCTGCCATTTATCTGGAACAAGGGCAGGGTACTGCAGTGCAGTTCTGCTGTTAGCAAACTCGTAACTCGGTGCACGTAACACAACACTCGGACACGTAACTCTGTGCACAACAGACTGGGCTCTTCCATTTGTCCTAACCCAATGAGGGTGTCAGCCTCCTTGGCTTGAAAAGTTCAGTTTTGAAATGAGAACATGGCTTGAATGAGACAAGCAGGATCTAATCCTTACCTTCTCACTCTGTTTCTGAACACCTAAAAGTAGATCGGGTTATACCACCTCCTCTCTCAGTGAGCCATCACTCAAAGGAGTCAGGTGGGCTCTTCTTGACCTGAAGTACTACTTAGTCTCAGCAAAACATGCGGAGTTTACAGTGCCTCTCTGAGTGCTGGAAAGTTTGGTACCCTCCCAAAAGGTAAGAAAAATATAAAATCAGTCAAATTTAATTATGAATGGGATTATTCATTTAGCAGACTATGGTTGAAAACTTTCCAGATTAATGTAATATCTTCTCCTTGCCAAATTCATAAATGTGTAAGAGCAGCAATTCAGAAATAAATTAGTCTTTTCAGCAAAAGTGCAATCTACTGTGCTTCCAATTAGTAAAGGCAGGGAAAACACGGAAACCTTGTGAGAAAGCATTGCCTAACACAACTATGACCAGAGAAACGCTTGTGTAGATGTGAAACAAAGCCAAGAGCCTGGAGCCAAAAACTGAGCAGAGGACAAATTCGGGACTATTCCAAGGCACCAACTGCCTATCTGCACCTTCATACCACTTCTGGAATCACATCAGAGCCCTTGGGGGTTAAATCAACAAATATGGCTATATGCTTGTGAGCTCAGCTGGCATTTTAGAGTACTTCTGCAAGCTTGCTTCCAACCCAAACTCATGGATACTGGATGCTAAAGCCTGTCACATTAAATGTGTCTCAGGATGTTCTGTCCACAGTATGACCCGAAGCATTTTCTTTGGAGAGGCTGATACATTTCAACTAGACGCTGCAGTGCTAAGTGCCACGCGTGATTGAATAACTTGTCTCCACTATTAAAATGCAGAAAGAACTTAGACAAGCATTTAGAAGCTTTGTCATTAAATAGTTTTCTTGTCAATTGATCTATCTATCTCACACAGGGAAGACAACTACTAGATCCATCAATTGCCAGTGAAAAACTAGGAACAGGTCTTAATCAGTTAAGTGGGTAAGTATTGCTGACAGCTCCCTTCGGGACACAGCTCATTCGGGGCCTGACTATTCAGCAGGATTAGCAACTTCAAGCACCCGAAAGTTGACCTTAAATGAAGGTGAGTTCACATCTGCGACGTGTCAGTGGAGCAGCACAGTGAGAAGGAGCAGCACAGAGGTCTCTCTGCTCTCCTGCTGAGGACTGTAAGGCCTTTTTTTTACTTTTTTCCCCCCTGAGAGTCTCACACAGCTTGCAAGTGCCTTAATTGTTTCCGAAGCCTCAGCCTTTTCTCTTTCGGTTGATTTTTTGCTGTCACGCATTTCGTGACTTGTGCTGTTCAGCCCCAGCCCCAGCAGCTCTTGCTGCTCCCCGGTTGCCGTGCCTTGAACGAGCAGCAGCGCGTGTGCTCGGGGGGGGGCTCGCTGAGGTGGAGTTGCATGCCCACAGCTCACTGAGTTGAAATGACTCTTCTTAGAGATGAACGACCAAAAACACCCATGCACATGGTGCAAGGGGAACGCCTGCCTACCTACCGCTGTGTCACACAGGGGCATCTCTTCCAGCCAGTGTCTCTGCCATTCCCACTCCCGATGGGAGCTTTAAGCCTTCACTGTGTACTACTTTCTTCCAGAGCCTCAGGTGTGACAGATGTCCCAGGACACCTCTGTGTTGGGCAAGCCTGGCGACACTTCCCTGCTGCTGAAGCACCCTGCTCCTTGGGCCGCTGTTTCCACCTCCTTCAGCTTTAGAAATGGCTTCTCCTAATCTTTTCTAACGGTTGCTGCTAGCAGTGTGGCTTACAACCCCTCCCCAGCAAAGCATTCTGTCTTGAGAAAGAGGCAAATATTTGTCACCCGATTTACACATAAAAATCCCTAAAAGTTTCTCTGTCTCTTCACCACTATGTACCACAAAATTACTTTAGGGGATCAGGCTTGTGCAGGTGTGTGCAGAACGTGCTCAGAAAAAGCCAAGTGCTGAGCAGGACTCTTACGCACCGACTACTTGTGGTAATATTGCCACCCCTGTCGCTTTGTACACTCGGGTTTGCTTCTATGGTATGAAAGTAGAATAACTCTCTCCCCCTCCCTGAGCTACGCCCCAAATGTTCTCAACACACCATGAGACTAAATATTATGCTTAAAAGTAAGGTGGCAGTCAGTCAGATACTGTACTTCAGGTAAAAATTCGTGCTGAGATTCAGCCACTGCATGGGAACACAGCAAAAGTTAAAATGTTCCCACTTTTTCAAAGCTACAAATTAATGTGCAAACTCAGGTGAAGATCATGCCTATTTAGAGATGTTAAAGATTGATAAATTGTAGTTGTCACCCTCACAAATAACTAGAGTTTCAGTTAAGTAGAACTGAATCACCCAAGTATTTATTTCAGTTACAGATGGATGGATTCAGCCCATACAGTTTACTTGTCCAATTTTATTTTGCTCACATTCTGCACTGATTCATTCTCTGGAATAATAAAAGTTGCAGGAAGCAGTATTCACAGGGGGTGTGCTCCAGTAAATTTGAAATTCTGATGCCTATAAATATAAGCACATAGTTTGGAAAATAAATTTTCTGTGTCCTAAATTAAAACAAGATTGGTGATGAAATTTCGGCTGTTTGTCACTTGACGATGTTGTCACTGACACCAAGGGGTGTGCTTGGCCGCTAATTACAACATCGAGTCTACAAGCAATCTGCGTGGAGCTGAGAGATGCGATGGGCACTCTGTGGAGGGAATTACTGCTGGTTGTCCCTGTGCGTTTATAGAAACCAATGCCAATCAGCTAAGCAGAAATACAAAACACTTCACTGCAATCATCCCTTTAACTTCTTGCAATTGCAATTAATGTATTGGGAATTGCAATAAATCACTCTTCAGCCAGGGTGGTGCCTGCCCAGCACGGCGTGGCTGTGCTGCAGCCGTGGGGCTCCCTCGGCAGCGCCGGGAAGGGAGCAGCCCCTGCCTGGTGGCTGCGTGGCTGCATCCCATGCCCCATGCCTGGGGGGCTGCCAGGGGGCTCCTTCCCGCAGCCCCTGGCTGGGCAGCCCCTGCCCAGCACGGAAAGTTCCTCTGCGCCTCTGCCAAGGACCGTGCTTTTCGGAAAGCCTTTGGTTTTAGGCTTCTCAGCTTGCCTGAGGGTAGGATTTATACATATATATGACCATGTAATACTTTTTAAAGAGAATTTTTTTAGTAGAGAAGGAAAGCTCAGTGGCGCAGCGAGCTCTGCAGGATGCGATCGCATCCGCTGCCTGGGTTATGGGGGTGGCTGGCCCGGGACCCCAGCCACTGGACCCTGGAGGAGGGAGAAGGTGGCCAGGCTGGGCTCAGGGTCTGAAATACAGCTGCTGGTGCCCCAACCTCTGCCGCCCTGGGGCTGGGATGTGGATGAAGGGTGGCTTGCCGCCTTCCCACCGGTGGGAAGGGCGATGTTCCCGGAGTGACCCCAGCAGAGGCAGCACTCTGGCGAGACACCGGCTGCTGAAACCACACCAGCCCTCGGACCCATCTCCCAGAAGCTGCAGATCCTGGCTGTTGGCAGCAAAGGACCCCCAGGGAGGCTCAGTTGCAGAAGCAGAAACATTTCTGTTCCTCATTCAATGTGAAATAATTGCCTGAATCCACGTGAGGAAATCCTCTCCCCGGAGCAGCTTTGGGGATGTGACAGAAGGCCTGCTCCACTTCTGCCAAAGATAAAGCAATTTATCCTCTTTTTTGCTATTTCTTGCAGTAGAAAGCCCTGAATTTCTTCCAAGACATGACAGCGGTGTATATTAGGACATGATGAGGAAAGAAATTGGCTGGGGTGGTTTGGGTTTGTTGGTTTTTTTTTTTTGGCCACCGCGGGGCTTTTTCTAGCTGAGGACTTGTGTCAGCGATTTCAGTGACTTTATCCCCACTCTGCCATTGTTGATGTTGTTGGTGCTGTAAGTCTGCCCATAAGGCACTGCTTGCAGAAGTGTCACGTAAAGCAGAAATTTGTCCTTGCTATTTCGAGCGAACTGGAGACAGAAATTACAGAAGCTGGCTCCCCAGCTCTGTCAGACAGTCAGGAATCTGCTCCGTTGGCCTCCTCCCCTTGCAAAAGTTTTGGGGTTGGTGTGCTATTTCTAGACTGCACATATATCTACATATACATGTGTGCAGATACAAGCACGCATGAAAATATGGATATATATATGTGTATATGTATACATATATAAATGTGTGTGTACATATATGACTGAGGTTTCAGATGTGTGACGTTGTACCTATAATTATCAGACTCCTTCTGTAAAAATGATCATACACATTACAATCTTTCTTACAGAAAGAGTGACTGAAAATACATTTTACTTATTTCCTCCCCCTCAGTTTCTCTCTTGTTTTATTTTAGTGTTTTGTTCCTTCTTTTGCTCTCTTTTTTTTCCCCTTCCTATTCAAATGTGTTGGAAAATAAATAGAGACTAAAAATGCCTTGGCAGCAATTGTTTTGTGAGACACACGTAGAGACAACACAAATCTTTTGAACTTTTGTATGTAATGGAGATGCATCTGAACATGTACTCTGTGTGTCCCACCAGCAATGCTCATCCCATGTCTCTGCAGCCTGATGTATGGATACCACTGTGCATACATGACGTGTTATGGTGGCATGGTATGTAAGCATGCATATAAACACGCAGTTGAAAAGACTGATGAAAGTAATATAAGTATTTGTTAGCATATTTAAAGTTAACGCATACGCCTCACACAAACGTGTTTTCACATGGGTGCGTGTGTTTTCTTTCTGTATGTATCAGCCAGCCTTCCTATGAGCGCATGTGTGTGGGAGGAAAGGATATGATTATGGATTTGCATAACATCCTGCATGAACATAGACTGAAACTGAAAACATGGAGGGAATTATACAATCTATTTTTAAAGTCTGCATTACTGCAAATGTTGCTTCATCAAGCTGTTATCATAGCTGATTAATTATGTAGAATGAATGATGATGAGTTCTCGCCTTATCTTCCATCTCTGCACTGCAGAAGATATTTAAGCAGGCTGTGTTAGGACTCTTGCAAAGAGGTGTTTAGGCAGACAGTGGAGTGAGTACCACAATGTTATTTTTTTATCCTCCGGACATCCTACAGATACCAGTATCTCTCCTCATGCATGAGATTCTTGATCTCCATGGCAGTAATGAAAGATGAAAAGGTCAATTTTTAAATGTGAACAGTAGGGACCACATGCTACGACAACGGCTCATGCAGGAAACGCGTGCCCTTGCCTTTTGTGAAGATGCTAGTTATATTAACAATATTGATCTACTGTGGGAAGAGCTTGTTTTCCTGTCTTTTCGCCTTCATACCACTTATCTCTGGTGCTTCCAGAACAAACCCTCTACTAGTTTTGATAGCTCCCCACCTCCTGATTTTCTTCTTTTCCAGCACAGAGGCACTCCTATCAAACTCCCTGAAGAACAGTCCGTGGCTGTGCCGGAGGCGCGTGCTTTCCAGCATGGCCCCCAGCGGCAGGGGCCCGGCTGGTGGGCACCCCCCCCACTGCAGAACCCAAACATCCTCTTGCAGTCCCTGGAAGGTGCCAGCACAGGGGAGAGCCCCTACAGCTGCCGTCGGAGGTGTGCGGGTGGCTGCCGGCTGCGCAGGTCCAGGCTCGGCCGCAGGAGATGGAGGTGGGACAGAGGACACCAAGGCAGTTGGGTGCCATCAGATGAGGGAAGGGGGCAGCAGGGTATGGGGAGTTAGAGTATTTTTATTAGGAAAAATGAGGAATGGGTGTGGGGGGTGAGAGCCTGACAGAGAGGGAATCTGAACAATCCCAGGACTGACAGCCCCACGGCCTGGGAATACAGGGACGGGGGACCACCCCAACCCACCCTGACATCCACGGTATGACAATTATAGCTACCGCAAATATCAAGGCATTTCGAAGTTGCAGACACAGCTGCATCGTGAGTCAGATAATAGAGCGCCTCAGTGTTGCCAGCCATTTTAACTTTCATGGGAACTTCCTAATAGCCATCTTAATACCTCCCTTTTGGAGACACCCTGCCACAGAAAAATTCCTTCCTTCCTTCCTTCCTTCCTTCCTTCCTTCCTTCCTTCCTTCCTTCCTTCCTTCCTTCCTTCCTGCCTTCCTGCCTTCCTGCCTT
>Ga0065711_1009776_pt1 | contig 15205 bp, 26 predicted proteins | sample Hoacrofraction12_FD_59098 | JGI IMG/M metagenome (GOLD analysis project Ga0065711, IMG submission 59098) | Hoatzin crop microbial communities from Cojedes, Venezuela - Epithelial fraction 12 v2 (version 2) | ecosystem: Host-associated > Birds > Digestive system > Esophagus > Crop | place... | reverse complement strand
CTCTGGAGATATTCCAGCCCCGCCTGGCCGCGGTGCTGTGCAGCCTGCTCTGGGTGACCCTGCTTGGGCAGGGGGTTGGGCTGGGTGACCCACAGAGGCCCCTGCCAACCCCGACCATTCTGTGATTCTGTGACAAAAAGCCGACGTCCCATCTGGTCTGTCCAGCTTTGGGCAGTCAAGAAACAGCCGAAGCAACCAGCTCCAAGGGCTGGTGCTCTGAGCACCGGAGTGCTTGAGGAAGAGCGGCTTCCTCCCAGCACGTGCAGCCCTGCCCCAGGCAGGGGGGGGATCAGGATCGTTAGCAAGTCACAGGCAGAGCCCCCCCAGAAGGGCTGAATTCACCTATCCGCTCTGGTTTTGGGATGTTTGGGAGATTTACCATCACGAGGTACCCGCTGGTTTTTCAGCCTCTCGCCTTTGAGACCTCTGGTCACAAAGGAGGAATGTCCTCACAGATGTTTAGGCACCCAGATCCCCCCAAACTGGCTTCAAAGCGCTGGTCCCTGCCCTCTGCCACGACCGCCCTTGAAGCCATACACACAGGTAAGCAGGGCCAAGAAATACCGCTCCTGCTTGTCCCCTCCCCGAGTTACCCAGAGCTGGCAGTCCTCTAGGGCCAGGCACGGTCGGCTGCTGACGAGGGGACGCGCGCCCAGGACCTTCTGTTTGCAGCCCCGGTCTCTGATCTGAGCTCTTGGGGCTCCTGCCAAGGCCGCTTCCCGGCAGATGTGTCACCAGCCAGGCAGTGGCATTCAAACCCACGTACTTATTCTAGATTCCTCTTTTCAGAAAATTTTGGTGATGCCAAACATGGACGATCTGATCATTCCCGTCATGCGCTCTGGCCTGGATCCGCAGCCACCCACCGGGGCACTGCCCAGGGACCTGCCAGCCAAGGGAGAGAAGCGGCTCTGAAGCGCAGCCCCTCGTGCAGGGCAGAGACACTGCCCAGAGCTCAGGGACCTCGCTGGGACATGGAGCCAGCCAGGGCCTGGCCACTGGCTGCATCCAGGGCTCTGCTGTGGGGTCTGAGCTTCTCGGTCCATCTCATCCTCAGCACTTTTGCAGATGAGCCTCCTCCTCAAATACCACAAGCACATGTTCAGAGCAGAACCAGACCCCAGGGCAAGGGGTTTGCTGAAGACCCAGGAACTTCATGCCCCTCCTACCCGGCACCCAGCAGTCCTGGTCACGGGGGCAGCTCGGGATCAGTGGAGGGCTGGGCTTTCCACTGTCTGGTTCCCCAAGAGGGTGCAGGATGCCCAGACCGGTTCTGCACTGAAGGAGTTGTGATCACCGCTGATAAAAGACATCACAGCTCCAAGACACATCACGCCCTCCCTGCAGGCAGCTGGACTGCAAGGAAAAGATGGGTGGGAAACAAGTCCAAAATCTGAATAAATCCATCACTGCTCAGTCTTACCTAGCAGCCACCTTATTGTACACAAGTTCCCACATCTGCTGAGGATGCTGGCCAGGACCGTGGGGCTTTGTGCAGAGAGAAGTCCACGGGTCATACTGTCAGCTCAGCAAAAGGAGTGCCTGGGTGCGCGTGGTGAGAGGCGGTGAGGGGAGAGATGCTCACTGAGACTGGGCAGAAGCCAGCAACGGGGAGGCCCTGTATTCCCAGCCAAAACTGGGGCAGGAGTGCCGCTACCGGCTCTGCTCTCCCCTGGAACCGAGGAAGGGGCGTCTTCACCGTGGTTTGGGTGACTGCAGGCGGTGGGAAAAAAATTCACTGAGCAAGGGAAAGGGAAGATCCAGAGTCCTTGTCCATACGGGCCAGCCCCCAGTGCTGCTTGTCCCCTCCTCACCTGCCAAGGAGCCTCAAGGACGCACTGCTGCCCACAGGCAAGACACCCCTCCAGAAGGAAGACGGGCAGCAGGCATGGCTCGAAGCCCTTTTATTGAAGGTGCCTGGTAGCCATCATCTTCAACCTTGAAGGTGGCCTTAGCCAGCCTTGCAAATCTCAGTCATTACATCTCTTCCTGCGCTGCTGGCTTCCCTTTCACCAAGTGTTTCTTCTGAGGGCCCTGGAAGAGAGCAGAGAGGAGAGTTCTCGGTGTTAGCGGCACACAAACCTGGCCTGCCAGGCTGCCTGTGAGCTGCGTGGAGCAGAAATGCAGCTCTGGCCCCTCTCTGCTGTGCAAGGGTGCTGCTGGTCAGCTGGGAGCTCTGTGCCACCATTCACCAGCCACCCCCCGGCCTCCCCAGCCCGGCAGGAATCGGGAGCGGAACATCATCGCCCTTGCACAAAGGGGTTGTTTCTCCAGACAGCATAAAAGCAGCCAAAGAGCGGCGATGAGTGGCCTGCTCCGAGCCAGGTGGGCCAGCCTGCAGTCAGGGGACGTGGAGGGGAGCAGGAATTGTGCTGAGGAATTGTGCCACCAGCAGCCCGCCGCGGTGGAGCAGCCGAGCTGCTGCCGAGCCCTGGAGGAGGCAAGGCAGCCAAAGGCCCAGATTTTCATCAGCCAACTCGAGAGAGCCTGAGGGGTTTCCACCAGCTAAGCAATGGGGTTGTCCCAGAGCAAGGAAGTCCTACGGGAGCAAATGGCAAAAATTACTTCTGTGCCTCTGCTTCCAGCCAAATGTAAAGTTTTACCACAGCATGCACGGGAGAAACTCTCACCCCACAGTAGAAAATGGCAAAGAAAACATCTGCAACCAGGTAAAACCACCTCCTGTCGCTAAGATCCACGTCACAGCTACTCAGGACTTGCAGCGACAGCAAAAGCAGAACACAGAACAAGCTCCTAACACGGAGATAAAGGAAAACAGCTTAACCTCTAAAGAGCTCTGCAAAGGCACTGCGTAGGAGCCCCCCCGCCCCGGGCTAAGGAGGCTTAGCCAGCTTCAGATGGGATTTCTAGCTGACAGGCCGGATCCACGTCTGCGTGGTATCCAGGCAGTTTTCTTTCATTTCTGCTAGCTGAAGGCCTGGCTTACTTCACACTTCCTTAATTCAGACTTACGCACCAGCCTGGTGTAGGTTGCAAAACTTTCAAGAAACTCTGCTTGTTTTGGATTTACTTACATTTTCTTTTTGCCCTGGATTTAAGAAAAATATACTGCTCGGCCTTTTTGAAAGCTTACTGACAAAAGAATCGCAAATTTGTGTCTGCATTTGACCCAACCTTTTCCTCTTAAGAACATTAAAGCCACAAATCATTCCAAACAAATCAAAGAAGTGCACAATAGCGGGTGAAAGGGACCATATGCCCACGGCAGTGCCTGCCAAGTTAACTGCTTGTTTAAAACGTCCCGCGGTGAATGGAAGCTGCTTGGCCATATGGTGTATTATTTGCTAGCTGGATTGTCTTGGATCCCTCACACAACCATCATGTCCTTCCTCAGCACAGTATCTGCTGTCTGAATTGAATTCGGGCCTGTCTTTTATACAAGACGGTCCCGATCACTCATTTGGCTGTTGTTACATCGAGAAGCAGATGCCTGGTTGGAGTCAATCGGTTACTTTAGCCCCAGCTGCAAGCACGGCCCGGGAGCTGGAGCCGGCGCAGAGCGTAACTCACCATGAAAGCCCGCTTCTCTTGAGCTGTCTGGAAGCAGCCGTGGCCAAACTTGGAAGTAGTATCAATAAATTTGAGTTCAATGGCCTCCTGAGCCCGGCGGCTGGTATGCACCAGAAGGGACTGGAAAAGAGGAGTCACAGTGCATCAGGCTTATCCGTACAGAAAATCCAGACATCTGCTCTGATGGGAGCAGGGCTGAACTATCCTAGGTGCATCCATTAGACAGTATCTCCACAAAAATCTGCCGTGTCAGAAAAACACCCTGGTGTTCAGGTGGCAGGCGATGCCTCGGACTGCAGAGCCGCTCTGAAATGAGCCTGCTCTTCAGTTTTCATCTCCTCACAGTCTGCCTGCGGCCAAAGCTCCCCATCGCAGCCGCACAGGCTTGGGGCTTGTCTCCAGAGAGAGGACATCCACCTGCACCCCGCCACAGACAATCTAACTGCAAGTGGTCTCGCTGAGCACCCTGCTCGTGTGCCACATGCCCTCTGCAGCTCAGCGTCAGGGACCTGACCAGTCTCCCTGCCCAGCGTTTGGAGGCAATGGCATTCTCCACGTGGCAAATCTGTTTGCGGAGAGCTACAGCCCGTCCCTCGCCAGCGCCGGCTGCGCTCTCACCTTACGGAGGGTGAGCACACGCTTCTTCGTGCCCATGACGCAGCCTTTCAGCATCAGAAAGTCGTTGTTGACCTCCCCATAGTGAGGAAAGCCGCCCTGTGGGGAGAGGCAGAGAGAGGGCTGGGAGGCAGGAGAGCTGGATGGGAGCAGACATGTCCTCAGGTGGCATCTTGGAGGGAAGATGGAGGCAGTGACTGACAGTCCTGCCAGCGAAACCACTCTGCACCCTTTAGGTTGCCTGCTCAGGACCACCAGAGCACGTCAGCCATGCTGACTGCACGATCCCAGCTAAGGCACTGGGGAACCAGCAACCCTGCTTCCTTCCCCGGAGAATGTGGTGAACAGAGGGCAGAGCTGGCTTGTCTCCTGAGTTAATGGTTTTTAATAAGCAAAAGTGAATTTTTAAACAAGTAACAAACATTTCTCTGTTAAATATTAGATTTTTAATGTCATTTATACTTTTCTTTCTTTTTAAGCAAAGTTGTCAGTTCCTGCCCAAGTTATTAGCTAGAAAGTTTTAAATTTGGGTCTACCAATGGACCTAAAAAAGCACCTCACAGAGATGGTTTTCCACATCCAAAATACGAGGAAAGGAATTACTGCATTTCTTGCAGTGAATTTCCTTCCAATCCTTTCCCATGCAGCTGTCCCCAGCCAAGAAATCACTTCCCTGGCTCGGATTCCTGCAGCCAGGGCCAGTCACAGCCCTGTTACCCCCTCAGCCCTTACCAGAGGCGTAATGGTCTTCTCCGTGATGTCGTAGTGCGTCGAGGCGTTGTTCTTCACCACCTTGCCATCTTCCACATGGATCCCACGGCCAATGCGGTAAATCTGGGAACAGAAAGGAGACTGAGATGGCAACTTTCCCACACGTCACGGGGCCAGCGCAGTTTCTGCCCAGATGTGCCCCCTGTGATGTGTCCCTTCAGCAGGGAAAGGCACGGGAGAACAACAGCACTGCAGATCTCTGGGAAACATCTGAGAAGCCGGGAGGAACAGAGGTGGCCATGCGAAGAAGGATGGTGACAGCACGGGAGGAGGCTCTGAGGGAGCCCATCTGGGCCATACCTTCTTGTTGAGCTCCGTGCGGTGGTGGTAGCCCTTCTGGCCAGCCCGAGCGATGGAGTAGCCAACCCGGGCCGGGTGCCAGGCTCCGATGCAGGCAACTTTGCGCAAGCCCTTGTGTGTCTTCCTGGGGAGCTTCTTGGTGTGCCAACGGCTCGTCACCCCTGGAAGCACGAGCAGACAGGGCAGTGAGAACACCGGGGAGATTCAGGGCTGGTGTCTGAGTGCTGGGGAGGGGGGACTCTCATCATTCCTCTGCAGCTCTCGGAAGACACCGTGTTGGAAGGAGACCAAGAGCTGTCACCACCGTGAGAGGCCAGAGCACGGAACTGTTCTCACTTCCCATGGATCTGATCAGGCTGTGATATGTTCCTGCACAGGAACGCCCACACCTCCACATGCACGGGGTTTGTGAGAAGTGCAACGGCTTTACGTACTCACAGTGCCTCTGAGCCTCCTGGGAGGACTCTGGGCACGGCAGACAACATGGCCCTCACCGAGATTAAGGAAACCAACCTCTGCTACAATGCAGCCGCATGTCGGGGCTGAGGTCCAGAGGCTCTTTGCCACTCCCTGTGCAATAAGTCGGTGGGTTCTCAGCATGGCTAACGCTCCCCTCCCCCAACACCACCTTATGGGCAGCGCCATATGAGAAGGACAGAAGCAAGTCCCTGGCAAGGGTCTCCCTGCCCCGTACCTTTCATCCCATGCCCCTTGGTCACGCCAATGACATCAATCATCTCGTTCTGGCTGAAGACGTTGTGCACGGAAACCTGCTTCTCCAGCCTCTCACGAACCCAGTCAACCTTGTCAGCCACTGTCCCACCGTTCAGCTGGATCTCCATCACATGGGCCTTCTTCTGCCGCAGTGGGAGCAGCTTCATCTGCGTCAGACAGTGCCATAGTGAAAAATGTTGCCCCTCACCTCCCAGGCATGAGGGCAGGGCCAAATCACCCACCACTTGTGAGGGGCACAGGGGGTGAGCAGGGCTGGCTCTTACCCACCCCTTCCTACCACACCGTCAAGCCCTTTCGTAACAGCCAGCGACCCGGGTCAGCATGCCTACAGGTCTCTTGGACCCAACTCCTCCTCCTTGAGCCCAGCCACCCCATCTCCCAGCGCTCCCATTCCAGGCAGGAGCTGATGCACACCTTCTCTCCAGGGAGCACAGGAACAGGCCAGCCTCGTCCTACCCCAAGAGTTAAGCACAGTAGTAACAGCCATGGCAAACACCCCAGGGGAGCCCATCACCAGAGCACTGCCTGAGGCTGAACACTTCGAGTCGAAAGCTCCTGCTCCGAGCCAGAGGCAGCGCCTCTCCTTTGGTCGTGCTCCAACCTCTGCTTCCAGACAGAGCAGCTATTTCTAGTTCCCACCAAGAGATGCCTCTGCTCTCTCCCAGCACAAAGCCCCCGATTAATCACCACAGCGGGACTTTGACGTGAAGCCTTGAGCCAGCTTTGATCTTCACCAGGCTCCAATGCAGCCGTTAATTCCAGGGATCAGCATGAAAACGGGCCCTGTGTACCCAGCGATCAGCATCTGGCAAAACTGGGTCTGCCCCTGGGCTATTTTTGCCCAAGCATTTGACACCGGTTGCTAATTTGAGGCAATCATGGGGCCTAAGGTCCCTTGCTGACACGGGGCTCACCACCTGCTGAGGCTCTAGGCAAAGCCTGCTCTCCTCCACACGTGTGGGCTCCCCGGCTGCAGCCCCCTCCGGCAAGCCCCCAGCAGGGAGCCCTGCTGAGCCCGGCTCAGAGGGACAGGGTTGGTGTCAGGAGGCAGCTGGAAAGCTCAGCCAGCACCTCCCATTGCCTGCACACCCTGTCCCACACCCCCGGACCGGCATCTGCCTGCTCAGCCTGCTGTGACCCCACCAAGACACCCCTGTGACTCCAGCTCCCAGGCCCTCACCATGCTCCCGAGCTGCGGAAGACCCCGAGCCCCTCCGTGTTCACCCCCCAGGGTGAGGCTCTGACCTGCGTGTGCACAATGACACGAATGACCTTGCAGTACTTTTTCATCGCCGCAAAATCCTTCTCCAGCTGCCTTTTGCCATCCTCATCCTGCCATTTTTTGCAGTACTTGGTGAACGCCTTCTTCTTGCTCTTGTGCCTACGACAAAACACCCAGCAGAGCACAACAGTGAAGCGCTTCTGCTCTCCGCTGTGCCCCGAGACAGAGCAGCGTGGGCACAGATCCCAGTGCCAGGCACTTCCCTGGAGGCACAAGGTGCCTGTGGGCACCTGAACCTCGCCTGACTGTCAGGACACAAGGCTTTGAGGTGGGAAGAGGGAAGTGAATAACGAGCTGTGAAAAGGGCTGGTAATTCAAACCTGCTTGCGTGAGGAATCCAGTTGTCTCCCACTGACTGGCTGAGTGCCATCAAAATACAAGCGCAAAATCAGAGCTAAGTGGAGAACAGACAAAACAGCCCCCCGACAGCGATCGGAGGCACGTGGTGGGTGGATCTCAATGGCACTTTCTCAGGAGACACGATTCCTATGGTTATGAAATTCATGTTTCCACTCTCTGCTGGTGTGGCATTTGGGGTGTTGACGTTTACAAGGACCAGGGGTCACATTCTGCATCATTTTTTCCCCTGACAAATCTGGTTTTACTCCCTTCATTTGGTGCCTCAGCTCAAGTATTCCAGTTTAATGGAGAGTAGATGGGCCTGACCCACACAAAGGAAAACGAACCTGCAGCACACGCTGCCACATGATATTGTGGAGAGAGCTAACTTAGTTCAACTGCTAGAATAAATTTACATATGCGTATGCTGATTCCCAGCATCAAGCTGTTTGCAGTATCTCTGTGCATGACTGAACAAACAGCAGTTTCACTCCACCTCAGAGCCAGCTGCTGGCAGCTGAGCTCTTTGCGACGGCTGGGCCTCACAGAGAGCCTGCGGGGAAGAGCAGCGAGGGACTCCCCACTCCCAGCACCCCAGGGACCCTCCCCAACCATGGAGACACCTACCAGTTCTTGTAGAAGCGCCGTCGGCACTCATCGCTGATGTGCTCAGCAAAAACAGTCTTGAAATTCCTCAAGCCCTTCGGTGTTTCTATGTACCCCACGACCCCCACCACCACCATCGGGGGGGTCTCAATGATGGTCACGGCCTCCACCTCCTCCCTCTTGGAGACCTCTGCAAGACAGCAAAGGGAAATGGTGCTCAGCATCGTTTAGGATCAGATCGTTCCCTGGAGCCACTCATGGCCTGTGCCACTACAGCGAGCAAGCAACGTGCTGGGGGCAAGGTCGCACTCTGCTCTCATGGCCAGCTTCAGCCCTTCCGTCTCCCACGGCCGCAAGCCCCACTGCAGGACCACACAGGATTTGGTCCCCAGACACCGAACAGGTCAAACCCTGCGGCCCCCCACGCTTCAACCCATCTTCCCCAGGCTGGGGGAAGCAGGACGCTGGAGGGTTCTTGCCCTGGAGTTTGGCTCCAGTCCTGAGGGCATCCCAGAGGGTAACGTTGTAAACTTCCTCAGCAAGGCGCTTCGAGCCCAGGATTTGTCAGGGTCCTTCTGCCAGCAGCACCCAACACACCACCAGTCACCACACCAGTGTGGGGACATCCCAGGAACGCCTGACTCAGCTCACGCTGGCCATGAGGCGGACGTCGGCCATCCAAGATCTGGACGGCATTACAGGAGGTAGCCCGGAAGCTATGTGCTCCACCACCCATTCCCAGGAGCAGCCTTTCCCACCACCAAGCCTGTTCCCTCGCTTCCCTCCCGGATGTGGCTCCCTGCTTCCATCAGCCAAGCCTTACTGAGCCCAGGCCTGTGCACCTCCCGCACAGTGTGTGTCATGCCAGCCTTGTAGCCCAGGAAAGCCGTCAGGTGGACCGGTTTGCTGGGATCATCCTTGGGCCACGTCTTCACCTTCCCTCGGTGGCGACAGCTTCTCTTATGAGGGAGGAAGCCGAGGTGGCCATGTCTGGGAGCAGAGAACTTGCGGTGGGACTGCGGAGAGGAAGAACAAAAAAGATCAGCTTCGCTTTCAGGTCCTCAAGACGCCGGGACCCAAAGCACAACAGGAAATCTCCCCTTCAACATCAGTGAATGCTGGAGGCATTCTGGGGTCTTCTTCAGTTCGAAAAAGCACTCATAAAAGGATAGGATTGTTCAAGTTTCCATCATGTGCATGGAAGAATTTAGTCAGTTTCTGGACAAATGATGCCGATTAAATAAAAAAAGAAGCTTCAACATGATCTCCCTCCTTCTGCTTGAGGATTCTGAAGGAGAAATACATTCAACTTTAATAGGTCTGCCCTTCTGTGATGTTAACTATAATGACTTATTTTGTATTCTGCAGCACCAAAAGGGTCTGCTCAAAATTCATGCGCTTCGTGTCGTCAAGGCAAATGGCACCAAACAAGCACAGCTAACGATCAGAAAAAACAGGAAACGATGCCCAAAGGACTCAGTAACAAGAACATGCGCAGGTTAAATATGCACCTTGAAAACCAAATTAGCAGAGCTAAATATATAAACCCCAATCGCAAGGTCATGCTGAGCCAGGCAGAGCAAAGCAACGGCGCCTCGGAGACACGGGCGAGTTCTCATACAACTGGTTCCAAGGCAGGGGAGCCAGGGGTGAGCCCGAGCAGCGCAGGGTTAGATCCGCATCCCCTGCAGCTCCCTCCTCGCTCCGGGCAGCCCTGGCGCCCGGTTGCTCTTTGCACCGAGCCCATCTCCCGGCCCGAGCGGAGCTGTGTGGAGCCGGCCCTGCTCACCGTCCCTCCTCACGCAACCGAACGGCAGCGGTGCCGAGCTTTACAAACCATGGGACGTCTTCAGCCCAGGTCAGCCGCAGAACGGGGCCGCCGGCCGGTGCCTCCCCCCCTCTAATACTTAAGATGGCTGTCGGTCTGAAGACACAAATTTAGCTACCGGCTTCACCTGCTGCTGTATTAATTTCATACCCGGCCACGCTAGCAGGTTGGACGTGTGATAAAGGTCAGTGGCCGGTGTCTCAGCTTACACCTCTCCCTCCTCAGGAACTCCAGCGCCAAGGGCAGCGATGAGGGCGGCCTCCTGACGAGGCACCGCACGGCCAGCGCTGCAAACGCCCGCGCTGGGCAGCCCGAGCTGGGCGCAGCCGGCTGCTCTGCGTGGGGACAGACTACGAATACCCCCACCAGCCTAGAAAGAGACTCTGCGAAGGGAAGGGACGGCGGCGAGCCATGCGGCTGTGAGGGCGGGCTCCGCCGCGCCGCCATGTCGAGGCCTGAGGCGCGGACTACACCTCCCGGCATGCCCCGGGCGCAGCGGAGCATGCGCAGAGCGGCGCCCTCTGACCCCCCCCCGCCGCCGCCGGGGTTTTTGTGGGGCGTGGACTACACCTCCCGGCATGCCCCGGGCGCAGCGGAGCATGCGCACAGCGGCGCCCTCTGACCCCCCCGCCGCAGTGTGGGGCGCCGCCATCTTGTCCGCACCGGCCGCCGGGCCCGCCGCCACCATGCCGGAGGACCGGGACTGGGAGGCGTACAAGGTGCCGCCGACCCGCACCCCCGTCTCCGAGAGGATCACCTCGGTGCCCAACCCGGTCACCATCTTCCAGACCGTCTTCAACTATGTCATCGACGCGCCCGTCACCTTCGTCCGAGGTACCGGCGGGTCGGCCCCCCTCGGTAGCGCCGGGGCGGGGGTCGGCCACGGTGCGGGGACACGGGCGCGGGGAGATGGGACAGGGTGAGGGAACCGGCACCGGGACGGGCAGGGACACGGGGACAGGGCCACGGACAAGGAGACAACATGGACACCGGGACAAGGGGACAGCACGGACATTGGGACAGGCACAGGGAGATGGGACACGGTGAGGGCACGAGCACCGGGACACAGACAGGGAGACAGCTTGGACACTAGGACAAACACAGGAACACAGACAAGGCGACAGCACGGACATTGGGACAGGGACACAGGGCACAGACAGGGAGACAGCACGTACAGGGGGACAGGGACGTGGGACACAGACAAGATGACAGCATGGACACTGGGACAGGGACAAGGAGACAGCACAGACAGTGGGACAAGGACACGGAGACAGCACAGACAGTGGGACAAGGACACGGAGACAGCACAGACAGTGGGACAGGGAGATGGGACACAGTGAGGGCACGAGCACCAGGACGGAGACAGGGAGACAGCATGGACACTGGGACAGGGTTATGTGACACAGAGAGGGAGACAGCATGGACACTGGGACAGACGTGGGGACACAGACAAGGAGACTGCACGGATGCTGGGACAGGGTTATGGGACACAGACAGACAGCATGGACACTGGGACAAGGACACAGGACACAGACAAGACAGCATGGAGACAGGGATGTGGGACAAAACACAAGTACTGGGACAGGGATGTGGGACAGACAAGGGGACAGCACGGACACTGGGACAGGCACAGGGAGATGGGACACAGCGAGGGCACGAGCACCAGGACAGGCAGGGACACAGACAAGGAGGACAGCACAGACACTGGGACAGGGATGCAGGACAGACAACACAGGATGGTACTGGGACAGGGACGTCGGACACAGACAAGGAGACGGCATGGACACTGGGACAGACACAGGGACACAGCATGAGTACAGGGACACAAACATCATGGACACAGGGGCAGGGAACACCGAGCTGGACGTGCCCAGGCACGGGGTCCGCGCGGTGGCCCGGGGTGCCTGACCACCCGCTGTTGCCGCAGAGTGGATCGAGCGCCAGCAAGCCAAGAACAAGTTCTACTATTACCACCAGAAGTTTCGCCGCGTGCCCGACCTGAGCGAGTGTCTGGAGGGAGACTACCTCTGCTTCTTCGAGGCCGAAGCACAGTGGCGGAGGGACAGGTACGGTGTCACCGCGGCAGGGCACGCTGCTCGGGTTCGTCAGCCCGGGGAGACGTGGCAGTTGGGCTCGAGCTCAGCATTTTTGTGGAGTTTGGGGTGATGGGGCAGCACCTCCTGCCCACCCTGTCACCGAGCACCCATTTCACAGCGCAGCTGGCCCCTGCAGCGCGCGGTGGCACTGGGACGTGTCCTCCTGCGCTGCCTGGTTTCTGCAGGGCAGACCAGGATCCCATCACACCCAGAGCTGACCCCCCACGGGGCGTCACTGCCCCTTTGTTCAGCTCTTCTGTCCTCTCTTGGCTGTGGTGGCATTCGCTGTCACCTTTCCCACAGGATGGTTGATCAGGAGATCGTGGAGATAGTCCGGGAGAGGCTGGGCGCCTGCAAGCAGCGGGAAGGACCCAACCAGTTCCAGAACTGCGCCAAGGAGATGGAGCAGCTGGCGCAGGTCACCAAGGCCTACCAGGACAAGTGTGAGTGCGGTGGCAGCCCGCGCGCCCCGGCTCTGCCCGGGAAGGGGCTCGTCAGCCGCAGCCCCGACGCCCCGTGGAACAGAGCTCCGTTTCTGTTCAGCTGCCGAGGGGCTCTCACCAGAGNTNTACTTTCCTTTTAGATGGCGATCTTGGTGTCCACGGCAACGCAAGGACGTGCCTGATGAAGCAGAAGCACAGGATGATAGAGGAGAGGAAGGCGCAAGCAAACCAGTCTCAGTAGATCCGAGCGGTCGGCACCTCCCTCGCGTCGAGCAGCCCATGCGGCGTGGCCCTACAATAAAGGCACAGCCCAGCCGTCTGCCATTCAACCGGGATCCAGACTTTTTTTCTTTGCAGAGATTTGCAGCACCCACAGAGCTCCTCCTTTTCCAGCTCTGCGGAGTTCCAGCGGCCGTGTCCATCCTCCGCACCACGGCCAGCCCCTTGCTCCCGGCACCCCGGGGGTCTCCCGGCGGAGCTACCCCCTCCGCCAGCCAGCAGCAACCCGCTGCGCTGCCCAGCCCCGGCCGAGACCCCCTCCGCTAGCGGAAAGGATACGTGCTGCAGGGCAGCACATCGTCTGCAGAGCCGGTTCTGCACCCCGTTTAGGATTAATACATGATTAACGAGGATTAGGGTAATTTAACATTCACCAGGCACCGGCCCACAGACATGAAGCTACTCCAGCCCCCCACCTGCACAGCGCGCTGCCCACCCCCTCAGACCAGTCACCACTCGGCGTTCACTGAGCACTTTATTGTCCCGTGCAAAACCCGCTTAAGTCGTTGCCACGGCAGCTGCCTGGGTTCTCTGCACAGAGACTCTGGTGTGGGTCTTTGCCAGATGATCAGTGAACTCCTGAGGAAAAAATAAAGTAAAAACAGTGTTTTTATTTTCCTTAAGCCCCTCTCGCAGGTTTCTCAGCACTGCGACCCAACAAGGTGTGTACGTGAGGGCTGGGGCAGTTCAGACAGCTTGTTTTTACTTCATATTTCAAAGTTTTCCCATCTCCTTTGTGCACAAAATGCTGTTTTCACACATTACTCCACACCACATGCTGAGAAATCACGCTCTTACGCAGCAGCCAGCCCTGACTGCAGCTCTGCTCTGCCATTACTGAGCTGCCAGGTCTGTGGGTGCAGCCTCCGACCGTCACGGGGCACGGGAGGGGAAAGAGCTGAGCAGCAAATGGCAGAAACGCCCTTACCTGGTAGGGAGACTTGGTGAACACCGTCTCCTTCCAGAGGTCGGGGGTCAGGTAACTGTAGGTCTTGGAGATGGCATCGAAGGTGGCTTTGGCTACGGACAGAGGGCAAACGTTACAAGCACAGCCAGGGAGACCCGCGGGCTGCGCCCAGCCAGGCAGCGCCACAGATGTAGAATTCCAGCAGGAGCAGGGAGACCATGCAGGGTCTCTCTGACAAACACACCAAACTCGGGTTTCTTTCTCTCTCCATTTACGACAATTACACTACTGCGAGCAAGTGCAATCGCGCAGATTGGGAGATTGCTTTTTTTAGTATCAATGCACCTACGAAACCACAATTCCTTGCAATTAATTTTTACAGAACTTCAGGATCACGTACGGCAGGACTAACCTGCGTTGTAAAAGGTACCAGCAGAAGCGTTACCTTCTGCTTGCCTGCTTGCAGCTTTTGACTCGACACAGATTAAAAAACACTACAGAAACGAGCATGTTGCCTTCCTGTAAAGGACAAAACCAGCAACACCTACAGCTGAGCAGACACGGGAACGTTGGAACCAGAGGATCTGTAAGGTCCCTCCCCACCCAAACCACCGCACCGTGCTATAAGTTACAAGAGGAGAACCTAAAGCTCACCGAAGTTGCCAAGCGTGGCCGTGCAGCCCCTGGCCGAGGTGTAGCAGTCGTCGATACCGGCCATCATCAGCAGCTTCTTGGGGACGGGGGCGGACACGATCCCCGTGCCACGGGGGGCCGGGATCAGACGCACCAGGACAGACCCGCAGCGGCCAGTGACCTGCGCAAACGCACGGGTTACAGCTCCCGGAACACGCTACAGCCCGACGCCGCCACCAGGCCCCGCGGCTCCTGCTCACCTTGCATGGCACGGTGTGGGGCTTGCCGATCTTGTTCCCCCAGTAGCCTCGTCGTACGGGTACGATGGATAATTTAGCCAAAATGATCGCCCCGCGAATAGCAGTGGCAACTTCTTTAGAGCACTTAACACCAAGACCAACGTGGCCGTTGTAGTCCCCGATGGCGACAAAAGCCTAGGATTGGAAGGGAAGTTTTTGGCAGCGGCTCAGCAGAACACGGTCCGTCAGGTCGCTCGCCCAGGCGAACCCAAGGTGTGCGCTCAGCAAGGAGCAGTCACAGCTCACTCCAGGTACAAATAAAGACAACGCCTGCTCAAATGTACACAGCAGAGCTTGGAGTTCGAGAAGCCCATTTCTCCCCTCAGAGCTCATACTTCACTTAAAAATAGCTATGGCAGAAGAACTGGGATGCAGCTCCCTGCTACAGCCTCATACTGGTCAGCAATCCCAATAATTTCCAAGCAGCATTCCTTCTTTACACCTAAGACATCTCCCTCCACCACAGCCCCTGAAATGGCAACACTGCTGCACGAGTGTGACTTAATTCTGTGCTAGGCCTGTTTCAAATAATGTTTCAACA
>Ga0065711_1042691_pt1 | contig 15207 bp, 5 predicted proteins | sample Hoacrofraction12_FD_59098 | JGI IMG/M metagenome (GOLD analysis project Ga0065711, IMG submission 59098) | Hoatzin crop microbial communities from Cojedes, Venezuela - Epithelial fraction 12 v2 (version 2) | ecosystem: Host-associated > Birds > Digestive system > Esophagus > Crop | place... | reverse complement strand
GGACCTTGTCCAGGCGGGTCTTGAATATCTCCAGAGAAGGAGACTCCACAACCTCCCTGGGCAGCCTGTTCCAGTGCTCCGTCACCCTCAGAGGGAAGAAATTCTTCCTCATATTCAGACGGAACTTCCTATGCTTCAGTTTATGTCCATTACCCCTTGTCCTGTCGCTGGGCACCACTGAAAAGAGTCTGGCTCCATGCTCTTGACATCCACCCTTCAGATATTTATAAGCATTTATTAGGTCCCCTCTCAGCCTTCTCTTCTTCAGGCTGAACAAGCCCAGCTCCCTCAGCCTCTTCTCATAGGAGAGATGCTCCAGTCCCCTCATCATCCTCATAGCCCTCCGCTGAACTCTTTCCAGTAGCTCCTTATATTTCTTGAAGTGGGGAGACCAGAACTGGACAGAGTACTCCAGATGGGTCCTCACTAGGGCAGTGTAGAGGGGAAAGAAAACATCCATCGACATACTGGCCACACTCCTCCTAATGCAACCCAGGATGCCATTAGCTTTCTTGGCAGCCAGGGCACACTGCTGGCTCATGGTTAACCTGTCGTGCACCAACGCTCCCAGGTCCCTCTCCACAGAGCTGCTCTGCAGCAGGTCCGCCCCAAGCCTGTACTGATGCACGGGGTTGTTCCTCTGCAGGTGCAGGACCCTGCATTTGCCTTTGTTGAACCTCATCAGGTTCGTCTCTGCCCAGCTTTCCAGCCTGTCCAGGTCACGCTGAATGGCAGCACAGCCTTCCAGTGTATCTACCACACCTCCAAGCTTGGTGTCGTCAGCAAACTTGCTGAGGGTACATTCTAACTCTTCATCCAGGTCGTTGATGAAGAAGTTGAACAAGGCTGGGCCCAGTACTGACCCCTGAGGGACACCACTTGTTACCGTTATATGTATATATATACAGACACACAAGTAACATTTCCTTAGTTTACAGACCATCCCTCTAACATGTCCATTGAGTTCGTTTAGTGTATGACGTTGGGGTCCATTTGTTGTAATAGTCTTTCAGGGCAGAAGAGGTGATACGTGGTGATGGGCGATCACATGCTAAGTCCGGAGCTCCCGACTGGTGTGTCTGGTGCGGCCCATGCCCACTGCCTGCGGGATGAAGATGTTGATCTTGGTGAAGTTGTTGGGTGCCAGTTGTTGAAGCCAGGTCCAGTCCCATCATCGCTGTGCTTTGCTAGGTTTCATCAAAGTCCATCCTCCATTAGTCTGGGTGATTCTGACTGTAATATCCTCGATATAACGTATAAGAACTATGGTAAGAGATTGACAGGGTAATTTAGCAGTTAACATCACACAAATTCATTATATTGACTATTGTCACCCAAAATCAAATCCCCATGAGGTACACATCGGACTTCCCCATCCTTTCGCATTACCCACCAGGTACACCCAGGTCCTTGAGCAAAAGCAGTCCCACGGAGGGGCTTGCCTTTGCCCGAGGCAGAACTAATCCAGACTGTCTTCCCTAACATATTCTGCATGTCGCTACAGGGACTTTATCCCCTTTTACAGGGCGCTGAGGTTTTGATTGGGCAGAACCAACCCGGTTGGTGGATCCTCTGGTGTTAACCAGCCAGGTGGCCTTTGCTAAATGACTATCCCAATTTTTGAAAATCCCACACCCTATTGCTCTCAAAGTGGCTTTTAGCAGCCCATTGTACCTTTCATTTTTTCCAGAGGCTGGTGCGTGGTAGGGGATGTGATACACTCACTCAATACCGTGTTCTTTGGCCCAGGTGTCTATGAGGCTTTTATGAAAATGAGTCCTGTTGTCCGACCCAGTTCTTTCTGAGGTGCCATGTCACCATAGTACTTGCTTTTCAAGGCCCGGGGTGGTATTCTGGGCGGTGGCATGGGGCATAGGGTAAGTTTCCAGCCATCCAGTGGTGGCCTCCACCATTGTGAGTACATAGCGCTTGCCTTGGCAGGTTTGTGGCAGAGTGATATAGTCAATCTGCCAAGCCTCCCCATATTTATATTTTAGTCATCATCCTCCATACCAATAAGCTTTACCCGCTTGGCTTGCTTGACTACAGTGCATGTTTCACATTCATGAATAACCTGTTCAATGATGTCCATGGTCAAGTCCATTCTTCGGTCACAAGCCCATCTGTATGTCATGTCTCTTCCTTGATGGCCTGAGGTGTCATGGGCCCACTGAGCTATAAGCAGTTCACTCTTATATTGCCAGCCCAGATCTACCTGAGATACTTCAGTCTTGGCAATCTGATGCACCTGCCTGTTGTTTTGACATTCCTTCATTTAATAGTGAAACCAGCTTTCAGAAGGATTTGGATTATTTTCTCCCATTTTGCAAAAACTTCTTCTGCTGTACTGCCCCACACAATGATGTCGTCAATGTACTGTAGTGTTCACCCTTTTCCAGTGCAGTCTGGATTAGTGCATGGCAGATGGTGGGACTGTGTTACCACCCCTGGGGAGTCATTTCCAGGTGTATTGGACACCCTCCAAGTAAAGGCAAACTGTGATCTGCACTCTGCTGCCTAAAGAATAGAAAAAAATGCAGTGGCAATGTCAATTGTAGCATGCCACTTGGCTGCCTTGGACTCCAGTTCATACTGGAGCTCTAACATGTCTGGTACAGCAACACTCAGTTGTGGCGTCACTTTGTTCAGGCCACGATAGACTACTGTTAACCTCCACCCTCCATCAGACTTTTGCACTGGCCATGTAGGGATATTAAAAGTTGACTGAGTCTTGCTGATTATTCCTTGGCTCTCCAGTTGATGAATCAACTCACGAATGGGGGCCACGGAGTCTTGGTTTGTGGGATGTTGCCGCTGGTGCACCATCCTGGTAGCAAATTGGCACCTGCTGTTCTTCAGTTCGCAGCAATCCCACAACGAAGGGATCTTCTGAGAGACCAGGCAGGGTGGAGAGCTATTTGATCTTCTTTGTGTTCACAGTGGCCCCACCAAAAGCCCATTGTTACCCCTTTGGGTCCTTCAAGTACCCTTTCCTGAGGTAATCTATTCCAAGAACAGAAGGGGCCTCTGGGCTGGTCGTGATGAGGTGTTTTTCCCACTTGTCCCCTGTCAAGCTCACCTCAGCCTCCAGTACAGACAATTCTTGGCATCCCCCTGCCACTCCAGAGATCCAGATGGGTTCTGTGCCCCTATACCCTGATGGTATCAGTGTACACTGTGCACCAGCGTCTACCAAAGCCTTATACTTCTGTGGGTCTGATGTGCCAGGCCATTGAATCCACACAGTCTGGTACACCCAGTCATCCCTTTCCTCCTCGTGGCTGAAGGCAGGGATGCTCTGTTCTTGTTCCTCGTCAGAATATTCACTCTGACCCTTGTGGTGGCAGACCAGAAGTCCCCTCACCAGCATCAAGGGAGGTGATTTCCATTCTTCTGTGTCTGGGAGATCGCTGATGGCCTTGTTGTGTCTCACCAGCAACTACACTGACAACCTTCTTGGATGGCCCTTGACAGCTGTCTTCCCTCTCAGTTTGCGTAGACGGGCTTCTAGCGTAAAGGTGGGTTCACCATCCCACCACCTCATGTCCTCCCACTGGTCATGCAGGAAGAACTACAGTGCATCACGTGGCATGCATCTGGGACTCCCTCTTCCTCTGACACAATGTGCAATGTTCTCACCACCCGATGCTGAGCTTGCTCCTGAGTAGCAAAAGCCTCTCCTTTAGCCAGCTCCCCACTTAAATACTGAGCATGGCATCACATGGGATAGAATATCCCATCTGAGTGGCTGTTTGGGTCAGCCCAACCAGCTTCTTGTGAAAACTAACTTTATCCCAGCTGAACCCAGCACAGTCAGTCACATTAAAAATACATATTAAAGACTTAATAGTATTAAACATAAAACATATGCAAATGAGAATTATAAAAATACCTGTCCCCCACACATTATGATTTGAAACATCACCTTCAAAACTAGCACTATTTATAACTACTTGATTTTACATCAAAGAATAGGGCCTTGAGACTTTGCAGTCAGTGCTGCTTGCAGTGTTACTGTAAAATTACATCCATACCCAATGAGAAATATCATAATCAGTTCCCATTGCGAGTCACTTGGAAACTGCCTGGCCCAATTAAATAACTGTAAGACCATTCTGAAAGACATATTCTACCCAGAGCATTACAAAAATATGAGCCAACTAAATTAGCCACAGTATGTAGGTGGTCTGCTCTCTGCCTGTAGGTATAATTTTTAAACATCTCTAAGATATACTCAGGCAACTCATTCACTTTGTGGATGATAACTGAAATAAATACCATTTTCTTTCTGGGTAAGTGTTGCCTCATTTGTCTCAAAAATGTGTACTGGATGTAGCAACTGGGCAAGAGTCATGATTTGTAATTATAAACTAGAATATTAAGGCGTGGCTTCTTGCATAGGTGCAAGTACCACAGCTGAAAAAAAAACAAAACTGAAGAATGCAGAAACAATATTCAGTTTGAGATCAGTAGTTATCATTGCTTAATTAGGATTTCATGGCATGGAAGAAGAACACCCTTTTTTTTGGTAATGGTGAAACATAAGAATTATCTTTGAATACATTTAGCTTTATAAAATAAGGAAGAGGAGGAATACATCCATAAATAATTGCAGAAAAAGGGATAAAATTAGTGCTGATGATAACATTCATATCCTACGTTCTGGCAGGAAGTAGTGGTTTGGAGTTATCAGAACAGGGGCCCTAAACATTTCTGACTTGCCTCCAGAAATACTGCAGAGCATTCACCTGACCACATGATGCAGTATGAATCCATTCCTTCCCTACCATTATTTATGCTGTGGTTGCAACCACCTCTGCAAAATGCTTTATTTTTATCCCTATAATTTATTTGAACACACCTTAGGCATTCAGTTGCTTCCGTTACAGAAACGATATATTGCAGCATTTCTAGATCTGTGATCAGAATTATAATCCCTCCACCATTTTATTAGTAGCCATTCAAAAGGACACAATAGATATATATTACTACTCCAGCCTTCGCAGGTTTGTTCATATTTTGTTATAAAATTTATTCTCTGGTATTAGAATGAAAAGACACATACAGAAATAAATGAATAACCAACCATAAATGTTTCACAAATTTAATACATGAAAGTCAGGAAATCAAATTCCCAGTGTTCAAGTTCTGTATTAACCCAATTATAATTATAACCAACTAGTGATCATATACGGAAAAGTGATTTCTAGAGGACATCAATTGTACTTTGCTATTTTTCAAATTATAAGCAGAACTGATAAGGTAGCTTGACACTTCACATTAGAAGAAGCTGTTTTATATTGCCAGTAACATCAAACTGGAAATATACCATCCTGAATCTCTACTTTAGGATTATTTCTTTTCATGAGTGCTCAGTAGATATAGTTTATGAAAAAGAAGAGTGAGAGGTGACTTCATCGCAGCTTGTAAGTGCCTTCATGAGGAGGAAATACCAAATTGCAGAGAGCTCTTTAGTCTAGCAGAATAAGTTATAGGGGGAATAAATAGCTGGAAGATGAAACTAGGACAACTCAAATAGGAAATGTATATTTCTTTTAAACTGAGTAATTTGTCTACAGAAAGAAAACCTAGGAAGCACTCTGAAATCCATTTTTTAAACAAAGTTTTCTCAAAGCTAGAGTGATATCTTCCTGGAACGTGCTTTCCTTTCACAGTATCAGGAGAAATGTCAGGAAAAATGTATGTTACTTGATGACCTGAGCTGTACAAGAATGTGGTCTGTGAGTCTTGAGACACGATAAGGATGAAGAGAATTCATCAAGTCACGCAGCATCCATGAGAATAATACAGCAACTAAAATCCATGAAATTTCAATTGTTAATATCCATCTGAGCAAGAGAATTGATACCAAGACTGGCAGATTTCCCTGGATTTCAAAGAGAAACAAAAATACGTACATGAGCCTGGAAAGACACCTTTTCTGTAGGTTGTGACAGTACTAGAGCCTGCCAATGTAAGCAGTTTGGCAGAGTACAGGGAGGCACTGGAACCTGCAAAATCAAAACATCCAGTTTTCACGCTCTTCCTCTAAGTGTGTTGTAAGGATCTGTTTCTCTGGTATCACTGGAACCATCTCATACTCAGCCTTCCACAACTATTATTGCTAACTCCTGAGAACAGTGAGAACAGATGCCTTCTGAGCTTCACACATATTTTTTATTTGTTTATTTGTTAAAGGCACTTTTTTTCTCTTCACAATAGGATCACTACAGTTCTCTTCTCACTGGCTGCAAATCCTCATTTACTTCCTGGGGATATGCATTTTAAAGCCTAGTTTTTAATGCTAATACATTTCTTTCTGTTAGTAAATCCCAATATAAATAAACTGTTCTACCTTCTAGGTGGATGCAATATATCAATGTCTTATGGAATGCAGCTTATTTTTATACTCCCTTTCATCCATTTAATGCAACCAAACAGCACAGTAATGGAAATTCTGTTCAGGAACAATGGAAGTTGCCGTACATCTCTTCACTTTCCTGAATGCTCACTGTATTGAACTATGTCTTACCCCCAGGAAGTGTCTAAAGGTCTGTGTAAAACCTTTTCAGATGGTACCCTGAATTGGTAACAATTCAGAATTCAGTAAAAATGTGTCACATGCAGAAACTATAATGTATGACTGACAAATCCTGAAGTAGCATATCCACGATAATCTTGCTAGAGAACGAGTTGAACTTGTGTAACATTTACTCCATAGAGAGCTCAGTAAACTGCTACCATTATTAGCAATAAAATCACAAAATTATTGCATTTGCATGCATAACAAAACCTCAAGCCCCTGAATATTTTCTGTCTGAAATTGAGAGACTATGATGAAAGAGAGACGGAAAACATGTGTGCATGTGTACTCATAAAGATAGGGAAAGAGTTAACAGAAACAGGAAGCAACAGAATGAGACTAAAAAAAATTATCCATATCACCATCATATTTTGCAGGTGAGCTCACTGTCCCTGTCAAATTTATTCCAGGACAGATCTGATGTTTTTACTCCTCCCTTGATATTACAGAATGAGACAGAGCTTATTTTTCCTATTGGGCTGCTTTAGCCTTTTTCTCACTTGTTAGCAGGGCACCCTTAAATTTCACAGTACTTTCTAACCAGACTTTTATTTGTTGACTGTATTCCCAATTTGAACTTCTAGTTTACGCTGTTTTCTTATAGAATGAAGATGCTTCTAGAACTCATGCTTTCCCAACAAATAGAGAAATAATCAGTTTCACTACTTAACCCAAGTGAAAAAAATCATATGTTCCTTATCATGTGAATGCAAGCTTACTGTATATCAAAAAAATTTCACTAGCGTTTTAATTAGTAGTAATACCTTTGTTAAAAATTTACATATCTACATATTTGCATTGACTTAACAACACAGAGACCAACAAAAAAGCTTTTTCCAACATAACTTTCATTTTTAAATTTTTATTTCCTGCATGAATATCAACATACAATATAATACATTGGCTGATATTCTATCATTAACTTATGATAGTTGGTGTATTGTCTAGAGCATAATTTTTATTCACAGTACATCAGTAATAATACAAAAAGCATCCTTTCCTTGGTAAATAAGCATTCATTGAAGATCAGCTAAATGTTCATAAAAGTTATATTTACAGCAATATTTACCTGTTCATCAAGGAGTATTCAAATTATAGACTTCCATAGCTTTTTATTAATCCCTGAATTTAAGATTTCTTGTAAGGCTTCTTGGTGCAATACATATGTATCGGCACTCTGTTGATAGGTTAAAAATCTCAGATACAGTCTGCCAGATAGATAGCACACATCGGCACACTAACAAAATTAGCAAAATCTTCCAAAACCACATACCAGCTGTTATTGCTCTCTGTGGTATACGGAGCTGTGATCAGAGGAGTCATTGATAATGTTTGGAAAATGTCCAGATGCTGCTGACATCACTTTCAAGAAAAAAATTACTACAATGCTTTCTTTCTGCCTTTCGGCTAGCAATCTTTGTTTTATCTTCAAGAACAAATATTTTAAACAAAAATTCTGAAAAGATAATGGAGGCCTATAATTTTTCTTAATAAATTTGCTCTTGATTTGTAACTATGGAATGACATAATCACATTCAATACCACTGCATTTTTACTGAACCTAGTAAACAGCACGCAAGACCATATAGTCAATAATAATGCAATTAATAAATGAATCAATGCTGAACAACAATTTTGTACTGAATACATATTAGCAAGTATTTATATTTAAGGAGTTTTTTCTCACCACTCCTAACTGTACTCTTAATATCCTTGCATAAACCTTACATTGCCACAAACAGCTTTGTTGAGATCTGGAAGCGGTAGCCCAAGCTACACACCAGCTTCTTGCAGTAGTTTGCTATCTTCTTCACGTTTGTCTCTGGCTGACTCAGTCCTGGCTGGCTATCTTTCAAAACTTTCCTCTGAGGAGCAGAGGAGGCAGACTTGCCTAAGTCTATGCTGCCTGTGACCAGAATTACACCACTTGGAGACAATGGCCCTGGCTATTTCTGGATGTGGCTGATGCCAAGTTTTTCTTGACAGCTCTGCTCCACACTGACAATGCAAATTACCGATGCTCTCCTTTCCAGCCACTTTTTCTTCCTTTTTGCGCCTCAGACTGATGATTATAGCAGGTTCGGAGTTTTTTTCTGCTTACTCCCTTCCTTGTCTGCTGGAACAAGACTGTCAACAAGATGACCCTCTGATCTTTTAGCTGATAATCACTATGCCAGCTTAGCTTGCTTTTGGACAGTGCTATCACATTGAACTAACATCCTCCTTAGAGAAATTTGTCACTTTCATCTCTGCCATAGGAGATGTTCAGAGGCCGTTATATTGTAGGTGATTTTATAAAGCTAAGCGAAGTAGTGTTTCAAAAGTTTTGCAGCCACTTTCATCAGAACTCCCGAGGAAGAGCAAAATCATTAGGTAATTATATGCTTCAAGTCTCTGAAATGTATTACTTCAGTAGAAATACAAGTCAACTAGTGGCTTTGTTTCAATCATGCTCCTCAAAGTTTCTAGTCTACTTTCAGAAAATAGTATAGTATTTTGGGTTCTATTATATTTAATAGCCACAGAAGGAGACCAAACTCAACATCCTTATTATTTTACAAACATTTGAGCATGCAAGTGGGAATTTTAACACACAAGTCTCAGTTTCTACCGTATAGGCAACCAACAGGAGCCACTTAGCAATCAAGTGAAAGCACAGAAGTTTTCAAAGCACCGTCTCATTTGTTGGCATAATTTTAGATCTTGGAAAACAGAAGACAAAGCCCTAGCAAAGACAAAATAAAACCTAGAACATAGTATTTATGAAGCATCTATGTGATAGTGTATATGTATAATAGCATCTGTATTATTTACATAAATGTGTCAGAGAGTTTACAAAAAAGAGAACAGAAATAAAATCTGTCAAAGAAATAAATACCATCTTTTGATTCCAGATAAGGAAAATACATTATTTACACAATATTTGTACTACTAGTACCCAAGAGTCGACTGTGTCCCTATGTAATGTCAAGAGTTGTGTTTCCTGTTAGCAGTGCGGAGGAAGTTCATTGCCTAATATCCTATGTATTACTCCATGAGAACACATGGAACATACTGCAAATTTAATACTACTAATGAAAGTTCTGAAGTAAAGAGGAAAGATAAATTAAATATGCAAAATTTGTTATATTTGGCTGAGAGATAGTTGTCACTTTTTGTCTCAACTCTTTCATTACTACCGTTAGCAGGCAAGGAGGATGTTGTGATTTGTAATTTTCAAAAAGTTGAGAATTTATTCCTCTCTTCTCCAATAGCCTAACAGTCAAAATTTAATGTTAGCAAATTACTTTCAATTTAACGTACAATTTCAGACAAATAAGGGAAAATGTCACTAACAGATTCTGAATATATGATCTAGAACTGACAAAGACTGCAGATTAGTTGACAGATATAACTTAGCTTAAATCTAATTAATCTCTTACTTAATTCTTCACTAAAGAATGCCTTAAACTTTAAGTGGATGATAAAATAATAGGATAGTAGAAATCCTTAAATAAATACATACACTTGCTTAGGATAAAAACAGCTTTATCTTTAGAAAACTATATTATTTGTATCCATCTGTTCATGCCATGGAAACTGATAAACTAAATGCTTTTCACACCTAAAAACCACCAAAACTTTATTAAATAAAAAATTCCCTTATCAGAGATTAATTTCTCACTTCAGTTGTATCTGGATACAAAGCAACGTCTGCTCCTCCTATTAAAAATATATCAAGAAATTATTTCAAAAACTCCTGAAGAAAAGCATTGGAGCACTGCAATCATTCTTAAAAAAATAGTACATTTTCAACGGTCTTCTAAAGAGCTAATAAAGGGGGGGCTGCATAGCTTGGACATGCAAAAGGCATGCCTGAGTCCTGGCTGAATGTGGTCAGAGATAGGAAGTCTTTTGATTGTTTCCTCTAATCGAGACCATTTAACTAACCAAATTAGTGCATTGTCACAGAAAAAAAAGGATCAGAGCACTGAAGGACTAAGTAGACCCTTAAATAACAAACGCCTGAAGCAATTTCCCCCATTAGATATTTGGGTGTATTAGAAGTACTGTGAAAGACAACAATTCTACATTAGGCTTTTGAAGTATCTTTGGTAAGTGTGTTTTCTGCTATGTACAAGTCTAACCCATATTACTCACAGCAGGCTGTGCTTTTATTGCCCATTTGTTCCTTGTTCTATAGCTCATGCAGCCATTCAGCAGGGCTTTGATCCTGAACACTTAATTGGCGTTCTGACTTCAGCACAAGTCATCAAACCATCTGTGGGCAATACTGTTCTGAAACTACTAGCCACAGTACATCCACTTGCTTTTTTACAATGATGTGAAAAAAACTCAAAATTCTATGGACAAAGGGGACAATTTGCTAAAACATTCATACAAATACTCTAAATGGATGCACAGTAGATCAAATTTGATCAAAATAGCTACCAAACTGAAAGTAAACACAAACCTACCTACTTCAGTAGAACCAGAAGCAATAACATTTTCTTGTCATATGTAATCTCTCTTACCACGAGACAGCCAAAGATTTTCTTTCTGGTTGATAGAAATATGCTATACAATGGAGCCTCTTGCAATCCTTCAATTAAGAATTAGATTAAGATTAGGGGAAATATTTTTTTCCCTTCTCACTTCCTAATAGAAATGGTATTCTACAAGTTTTTCTTTTTTAAAAATAAAAAGGCTTACAAATGGATTTGTTTCCTAGTTATGAGTCACAGTGTGCATTTTAGATATCCTTGACAGTTTGGGGTTTTTTTTTTAACTTTCTGCTATGTAAAAGGGTCTACATATTTTTTTTGTGTGTAGATTTCAGTTGTGAATAATAAACATGTCATACACAGATTTCTTCGGTGAATGATAAAGTCTGTAATCATCACTCCCCTCAACACCTGTACAAGGTTTCTAAATCAAGAGTTTTTATTTAATCCGAGCATCGTGTTGTATTTTATTCCAGCAGACTTCCACTTATAATGATTGTGAACGTCACATTGACCTTCCCTGTCTCCTACTTTCCTACGGCTCTACTATGGGAGAAAGAAATCCTTTATTATTAATAGACTATTTTGAAATCCTCTGCACATCTGTCTTGGAATCATGCAAAGTCAATATTCAATGGTATATGCTGCCCTATCTGTCATTTTTAATCACAAACTGTACACTCTCTCTATAGTTATTGTAAGAGTGAATGAATCATGCCACTTTGATAATAATGTTTACAATGCATGTAAAATAGACGGGAATTTCCCCTGAATTTTAATGATTGGTGTATATTTAGTAGACTATCCTTCAGATATGTTGCTGGCTTTGTGGTAGTAGATGGGAGTTATCGCAGGGAATATACACAGTTTTAATTTAAAGGATCTTAAGATAGTCAGATGGGAGCCAGGAGAGAACTGAGTTTGCGCAGAAACAGAGGTCAATCAGCGGACACCGTGATGAAGAGGATGGACCTTCATCTTGGGACCCCCAACAACCACCACTAGGAGGCACTGCGGAAGTGCAAATGGGAGGAGTCTATGGAAATTACTTCTTGGAACTAATTATAATATGGAAATTATTTCTCGGAACTGATTTTGATATGCAATGAGGATAGTTGCATATGTATAGGTGTATTGGGAAATCTAATGTGACAACTGGCAGGAACCAACAGACGTAATGGTGTCCTTTGACCAACCATCTTTTTTTTTGTGGAAGGGTCAGGGTAATGGGGTAATGGGGTGATGATTTGCCCATTCTTGTTTAAATTCCTTAAAAGTGACAAATATAAAAATAAAATCAGTTTAAATTATAAAACCACTGACAAAAACCAATAAATACATCCAGTACAACACATATCATTTATCATATATCAGATAAAGCCATATCACAAATAATTCAATTTTACTTAAGAGACCCTTAGCATATCCTAATGTTACAAAACTGAAGTAATGTTAACCACAAGATGAGAAGTATAAGCCAATTATAAACTCATGTTAGGGATTACATGCCATATGCATTTATAACATAGTAAAATAATTTCTGTTTGGTCAGAGATTATCAAGGACTTTTCATTTCCATCCACATATCTTAAATACTTTTTTTTTTGTAAAATACATAAAAAGCAGTATAAGAAGGGAAAAAATATTTGAAATGTAACCCACAGAGATTCTTCCTCCTAATTTTTTTCTTAAAGTATATATTTTTTTAGTTAAAAAGCTTTGTTAGAGCTCAATTAGTTTCCTATGAAATTAATATATAGTACTTTAAGCATACGTACATTAATCTGTCTTCGCAGTATCAAAGAAGCTCTTATTCCACTCCATGTGCTCGCTGGGAATGTTTCACAGTATACTCCAGTATTTATTTCCACTAAATTTTCTGGAGAGGAAAGGAAATCAGATATTAACACTCTTCCCATAGAACAGAAATGTACATAACAGATTTGCAAATATTGCTAGGCAGAATTTTTCTCTCAAATCTGGATAAATGTTGTCAGTTCTGACCATTTTTGCCTATAGAAATCGAAGATAAACTTTGCAAATTTTTATACAGAATTATATCAGATCAGAAAATGTGTTTGAAAGGGTGGATCACAGTATATTACTCTTCATTTTGCTGACCGCTTATTGTGTCAGCTATTTTTGAAAGCTATGCTGATGGTTTTCTTTCTTTCTTTTAAAGGTTCAACATTTTTAAGTGTTAGAACACTACATATCTACACTTTCTACATCATCCTTGAAAAATGAAATTAATACCTACTTTTTGGAATAGTCAAATCAGTTAGTGAAATGCATTACAGTCTTAATGGGAGATGCTGTTTTCTGTTATCTACACTTCACAGACTTCTTAACTACTTCACAGGTTTTAACCACTTAGAAAATAGTGTTGTATTATCTTCTTTGAACCATTTTTCAAGTAAAGGTGAAATCTTCATTCCACAGAAGTATAATTATCTTGGAGTAATTTGGAAGCTATTTGGGATGTAGGGAAACACTCAGGATTAGAAGTCTCAGAAATCGTCAGCTACACTAAAATATAGATAATGGAAATATCTGCAGCTCATGAGCATTATATTGCTTAGGCTTATTTGCCTAAACTGGTCTATCTATTATGGAAAAACTATGCTTTTTGTGAGGACTCTCTTTGTACTTATGTCTTATAATTTCTCTGTATATTTCATTCTGCAAAACACATACAATTATTTCAGAAAATTTATTACTGGAATTTGGATATGCAGTCTCTGGATTTAACATACACATATATATATATTTGTTTATCTAGAAGCCCAGAGCAACAAAACAAAAAGTATTCCTTATTTTCCTAAGTATTTCAAATACATATACTGTTGATTGAACTATACTAAGAAGAGTGTAAATGAGTCTGAAAAACAATAAAATACTTCTATGAACTGCAGCAGACTGAAGTAAAAAGGGTACAAGTAACATGAAAAAGAAAAATGGAGGAGTGCAAGAGGATCTGGCATAGACATACGCACCCTTAAGATGGTTGGTCTTCCGGTTCTCAACTTGGGAGGAAGCTAAAGAGCATTTGTCAATGCTCTGGTTGGCTTGGTTTATTCCCCAGTTGGGGAGAGCATTGTCACTTTGCATGAGCTTTGTCACTTTGGAACCCATCCCCGAAGTCCTTCAGTTTAAAGCCCGCCACACCAAGTTGGCCAGCCTGCTGCCACGATGATCAGAAAATATTTATGTGAATGTGTTGTCTCTCTTTTCAGAGATCTCATGAAAAGTTAATGCAAAGACTTTCTGAAAGTGAAATAATATTTCTTGAAGAAGGAAGATTGCTTTGAAGCCTGCCCCCAAACTTCTTGTAAATCATTCATCAAAATTTTATTTAAAAGTACTAACAATATCTAATTGGTAAATATTTACAAAAGAATATCACCAAAACCATGTAACAGCTACAAAACAGTTTCTAAGTCATGTTTATTGCTTTGTGGAAGGAGATTCAGCTCTGCTGATTTTTATGGGTCAGCTATTGAGATTGGAAATTAATGTGGATAGTGCAGGGGAGGAAGCAATATTTACTTGTTTATGCTAGCTTAGACTGATACTGTTCCTCAGAATTCTACATGCTATCATTCTATTTTGAAGGTTCTAACATATTGGTCTCCTTCCTGATTTTAGCACAAGTAATAATAAACATGTTAGTCACAGACATACTTCAATTTATGTTTAGTGATTTTGTAATCACCAATAGCAAAACAGAAACAGCCTTTTTCCCTCACCATACTTGATCACAGATTTTTGTTAAGAAGTTCTTTATGAACAACAGTGTAATTAGGCATAACAAATTAAAAGAAATTACATATGTAAATGCTTTTCATGAGATTGTTCAGGATGATCTTAACCCACTATACTAATTAGTCACATTGGTATTAAGAAGCAAGTGAAAAAGCGTGCTTGTCTTTCCAGAAACAGTCCAAGAACAAAGGACTAACACATTACAGGTTCTAGGCCCCGAAAGAATTACCGAAATTAAAGTTAGCTTGCTCTTTCTTTTTCTTTCTTTCTTTCTTTCTTTCTTTCTTTCTTTCTTTCTTTCTTTCTTTCTTTCTTTCTTTCTTTCTTTCTTTCTTTCTTTCTTTCTTTCTTTCTTTCTTTCTTTCTTTCTTTCTT
>Ga0065711_1008359_pt1 | contig 15207 bp, 7 predicted proteins | sample Hoacrofraction12_FD_59098 | JGI IMG/M metagenome (GOLD analysis project Ga0065711, IMG submission 59098) | Hoatzin crop microbial communities from Cojedes, Venezuela - Epithelial fraction 12 v2 (version 2) | ecosystem: Host-associated > Birds > Digestive system > Esophagus > Crop | place... | reverse complement strand
TTTTGTCAAAAAAAAAAAAAAAATTAAAAATGGTGCGTGTGTGTGTGTTATAAATATAGTCTTTACTACTTTTATAGAATTTAAAGAATCCATTTTCTGCCTTTTCACAGCAGTAATTATAAATGAATTTTGATGCTATTTATAATAGTTCAGGTTGGAAGTGAGGAAGTGACCTCCAGAGGTCATCTGGTCCAACCCCACCATGTAAAGCAGGACCCATCCGTTCTTTAATATCTCCAAGGATGGAGATTCTGCAACCTTTCTAGGCAGCTTGGTCCAGTGTTTGACCACTCTCACGGTAAACATGTTTACTTTCTGTCTATCTGATCAGAATTTTATCTTGCCGTAACTTGTGTCTGCTGACTTTCATCCCTTTTTGCTACGCATCTCGGAGGACTGTCTGCCTCTGTCTTCGATATCTGTGCCCGTTAGGTGTTTGCAAACAGCAGTAAGACCTGTCCATAGTCTTCTCTCCTTCATGCTGAACAGACCCAGGTATCTCAGCCTGTCCTTGCATGTCATGCTCCAGCCTCTGCTCACTCTTGTTGCATGCTGCTGGACTCACTCCAGCATATCAATGACTTTTTTTGGTACTGGGGAAGCCCCAGCTGGACACAGTACTTGAGATGCAGCCCCACAAGTGCTGAATAGGTGGGAAGAACCCCCTCTCTTGACCTGCTCTCCATGCCTTTACTCATACAGCCCAGTTTGCAGATGACCTTTGCTGCATGGGCACGTTGCTGGCTCATGTTCAGCTTGGTGTCCGCTAGGACCTCCAGGTCTTTTTCTGCAAAGCAGCTTTCTACCCATCTGCGCCCAGTCTATCCTGGTGCATAGGGATAGTGCATCCAGGTGCAGGACTTTGCATTTGCCTTTGTTGAGCTTCATGAGGTTTCTGGAACCCATGTCTCCAGCCTGTCGAGGTCCCTCTGAAGAGCATCTCTGCCCTCAGTGCATTTCGGGTGACTCTGACTTTCTTTCCGGGATGTGAGCTGGAGCTGACCTTCCAACAGCCTAATACGCTTTCAGTCACCCTAACCTCCAGAGAAGCCTTAATTTAAATAATCAGAAGTTATGTGATTGCTAAATTTTAGAAACTGGGCTTTTTAGCTTCCTCTTTTTTACAAAGTGTGGGAGCTTTTAGCAGTTAAACAATTAACATTTCAAAGATGCACAGGAGCAGAGGGTTTTCTCTGGAGATGTGAGGGGTACAGGATAATGATGACCTTGTTTGTGATTCGAATTCAGCCTTTGAAGCTGGTGTATCAGTAACGGGTGAGTATTACCATTTCAAAGCATCTTGTACAGCAGAGTTAAAGTAGAACAATTCTCAGCAAAACTAGGGGATTCTGAATATTCAGGCCACAGCTGAATAACTGAAGGCCTGAGTGACACTGTTCTATTGTTTCCCCACGTAACTTGAGTGTGCAAGTCATGGATGAGCAGAGCAATACTGGAGAAGACGGACAAATTTGCTTTCAGACACATGCCCAGCGCTTAAAAAAAGTTATTAACTGCAAAAGGGGCACGCTGCTGCTGATAGTTTGTTGAATGAAGGTGATGAATGAATGGTTTGAGATCACCTGACTGAAGAAAGAAGAAAGTTTCTAAGTGGTGTCTTAGCAGAGGGAGGAAGGGGACTGGAGAAAAGAGAAGCCAAGTACTTCCCTTGAGCAGGAAGACTTCACTTGTAAGGGGTCTGTGACCACCACGATGGATCTCACGATTTTTGCAAGTGATACCATTGCAGGTTAGACAGCTGTAAGGTTTTTCAGGATCACAGGCTTGGATTGAACATCAAATGACCAAGTGCTTGCTCGCTTATTTTGAAATAATCTGTTATCTGCTGTCTTTCAAGACTGCAGCTCTGGTGTTGTACAAAAGTAAATGTTAAAGTATTTATGAAGCAACTGCTCTAACTAGAGGTCTGTATGTAGTACTGGCACAGGCCACAGCGTGACAACATTACATTGCATTTAAAATTTTAATTGCCTTAACTATTCAAGGTGTCTTCCTTTGATCTGTATTTCTAGGGTTTAAAAATCCCTTGTTAGCCATCTACACTTTATCCTCTGCTTTGTTTGCAAAATAAGCACCTGTGCTCATGTACATATTTCTGCTAGGGTTTTTTTTGGCTCTTGTATCACTTCTCTTTTTTTTTTTGTAATAAAAAAGGTTTCAGCTTTAGAAAGGCAGCTGGAGTAAAGCAAAGGCTTCTGTCAAACACAGATTTTTGTAGTTATGAGTAGCTTGTGTTTTAATTTTACAGCATTTTCTGACCTAATTGGGCCTTGCACTCTGTCTTTCTGGGATGAAGCAAGAGGAATTCCCATGTTCATTCAGCCCTTGGATCTCTTCAAAGATTTACCTAAAAAAATTTCAACTACCTTTGGCTTTTATGTTAATTAATAAGTTAATTGGAACATGAAAAAGCCACCATTTCCTTTTCACAAGCAAGTCACGCTTTTAACCACCAAAGCTCTTAAAAAAACAATGCCTGTATTAAATATGTTGGTTTTGCAAATAAAACTAGTCAGAGGGCTTCTTTTGAGGACTGGAAAATGTTATTTCATATTGAAACACTTGAATTTAACAGACCTGTTTCAGCCTGCCTGTCTTTTAGAAGGTTTCTGACGCAAGTCTTCCATTCTCTCAATTCAAAACATCTGGGGCACCCCTATTTCAGAAACTTTGCACTTAGAGAAATCAGAATTAAAATATCTCTTGAAAAACTCCCATTTAGTCTTGCCGGGTCTTGAACAGTTCAATTTTCATTAGTTTCTGTGGCAACAAATATGGATCGATGTGAGGCATTTGCCAAAATCATTCCTGCTTCTCTGCATCTGTAAGCCTATAGCTGGGCGTTGGGCTTTGCCCCCCTCCTTCCTCGCTCTGCTGAACGGGCTGACAGGCCTCTCCCAGCAAATTCTCAGCAGCGATATGTGTACGAGGGCTGATGCGGAGACGGTTTCTTGTTGCACAGGCGTAAGACCTTGAGTGATGTACTTCATCATAGCCGAATTGTTTGAGGAAAGGAGGAATCGGCTGAATTTCACAGGCTCCTATTGCCCCCGCAGCTTGCAGCCCAGCCAACGACCTGTTTGGCTGTATATTTAACAGCGTTGTTTAAACTGAACCCATGCCTCTCTGACAAGGCAGCTTCCCATGTCCGTATTTGAACTTTGGGAACACTGCTGCGTTGCTGACTTCAACCTGGGCATGCTTTCTCTTAGGTGCTGCCGACGCTGAGGGCCATGTGGCAGCGTGGCCATCAGGTGATTGTCTCCTACGAAGAGGACGTGGAAGTGGAGGAGCACTGCGAGCTGTGGCCCGCGATCCCATACTGGTGGGGAAACAAAACGGCCACCCGCGCTCTTATCCAGTACTTGGAGCGCATGAAGCGGATGGGCCGCCCAGGTAGGCGCAGGGAGTCGCTCGGGGCAAGCAAGGGGCGCGTAGAGCCGTGCGAAACAGACGGGAATCTGGGCGATGATAGCGTGACGGGATGAAACCACCCTGTGCGTGCTGAGCGCTCTGCTCACCCGCGGGCGAGCACAGTGTCCATCTTTGTTGGTGCAAGTATGTCCATCATAGTCGGCTGCTTCACTTGCGTGATCCCATGGAGAAAAAGCCCGGCCATCACGGGGCAAGGCTAGGCATTCGGAAGCAACCCTTATAGAAGCAAACATGACTCACAAAGGAGGACGAGCTAGTGGAGAACCTTTAGTCTGCAACGAATAATTTAGATAAATTTAGCTACATGGAATGGTTCAGTAACCGAGCTTGGGGCCGTAACTATCTACTACGGCATGCAGCTGCAACAAGGGGAGACAGTCTGCTGGAACAGTTCTAGGGAAAGGTTGTAAAGGTAGTATTTTAGTGATTCCCAGATGGGTGAGAACCGGAGTTAATGCAATGCTGAGCAGTTTCTGTTCTCAAAGGAATATTTAATGTGTCGCCTTCTGATTTTTGTTTCAGAACAATTCTTTGTAGCGGGGATTAACCTTACTGAAAATTTAAGGTATATTCTCATGCATCCATTTGGATCACTGAAGAAAATGACACTCCAGAGTCTTCCATGCTTGAAAATCTGGATAAAGCAGCAGTATCCAGGACCAAAACAAGAATGTATTAACATCATTGCTGGAGACTTCGTAGGAAACGGTGATTTTGTCAAAGATGTGATAGAACTTAACACAAAAATTAATCCTCCATTACACTGTCAAAGTAAAGGGGCTGGAACAAATAGCATTTCATTCTTGGCTTCTTAAGCTGTGAAAAGCTGAAAAGGCTTTGTCTGCATTTAATGTGTCCTGACTTAAACATCCTGGATCCCATAAAGGTCCAGTTAACTTCAACCAGGGATGTTTTAAAGACTCAGTAAGAGAAGTGCTCTCAACATCATCGGGGTTTCAAGGCCTTTTCACTAAAAAGAGAGCAGGCAGACCTTGCTGAAGTCTCTAGAGAACTGTGGTATAGGTATAATTTACTCAGGTACTCAGATTCTGTAGCAATTGGCAATACTGAAAGTCCCAGGAACTTAATCCTATTTTATTTTACATATGAGCAAGGAGAAATATGTCAGTAGCTGCATGAATTATTTTGTGATAAGATTTTATCTTTCTTGTAAATATAGTCTGCACTACTTGCAACCACAATTCTCAGCATTTTATATCACTGTGAAACTGACTTGTCTGTTTTCATGGTTTGTGTTAAATATACATAAGGAACATTTTAAAAATATTTTTGTTGTATCAAAGGTACTGTACTGACAATCCTATTTGACATGGTTTTTACATACACTGTATTAACATTAGAGATCTAGAAGCAGCTGTACTGTTGTGCGCTGAGTGCCGGTTGTGAGCCACTTTACCAACAGGGCAGTCACAAAAGCCTTTATCATTTGTAAGAGGTGTGTGTATTTGAGCACCTACTCTTTTTATCGCTCATGCCAGTTCTGCAGTGATAAAGATAGCAAAACTAAGCCCCCAGACAGTTTTATCTGTGGTAATGCAATATGTTTTATTAGATGTTGCCAGAATATGCCTTAAATTGAAAATAAACACATGTGAAACAAATTCCTTATCTAAACTCAGACTGCTCTAAAAATAGACTCTTGGCTTCTGTCATGCTCATTTGGGGTTTCACAACTGGTCTTTTATTTACCTATTTTAGTAGCTCTAGTTATTTTTTCTCTCAGGTATTTTTTGGTTATGTAAAAACTAAAGATTTTATGTTATTTGCCATTGCATATTAACCCTATTTTTTTAAATGAACTGTGCAATAACAGATGATCATGAAGGTAAGAGAAATGGCAGGACTAAAACAGGCATTGTATGAAGTTCTCTATGCAGTTTCATCAATATACCTCACTTTTTGGATGCACTTTATATGCAAAAGCAGAGTTCAAATGTCTCGCAAGATGTTCATGTTTGCAGTAGGTATTTGCAGAAGGCTGAAATCAACTGCTACTTGACATCAGACCAAACTCACCCCACACTTCTCAGCACAAAAGGCTAACAAGCTACCTCTTCATGCAATCTCCTGCAACTGCAGAGTACATAGGAGTAAAAAAACAAACATTCCATTTATGAAGAACACTTTCTAAATGCTTTTTTACGATGCTTTTTATCCTTGTTCTTACCTCTATGCACTTCATATTGAGTAGTCATTCAGTTTTGATTTTTTTTTTTAGAGTCACTGCCTGCATGACGTGTTATGTTGTACATACTCAGAAAGTTTTTCTGCCTATCTGCCCTCAGGTGGCTTGTTCCTCTGTGTAATAAAACTTGATCTCTTTGTGCTGTATGGACTTAAATAGTTTTGTGTCTCTGTTCTGTGATACTGATTGTTTTATTGGGTCCCAGTAGTAATTCATAACTCAGGTAATGGTTGGTTTTTTTTTTTTTCTTCATGAAATAATTTTCACACAAAATCCATGCTTTACTGTAACTTAAATGTTTTCTCTTTAAAACCAACACAGTAATAAGCATTGTGGATAAATTACTGTAGGCAAGAAAACCGTATGGGTAAAAGATGTTCATAGCTACCTTCATTTATTGCTTATATATACAAATCCCTGTTTTTTTGCTTCACTGCAATAAGACATGGCAGTAATTTTACTTAAATATGCATTCAAGCAGAATACACAAACCTATCTGTATTATTTATATATGCCAACAACATCTTGTTCATTAACTTTCATTTTCCAAGGACCATCTGAGACAACTATAATAAATGTTATTTTATTCTGAAAAATGGGGTACAAAGCTTAATTTATATGATGTAAGAAACCTGGTACTTTTCCGACAGTTAATTCAGATGCCATCCAGTGATTTCCATGTGTTTGAGGTCCACAGCTTATAGCCAACATATGGCTCTAATTAAAATGTTTTAACACTAAAAATTTAGTGCTGTCCTTGCACTTGATGACCAAATGAAGCTCAAAGCTCTTATTGTTTCCAAACAGAAGGTTTCAGAAACAGTGTCCAGTTCCAAAATGCATCAAAAACATCAACTGGGGAAGAAATACACTCTTCAACACGCAGGCTAACAGGTCATTAACTTCATTTCACATCCTCTTAATGAGATCAGTTTCTTTTCCTAGACAAGGATGCAGTTTCATGGCATAAAAATCTTACTGGTAGGAAAGAGGTTTTTGTATCTGCCAAAAGCAGAATTGCCGATTATCACCTTCACCCTGGCTGTGCCATCTTCAGGCATGACTTCTACTTCCTGAACTGTTGCTTCTTTATAGAGCCAACTGTAAAAGTAAAAGCATATTAGTGTCTTAAAGGTATGACCTACTACATAAAACGTGAACTTTGTTTTAGGTCAACATGTTCCAATCTAGGTAATTTAACACTTCAAAAGATGAAGTGCTTCACTTTTCATTTGCTACTTGCTATTTGGAAATAGGGTACAGTGTTTTCATAGATCTTTCAGATTTGCGTGTTTGTCAGAAATCTGGCTCCAGGACCAGCGGCACGGTCTTTCAGGAAGTAAGTTTTATGTACTAACATGCAGAACTCTGTGAAGGACACGTTCAGAAACAGACTCATGGGTATCTAACATGGATATTTTTTCTCCATAGGTCTGAAAACTTTGATAAATTATCTCTATAATTCTTAACGCAGATTAAAATCAGTATGATACGACTTGGAAATTTTAAGACATGCAAGACAAAGAGTTTCATATTTCTCTTAAGTCCTTCTTACAATTCAAAACTAATTACCTTAGCTGAGGCCCCTCTAAATTGACGTTAACTGTCAGAATCTTCTTCCCTGTTGCTGTCAGAATTTTTTTTTCTATTTCTTCTTTCAGCTCTTCTAAACCATGTCCATGTAGAGCAGAAATGGCTAAAGCATTTTCTTCAGTGGGTGTATATCTGAAAGGTAACAATTGCTAGCACATTTTCTCATGAAGATTAGGTTGCAAAAATATTCCAAGCATGGAAAATTTAACTGCGTTACTTTATACCGGCATCTTCCTACAGAGGCCACTTCTTCTATGACTCAAGTGATTTCTTGCATAATGAAAAGATAATTAATTCTTTTTATGACCACAGTTACATATGTAAAAGATTGAGAAACACTATTAAATGTACTCAGAAGTGTGGCAGCTCTTCTCTAGACTAAGTATTAAAGAGCTTCCAGAACATAAGAAATGTGTAAGTACACTTAGCAACTCCCGCTTACCTTTCTATCATATCCACTTTGTTATGAACTTCTACCATTGAGTCAAACAGATGGCTGGGAAGATTAAGATTCTTCAGAACTGACAGAACAGTTGCTTTCTGGAGGATGGTTTCTGGATGAGTAATATCCCTCACGTGAACTATCAGATCCTAGCAAGCATCAATATACAAGACAGTTACCTAACGAAACACACCAGTTACCATGTTGTAATTGCCAATTCATATAAGATACTTGCCTGTCCCATTAGACAGTACACTGGCAGGTTAACAGTGTAAAATGAACTACTAAAACAGTATTAAACCAATACTGGGTTTTGTACCATGATGAAAGAAAATCTGTAGCAGCTTAGTTTTTTATTCCACAGTGAGTACAGATTGCCTCCAACAAGCCTGAAAGAAACCCTGTCAATCAAGCTCGTTACAGAATTCATATTTCCAGTAATAACTGATCTAATTTTTCAAAGCCAAGGCTCTGTAACAATAAGGCTTCAAGAATACTGGAGAAGAAAAAGAGTGAACTGTAAAAAGGTTTTTAGAAGAGTAATGGCTGAAAAGCTGTGTCAAAATGGAAAAAAACCCCACCCATGTACCTTATAGTTCTATTTTTACATTAAAAATGCAGAAGATTCCCATCTTTATTCTCAGCTCCTGAGATACTATTACTGGTGCTTCACTTAGAAAGCTTTATACAAAAGTTACCAGCTTCAAGTACATACACAATCATGTTTGCCATGATAAAAACCAAGCAACCAAATTCAATATTTGCATTCAAAATGTTTCATCATCTTTGCTCAAGGTACTGCTTCAAACTTTTGAAAATTAGTGAGAAGTAAATTTCTTGCCTTTCATGTAACACTTCAGAATAAGAGACAAACAGGATACTGGCAGCCAGCTTTTGAAAGTCCTGTTATTACATGGTGAATAGTCCAATCCTCAGAAGCATTCCAGCACCCAGCTACCACTGAATTTCACTACCTTTGGCGATACAGGCTTTTTGTTTAAATGTCTGTGTATATGCAGCTTTACACTTTGCTATAGCACAGGAAACTAACTTTAATGAGAAAATGATTGGAAAAGTACATTTATGCTTATTACATGCTGCCTGCATCCCATCACCATCACCTACTTTTGGTGCTGTAGGAAACCTTAAGTTAAAACCAGATCATTCCAGAGGCTTTATTTCATTTTCAACTCTCAAGAAGGCTAAACTTCAACTTATTCTGATGCATTGTTTAGTTTTTCATATATTTGATCAGCAAAATCTGATTCATCTGCTTTACATATCATGGAGAAGGACACGTATACTCCAAATAAACCCTTTCTGAAATCTCTTAGTGTCTACATACTCTGCATAATTTCAAGTGTCAGAAAACTGGCTTATGGTAAGATACCTAATTATCTTAGAAGACTGCTAGAGTCAGCCAGATACTTCACTAAGAACAGCATGCCAATTAATTTTCCCTTTTTTTCAAGGGGTAAGGATTATCTAAAAGGAAATTAATTTCATTTCTAAATGTCTATAGTCAACTACTTACTGAGTAAGCCACTTCTTCTAATGTAGCTGAAAAGGACTCAACTAGATTATGTGGAAGATCAGTCAGAAACCCAATAGTATCAACATAAATAACAGTCATATTTGAGGGCAGATACCCAGCATGGGCTGTAATATCAAGAGTGGCAAACAGCTGATCTCTGGGTTGAAGTCCTGCATCCCCAGTCAAGGCTTTGATCAGGGTAGTTTTTCCTAATTAAAGAAAAAAAGGAGAAGATCTCAATGGCTTGTTTCAAGTAAAAATTTAATTTGCAAGCCTCAGGTGAGTTGTATGATGTAATGTATCTTTTCATATGTATTTCACTAATTTAAATCTAGCCTATGATTAGTTGCCTATACGATGTAACAAAATCCAAAGACAGTGTTAATTTTGAATTGGATTTAAGGCCACGTCTATAAGCTAGGCTGTGAAATCACAAGATGATTGACAACTGAACTGACCTGCAAAGTGACCTACTCTCACCTCTCAGATTATCTGAAGAGTGCTGCCATGACAGCATGAGGAAGCATAAGATTATGCACACCTCGGTGCTTCTGTTGTCAAATAAAACAATTCAATATTTACTTCTTAAATCCAACAATAAACAGAAGCATTAATAATACGTAGCTTATTAGATTTATGCTTTTACTGGGCATTTCCTCATGAATATAATACTACAGACATTTATTTAACTCGATGAGTATTTCACAGTATTTAGTCATTAAATTAAACCTCTCAGTATACACCCTTGTTAAAGTATTTCAATTATATGAACAAAATTGTAATATCTCGTTGAATCTTCAGTTTTAAAAGTACGGAAGTATGACATTTAAGAAAACACATCATAATCCAAACCTTTCAGTATATAACTGATAACAAATTAGTGCAAGGTAAGTTTGTTTTTATAAAGATGTTGAATAGGAAACTGAAATGGTCTTGAAATAGTGTAACCTGAAAAAAAGTGTCTAGTCCAAAGTCTACTTATGCCTTGTGTCTGAAATAACTTATATAAGCTATGAAAAGACTAGAAGAAAACCTTTAGCTTTATTTATTCTCCTATGAACACATCTCAGAATACTATGCATTTATCAGTGAAATACTACAGCGCTTCTTAAGCACATTTATCAGATCAACTGCCAACTCTCCCGAATTTTCTTCCTACGCCTCAAGCCTTCCCAGCGATCTAAAAACCCAAAACCCAAGCACTTCTCCCTACGCACACTGATCAAGTAATAGATATTCATATAAAGCGACACTAACAGTACAGTCTTCAGCACTGTATGTAAAATCTTTTTGGCACAATAGGTGCTACGCGTTTCTCCAAAACATATCTTCAAGAGTGAAAAAAAAAAAACCAACCCAAAAACACCACATATAAAAATCTAACTGCAACAAGCACAATTTGCTTTCCTAACTATATTCTAATTGACATATATTCATTACACAACCTAAAAACTAATTATAATACGAAGCCTATTCACACTGAAATGAGATTCTGTCTAGAGTTTCTAATTAAAAATTAGACAATGTAAGCTCTTTCGTGTTACAATTTCACGAGTTTTGCCTTACCACAATTAGTATAGCCCATTACTGAGATAATGGGAAACTCGCGTTTTCTACGCTGAGTTCTAAGCAAAGACCTTTTTCTTCTTAGTTTCTCCAGGGCATTCCTAATTTTAAGTTCTTTTTCTTTCAAGATACGATTCTGTGTCTCCATGAATGTTTCACCTGAAAAATACCAATGAATAATTGGCAGAATGGTCTGCAAGAGAAACAGTAAACCAAGGGATGCTGTGCATTTGGAAATCAAGTAAGCTAGCACTACAGCATATGAAGTTATAAATAAGCAACTAAAACCATGAATTGCTGCCTACAAGTCAGAGTGATAGTAATTATTAAAACATAAGCTAAGCACTCTAGAATAACCACGTACACTTATGATAAACCCCTGTGGCAGCAAATTCTCTGTCCACGGCCACTTACTGAGCCAGTACAGACCAAAACTTTATTATGTGAGTTACTTTCCAATAGCTTGTTGTATGTTCACTTAATTCGATGCAGAACACAAACAGTTTTTCCTCCTGGCCTCCTCCATATAAAATAAGATGCAATTAAATTCATTTAAAGGCTATGGAGAAAAAAAATCCTCCAATTCACGAGAATACTCAGACTTTACCTGAGCCCATGATGTATCTCGATCCACCTCTCTGCTGATCTAGCTGAGACACCTCATTCTTCAAATTCGACCTGGCAGTGGAGTAACAGCTAATTAGAAGCAATCTTCTTTAATCAAGCTATCCTAAAATGCCTAACAAATTTGAAGCAGTAGTGATATTCTAATAGCACAAATAAAAACACTAAGTGACAGAGCTCTAAATAAAACCTGCTCATGGCGAGAAGCCTGGTGAAAAAAATCCAGACTTTTCTGGCTCCTCAACTGTGGTTTGAAAAATCGTGCAACTCTCTTAGCAAATCATAATAGCTGTTCCGAAATTTCAGAGAGCCAAAGATGCCTCTGATACCTCCACGCAACTAACATCAACTGCCACATACAAATATTTCTATGCCATGTTAATGTAGAAATGTGGAAAACTCAGATACAAATTAATGCCTTAATTAATCTTCCTTGTTTATAGCTTTATTAAACCCATCAATATTATATATGGGATGCACATATCCAATTCCTACACATTCTTGCAATCCATCTTTCACATTAGAAAGAACAGGGATTTTTTTAATGAGAAACATATTTTGTAAGATTATCTGTTGAACATTTTCTGGTTTTGCCTCTCAGCACTGCAGAGGCTTAAAACAATGACATGATAGCAAATATTTCTATGCTCTGTTCAGTCACTGAGCATATTACGCAAGCACTGAAACAGTGTCATTTTTGTTTACAGTACAGTATTACAATTTTTGTTACTGTAAAGAAATAGTAACTAAAATATGTAAATATCAGTATGTGATTTGCACAGCTCGAAGTACCTGAGAAGTGGAATTTCGGCCAACGCTATCTGAAGTTTTGCTTCTTTGGTCCGGGCATTACAACGAAAAATGTGAAGTACAACTGTGTATCTGTCAAAGACTTTCACGCCCCAGGCATCTTCTAGTTCTTTCTGTATCCATGTAAGACAAAATAATCTAGATGTTTTCTGTCCCCCACAGTATTAGTAGATCAATTCCTACACAGCACTACAGTTACAGCTAGCTGATGGACACCTGAACTATACTGAGTATCTCAGGATTCCATTTCAATGGATGGGTAATGATTATGAGCATGCAAGGGCAAAATTCGGTTGATGATGATGAAGCAAGGTGAAAAAGAGAGTTTAGAAGGTAGAACTTTATGTCTAGGCCCATCAAATTCAGTGAGAATCCTTCCATTACCTTTAATGGATTCTGACAACAGCTCTTACAGCATATCTCTGAATCACGAATCTCAGTGGTTAAGTCCTTGCAAAAAATAATCATGAAATGCTGGTATGGGAAAGGATAGAGATAACATAGGAAAAGAAAGATGATTACAAAAATTTAAAAAAAAAAAAAGAGAGGAAAGCTGGAAAATTATTTCATAACCAGCTTTTCATTGAATACTTAAAAAATCCCAACCAACCAAAAACCAACCAAAAAACACCACTCTTGCTCTAATTCAGCAAAAGACACTTTAAGTTGCAGAGTTTGCACGTGCTTTACACCCTGCATGATGCTGTACATGCAAAAAAACCTAAAAAGTATTTATTTCAGTTTGTCTAAGCATTTCAAAAAGCATCTACATTTCATGCATCAGTTGCTTTACTGCCAATGTTAAAAAAAAAAAATGAAGCATGCTCCTCCACTCAACATAATGCCTCCATTTAAAATACGGTTTCTTTTCAAGGGTTAGGAATGAAAGTTGAAATATTTGAAACATTCAAATATGAGCAGGCTTATATTTACATCTCATATTCAAATTAAAATACAGCATCCACAAAACAATAGGAAAATAGGTACACTATTCATATAGATATAGAAACTTGTGCATATAGCTAATCCAAAACGTTGACATTCTTCATAACAAAAGCTGTGTTACCATGCACATTTTGTGAGAAAGACCTTGGGTAACTTTTCCAACATTTTAAGTAGTGCCTTGAAGGCAAATGTGGAAGCGGTGTCCATACTAAATGGCTATGAGGCTGCTGGAAAATGTCATGCACGAGAGCTGAAAATACATATATCAACAGTACAAATGTAATGGGACTTAAGCTTCCTTTCAACAAAACTCAGCCCAGGTGGCTTCATATATAACCATTTGCAAATTCAAAGTTATAACCGACCCTACTTCTCTTAACATCAATAGCTTCTGAACAGTGCTAATGTAAAGAATATGATTTTAGATTGTATCTCATTACCTTTGTTAGTGAAGATATTCTTTCCACATTCAAGAAGACAGCTGTCAGATGGGTCAATTTTTTAATCTTTTCTAAAAGATCGATAACCATTACAAAATAGTGTTAAATGTAAATTCTTTTTTAAAAATATACAGAATATAAAACCATGTTGCACTGAGCAGAATGCTCGTAAAATACCAAATGGCATCATATTCTTTCTTCACAGAACGGTTGTATTCATACTAATTTAGTACTATATAAAACAACTGCCAGTTTCACTTACGTCAATCACATAAACATAGGGATTAAGTTGCCTGACACATTTCGGCGAGCATGGGTTATTTCTACTCTGTGTTGCTTCTGTAACCTTAAAAAAATTCTTTGAAGTTTGTCCATCATGCAGGTTTGCAGACAAACAAACTTCTCTCTTCAGCTTTCATGCCTATCCTTAAACAGTTCAGCTGCAGAAGTCGTCCATTTAGAATGACGCTGAAAAATCTCAGTCCTTACCTGTTAAAACCTGAAAGTTTCCTTTGCCAAAAACAAACTTCTTGTCGGGATTTTTTGTAGGAATAATTATTTTATCTAAAACTGTCCAGTTCTGAAGGGTATCTACAAGAGCAACGGCTTCAGCAATCTGCAATCCAGCTTTGGGAACACAAAAGAAAAAAAAGAAAGAAAAAAATTGTATTATGCCATCATAACTTTGCTCAGATTTCCAATAACTACAGTACATGCACAAAGAGGGAAAGACTAGGCTACACTGAAATTCTACTAGGGTATTTATTTTAACCTCTAGCACAAGAAGCAGAATGTCTCACCTCTACTCAGAGTAATCAAACCCCTAGTTTGATGCAGTTTTGCCACACAAAGCATCTTTCTGCCAGTACAAATTATTTCCGCGGTTGTTGATTTAGAAGAATTTTTAACTGTATCGTCATCAAGGAAATTACCAAGTTTTTTGCCTCAACAAGTGAAACAAGTAACTAGTTGGAAAATAAACTCTGTTATTTCAGATGAGCACAAAAGCACGTGATTAATTCCTTGGTGTTTAGCAGCAATATCTAAAGAATTACTAATACAGCACATCCTGCTGCTAACTTTACTAGTTCTTATGCATAAAGAACCTACACTGATTTATTACTTGCTAAAACCAGCAGATTCCAATCCTGTATTCTGGTTTATCAGTCACTTTAAAAAAATAAAAATTTAAAAAAATCTATATGGCAAAGCACTGATTTTTGAGGACTTAATGAAATTGCAAAGACTACGTGGGCATATCAGATCAGTAGATTCAGTTCTGATTTGCCAAACAGGAATAAGATCCTCTTTTCGTAACAGACTTGTCAAGTTTCTCTAGATAGCAAAACATAATTGATATATTACCTAGGTTACCTTAGTCCAAAAGGTAATATACTCTTAAAGATAGCCATGATCCTCTTTCTCCTCATGTTGTTAGCATTCCTTGTAAAATGCACAGATTCCTTGTTGTACCTGTAGTGTTTCAACAATCATTCCAAAACATTTGTTCAGACTTCAGGCTCTTCATCTGGAGGGCCTAGATAAATGGAAAGGGATCGCTGCTATTCTTCTGTATGTCTGGACAGAAAGG
>Ga0065711_1042694_pt1 | contig 15209 bp, 11 predicted proteins | sample Hoacrofraction12_FD_59098 | JGI IMG/M metagenome (GOLD analysis project Ga0065711, IMG submission 59098) | Hoatzin crop microbial communities from Cojedes, Venezuela - Epithelial fraction 12 v2 (version 2) | ecosystem: Host-associated > Birds > Digestive system > Esophagus > Crop | place... | reverse complement strand
ACTTGGCTGATTTAGCACCCGACTGCTAGGAGCCAGGGTGAGCAGGCCCTTTGCTCAGGCCCAGCTCTTATTGGCACAAGAGAAGTACAACGCTCCTGTATCCAGCTCTCACAGGCTTTGTCCTTCACATGAGCACCTCAGACGAGTGCTTGAGACATTTATCCTCGTATTGTCCGGACCCTTACACAGGCTTTAGCCAATTCTGGAACATATCTATGTATTGAGAAGAATACAATGCTGGTGAAACACTGTTTTTGTTCTTTCGAAATTGCCTTTAGGATTTTGTTTCAAAAAACATTATTCAAAGAGAGTATTCATTGGTTACATCTATATTAGTAAATTAAATGTGAATAGATCTTTCTCTGCCATTAAAGTCAATGGGCATAGTCTGACTCTGTAATTAAATTCTCTTACCCCCAAAACAGGCTAAGCTGTATGTAAACCAAGTAACAGGAATGGTCCTGTTACTGCTCTTTCCCTCTTGAATACTGCCTGGGAAATATTTGGGAGAGTAGGAGGAGGCTTAGACAGTACTGTATCCATCCTGAAAAATTAGCTATATAGTACGGAGTTTTCAGTGCTTGTGTACACTCCCTGGCACTGTTAGAGTAGCAGTACAGACATATTCACTGATGTGGAGTGAAAAGTTCTGGCTTCTCAGGCAAACAAGAAAGTACAGGAGTTCATATAAACAGACAAATTTATTTTCATAATGCTCTTTTCTAGCTGGATTGCGATCTCTGAGCTGTAGTGTAGAGAAAATCATATAAGATATATAAGAAAGCAATTGTAACTGTTATCTTCAAAAAAGACAAGAAGGAGGTTCTGGGAAACTACAGGTTGGTCAGCCTCACCTTAGTCCCTAGAAAGGTGATGAAGAAAACCCTGGAACTTATTTCTGAAAACAAGGACAGGAAGGTGACTGGGAGTAGTTGGCATGGATTTACAAATGGGAAATCATACATAACAAACCTGATAGTCTTCTACAATGAGAAGTCTATCTTGCTGGAGGAGGGGGAGAACAGTGGATCTTGTTAACTTTAGTAAGGCTTTTGACTGTCTCCCATAACACCCTCACAGGCAAGCTGACAAAGTATAGTTTAGATAGAGGCAGTGAGGTAGACTGAAAGCTGGATGTGAACAGCAGGGCCTAGAGGGTTTTGTTTAGTGGCAGAAAGTACAGTTGGAGGCCAGTCATAAGCAGTGTACCCCAGGGGTTAATACTGGGCGAATAACATTAAACATCGTCATTAATGCTGGGACAGAGTGCACTCTCAGCAAGTATGCAGATAACACAAAACCGGGGGGGATTGGTTGATACACCAGACAGTTGTGGTGGACACGCTGGAGCAATGGGCCCAGAAGAACGTTATGAAGTTCAGCAGGGCGAAATGGTAAGTTTTGCCTCTGGGGAGGAACAAACCCACCCGCCACAACATGCTGGGGGTGTGACTATATGGAAAGCAGCTATGCAGAGAAAGACCTTGGTGCCCTGGTGGACTTGAGCCAATTATACACACTCATGGCAAAGGTGGCCAACAGCACTCTGGCCTGAATTAGGAGGACTGCTGCCGGCACATTGAAGAAAGTGATACTTCCCCTCTGCTCAGCACTGGTGGGACACATCTGGAGTGCTGGGTCCAGTTCTTTTTTTCCCAGTACAAGAAAGACATGGATTTGCTGGACTGAGGGCCACAAAAATGATCGGAGGGATGGAACACCTCTCCTATGAAGCAAGGCTGAGAGAACTGGGATTGTTTAGCCTGGAGAAGAGAAGGCTAAATAAAATAATCAATGGAAGGGAAAGAAGATGGAGGAGCAAATCTCTTCTCAGTGGTATCCACTGACAGGACAAGACACAATTGGCACAAATTAAAAGAACAGGAAATTTCATCCAATCATAAGAAAAGAACTTTTTTCTTGTGAGGGTGACTGAGCACTGGAACAGTCTACCTAGAGAGATAGAGTCTCCATCCTTGGACATATTCAAAACCCACAGGGCACAGTCCTGGGTCTCTTGCTGTAGGTGATCCTGTTGGGTTTAGGCTAGAAGGTCTCCTCAAGTCCCCTTCAACTTCAACAATTTTTTGAAAATCTAAATGGGCAAATCTATAGCATTTACAGAATGTATTTAAATGAACATTTCTGTACTTTCACAAACAGACAACAAACCAACCCAGCTAGATTTATTACAACTTTCAGTGAAAGCAAAGTTTAATAAAAAAAAACAAAGCTGAATAGCAGGAATGACCCAGCAGACTTTGAATGAGCAGGAAAACAAACAGAAAGGGTAAACTTTTAACATCTGATCTTTAGAAAAAGTTTCCTCACACAGTCCTCAAACCTGAAACATGAACACAATAGCATTGTACAACACATTGCCATCCCGACCTCCACAGGACTCTTTGTGGAATAAGGCATTAGCTTTGTCATGGGACAGCTCTGCCAATAAATAATGATAAAAATAAACAATGAAATGCACCCTAGCAGTAATACAGGGAGCCAGAAGTAGAGCTGTGATCTGTCGTGTCCCTGCTGAATGTTTTGCTCATTAAGCTGCAGGAATTGTTCTTGTTTGTCCCATGTCTCTGACCCTTTGACTCTTGCATTCTTCGTTCTAAAATAATTCAGTTGTAGCTGTAGCAGTGAGACACAGTAGGTACCACTTTTTGCTGCCCCTTCAGTTCCTTATGCTGTAGTTTACGAGTTAGAGTATACTTTTGACAAATGAGAAGTGAGATTTCACCACCGAGAAAACACAGATCTGTTTTCTGAGTGAAAGTCTCAAACACTGAGCTTCAATGCACTTTAGCTCTTTTGAAAAGAACAAATCCAACTCACCTATATCTTCCCCCTAAGTAAAGGACTGTACCTGAGAAAGCAAAACTAGCAGTGCTTAAGGATGTGTTCCGGAATTTTTTCTCATGGAAAATTACCCTATAGCCTCTGTGAATATTTTATTATCCAAACAGTTGGATTTTACCACTGAAGAAAATCCTTTCAGTGAATAAAAATCGTGCTACATATTAAAGAGAAGAGGAAAATCTGCAGAGGAGTTGCTTAATTATAGTCATTTATCTTTTGTTCCAGTGGGTAAAGGGAAGATTTTTGAAGGAAAATCCTTGTGGGAATAAAAGATGGAAATAAAGAGAAATAAAGTCTTTCATCTGCCCACATGTCTTTAATTTGATGTAGACAAGGGAAGAGAAGTTCAGATAAATGACCATAAGTTCTGAGTACAACAGGATGTTTGCTCTTCCCTACAAAATGAAGAAATTTGTATAGTAAACAACAAATTTTTTGCAGTAGTATCGTGTCTAAAAAAAGAAAAAAAAGACTCTGGCTTAGAAGGCAGGAGAAACTCTAGCAGCAGTGTCAGAAGATGAAACTCTAGCTCTGTTTTTTTCCCTTTTCCCTAGTCCTTGGAGAGATATAAAGATCAGTGCAGGAGAGAGAGACCAGTATATAGCTGTTTGCTGCTGGCTGTGATTAGTGTTAGGGGCCACTTCTAAGACTGAACAAAGATATCTGCTTTAACATTTTGTTATGAAAGAATGAATTTATCGCTTGAGTTTTTTCAGTGAACTGTACTACTTGTGTTTTTTGGTGGAGATTTAAAAAATCTAAGGCAAATTTAGGACACCAGTTGTCTCCTCTGTCTGCCCTGAAAGCAGAAAATGAGTTTAGTTTACTTGAAACTACTGGAAGTTACTACGACTGGAAAGTGCCATCCTCAGTGTATGTGTGATTCTGTGTTTGTCAGAACACTGTGTAGACAAATACTATGTGCACTTCATATATAAATAATGCAAAATAATTGACTAATTGTTCAGCTATATGTCCTGGGTTCGGCTGGGATAGGGTTAATTTTCACAAGAAGCCAGGACGTGACACAGCAGGGATGGCTGACCCCACATGGCCAAACAAAACAGGGTATTCGATACTGTGTGACATCATGTTTGGTGCTGAGTGGACAAGCTGGCCCGGGGGGAGGTTAATCACCACTGGGGAGCACACTGGGCACTGGGCACTGGGCGGTGAGAGAGATGTTCTGTGCATTCTGTTGCTTTTGTATATTCTTCTTATCAGTATTGTTGTTGTTACTGTTCACTTTCTTTGATCTGTTAAACTGTCCTTAACCCACGAGATATGCCTTTTTCTTGTGATTTTTCTCCCCACCCCAGTGACGGGAGGGGCAACAGAATGACCTCATGGTCCTTTGTTGCCAGCTGGGGCCAAACCATGACACGATATTATAGGCATGCTGAGAGATCAGTATTGTAATATTTTATTAAGTATATACAGAATATAAAAGTAGTGCATATATACTTATTTGTATAACAGACTTGTAGAACAGTTGAGGTCAGAAAAGACCTTGGAGATTCTCTAGTCCAACTCCGATGCTCAGAGTAGGGGCAGCTACAGCAATTTGCTCACAAGCATGTCAACTTTGCTTGATTATTACCAATAATATTGATAGGGACTCTAAAACTTCTCTGAGCAGCCTGTTCCAATGTCTGACCATCCTCACAGGAAAAAAAGTTTTTCTCATGTTTAAGCAGATTTTTTTTGTATTCCAGTTTGTGCCCAGTGCCTCTTGTCCTGTCACTGGATACCACTGAGAGCCTGGCTCCATCTTCTTAACTTCCCCTTCAGGTATTTATATGCATTGATGTGAGCTCCCCTGAACCTTCTCTGCTCCAGACTGAACAATCCCAGCTCTACCAGCCTCTCCTCATATGCTGGATGTTTTGATCCCTTAGTCATCTTCATTGCCCTTCACTGGACTCATTCCAGTGTGTTGATGTCACTCCTGTAATGGAGATTCAAGAACTGGACACAGTACTCCACAAGCATCTCACCAGCGTGGAGTAGAGGGGAAGGATCACTTCCCTTGAACCGCTGGCAACAATCTGCCTAATGAGGGTCAGGATGCTGTTGGCCTTCTTTGCTGCAAGAGCACATTTCTGGCTCATGGTCACTTGTTGTCCACCAGAACTGCCAGGTATTTTTCTGCAATGCTACTTTCCAACATGACTATTAGGTGAAAACAGTTGTGTATATTTATCAGTCATTATTCAAACTATAAATATAGCTGTACAGAATAGTGCACCTTGAGGTAAAAATAGATGAGTTAGTACTGAGCAAAGAGTCATAACTACATCTGTACCAATACATTAAACATGCTAATGAACATCATTTTGATTGTGAAATCCAAACAGCTAAACTCTCCTAGCCTCTAAAACAGGATGTTGGTGTGTTCACTTCTTATTGAGAGGTGTCTTTCATGTGCTAACTAATAAACAAGGAAACTTTCTAACTGTTTAATAGCATGGACAATGAAGTTCACTGGCATTGTGTCATTTTTTTATATATATATACATAAACACCAATGTTTTATAGCCTGTAATGGGAGTAGCTTGCCCAATAAAAGCTGAGTCACACTTGTAAAACAGCAATGAATAAGGCATCTGATATGTCCATCTGATCCAGTTTTATATAAAGAAGATGTATTTGTTCTGGGCTTAGAAATAGTGTGGCCATGTCACAAAGCGATGCACATATGTAAACTGAGTCTGCTGACAGGGATTATATGGTGCAAGAAGAAAATACTTAGTCCCCCATGAGGTTACTACCAGACCTCTGTGCCCATACATGCATATACTTTTCATCTACTAAAGGAAAATTCAGCTCCGGAATATGCCAGAACAGACTGAAAACTTACTGGAGTGCAGAATATGTTTATGGGGTTAGGTTACAAGCGTTAGTGAAACACACAGCTTGAAATGGACATTATATCAGACATATATGCTGCAGAGACTTTCAGGAAGTCATGCGCTGACCACCCTGCTCAAAAAAGGGTCAGCTCAGCTTTGATCATCCGATCTAATCCAGAACGATATGTCTACATCTATAAAATCTGAATCATGTCTTTACCAGGGATTAGGAAAAAACTGTGATATAACCTGAGGATATCAGGTTTGGAAGGATTTCTGCTTAGAGGCTAAGCAACATTTAAAAAAAGAGAAAAAACACAAAAAATAACAAGAAAATCAGAAAAGTAAGAATTTAAATGGTAATGACTGGAGATAACATAGATTGTAAGAAATATGAAATGTTGTGTGTTGTTTTCTGGACTATTGAGGAACATGGTGGTGCATAGGCTTGATGAGGTTCAGCTTGAACTTTGCAGCTGGGAAGGAAGGAGAAACAAGATGTTCATGGGTCTCTTGGGAAAACATCCATTTATTATGCGATTTTTGAGAGGACTTGTGGATTTGTGCAAAATTTATTATGGAATGTTTTGTGGAAGGACAAAAGACAAGGAAAGGGAGGAACAAGCTTGAGACACCAAAGAAAATGGGTATAGAAGGAGACAGCTGGCTGTAAGCCAGCAGATGGTCAGCATGCTTGTCTGGCCAAGCCCTGGGCCTCATTGCTTTATAGTCTGTTCTCTTATTAAATCCTATTCCAAACTTGTTCCCATGTAATACTACTGTCTAATTCGTATGTGAGTGTGTTTGTGGAAGAAAGAGATTCATAAGGAAGCTTCAGGCTGGAGTAGTTGATAAGTAGGTTAAACTAGCACTTGGAAAGATCAATTTTCACATACGCAAAATGTACTCAAATTGAGAGGCAAATACAAAGTAGTCAATGAGGCGAATAGAGATAGCTCTTTCCGAGAGAGAGACAGAGAGAGAGAGATCCAGAATGCCAGCTGAGACTCCAGTGGCTGGGAAGAATGTAAAGTTTATTTTGTGTGTCTTGCAGATGACATACTTTTTCATCCATCCCAGTATGACATTTGTTTTTTTACTACAGTATTCTGCCACTGACTTCAGGGTAGAGTTTGAAGCACAATAGCTCTCACACTCTTTCCCTTTCTGCTTCCTCGCCAGGTGTTCCCACTCCATATTGCCTAACTACAATGCATTCTTGTCAGTGATTCATTTCACCATATTTTTTCCAGGCCATTTTTCCTGTTTGTCAAGATCATTCTGAATTCTAGCCCTGTCTTGCACTTAAATTCCAATAACTATGTTCACTCTTCCATCATATTGGTCATTAATGACAATATTCAGAGTATCATAAAGACCATGAGCTCTACTGGATGTCTCCAGTTGTAACAATAAATATTAGTTGGGGTTTAATGAAACTGGAGACTGGAAGGGCCAGCTATTTCGGCAAACACTGCAGCAGCAGCAGAAGAGGTAAAGTTTATTGATGGTATAATCATGAGCTATAAAGTTTTGTATATTATCGGCTGTTCTGGATTCTCAAATTGCTATGTTTGTGCTCTATACACTACTTCAGTACAGTTTTTTAAATCTGTTTATTGCTCATGAACAAGAAAAAATAGTGGTTTGGGTTTTTTTTAATACCAGCCACTATAATTAAGCATTCCAGGTTTCAGAGTGGGATATTGGAACAGTAATACTGTAATGACTTTTCTAAGGAAGTATAAAAATTTAATTTAGTCACTTTTCCTATCTGTTGCTACTTGGCAGAAAGTCTGCTGGATAAATGTATTCTGTGCTGAATGGTACATGTTCAAAAAACATCTGTTTGATTGTCAGTTTTCAGGATGAAGAAATATGTGGAGCAGGTCAGATATTCAGAAACATTCAGTTTAGATATACAAGGACAACATCTTTATTTAAAGTAGTCAAGCAATTCAGATGCTGATTGAAGATTGTTGTACTCCAGCAGCTTCTAAAACTCTGGTGTCTTCTCTTGTGTTTCCCAAAGCGATGTGGATTTCTTTTGAAACAGCCATTTTTCGTCATAGATATAGAAGACTTGAGTACCATCCCTAGGCAGTTTAGAAAGCCCAGCCCAGGAACGTGCCTTGCTCAAGGTGACCTGACAGGCCATTTGGCAGGCGAAAGTGGAATACTGCTTAGCTCTTACTAAGCACCGGCAAACTTCTTTTATTGATTCTCTGTCATACAGCCTGCTTTCTATAAGGTTCACTTTGACATCTTACAAACTAGACATCATGATGCTTTATTGTTGTACCCAAGAAATCCTACTCCCTCTGAGAAGAATTATTTTTTGAAGTACGATTGTAATCACCTTATTACTCTTTATTAACAGAAGTAAATTAAATCTGTATTTCACCCACCCTGTGTCAAAATCTGCTGAAATTATAGGGATCGACCCGCCTGGACAAGGTCCTTTACAGCCTACTGTATGTGACCCTGTTTCGGCAGGAGGGTTGGACTAGATGACCCACAGAGGTCCCTTCCAACCCCTACCATTCCATGAATCTAACACCCTTTCAGGGAACTGTAAACTTTGGACTTCTTGGATGCAAGGACAGCACCCCTGTCCTCCTAGGTTCTTTCTATCTTACCTCTCAAGTCTTCCTCCCTGACTTTGGCGTTTTCAACGTTTTTTCCATTTTTTAACATGGAAAAAAAGGATTGAATATACTTGCAATTGCTGCTTTTCCTTTTTGGACTGACTTTGGATTAAATATCGACCTTATGTTAGAAATAAGAAGGTTAGGAAGATTACAAGATATTCTAATGCCTGAAAGTCAAACCCAAAGAGTAGAACAACCCTAATTAATCTGTATTTCCAAAGTCTGAGAGGTTTCCTGCAGCAGTATGTCGAATAGAATGAATTAAAACTGCACTTCTCCTTCTGGAGAAAAAAATACCAGAGGAGTCGACTAAAGAATTTTCTAAAGCCCTCACAGAATATGTTAACATTAGTTTGAAAGAGCTGCAAGGTACTACTGTGTCAGTGTCACACATAGTAGAAGGCTAAATAATGTAATGTCCATATAAACACTCTAAACCAATGTACTGATGGGATGGAAACACAGCTGATTAAACATGACACATAAATAACAGAATGGAGGTAGAAATTAAGCTAAGTAGATAACACACAAAACATGTTATTGAAAGATAACAAGGCACTAAATAACAAAGAGAAATAGCTTGAAAATAAATCCATGTACTTTAATGTGTTTGTCCTGGGTATGCCAGGAGGAAGAACAATAACATAAGCTTGCAGAGCCAGGCTCAAAGGACTTTCGGATATAAACACAAGGGAGGTCTCCTGCTATACAGAAACCCACCCCAGCAGAAACAAGTGAAAACTGCTCAAGTGTGGTGAGGGGGAAAGTTCTGAGTTTGTGCAAGAAGGTATCATGAGACAGATACGGTTATCGTAACAACCATGGAAAGGGGTTCTCTCTGAAGGGCAAGCCTGTCTCTTCTTCCTAAAAAATATGTCCAAAGGCAAGGACTGTGCATTTTGAGGCTCTGGAGGTATCCTGTTGATAAAATCTTTCTGCCTCCTTGAGTCACATAGGCAGACTTCTGTTATTCTGGTAGATAAGTACCAAAAAACCCCCAAGCATACAGGATAGAATGAATGAGTTGTGAATCAATCAATATTGAGTTGTTAATAAGAAACAGATATGAACTTCAAAATCAGGACTCAGATCTGCCATGTAAAAATGGCACATCTTGGGACTGTCCACTAATATTTGCAGGTATTGTTTAAGTTCAGTATATATATCAGGTCTAGCTGCGAGATTTAGATGAGACTTGGTTCAAATCCACATTTTTTCTCCAGTTTCTGGATTTTTTGGGTGGTTAGTCAAACTCATGTCTATGTAGAAATAAATAAATGACAGTAAAATAAAAAGCATTAAAACATGCATACTCAAGAGAATATAAGTAGCTAAGTATCATTGATTGTTTGGACTGAATAGTTTTATGTCAGTTTTGTCCATCAATAGTAAAAGATAAGTTACATTATATGGATTGTTCATAGGAACTTATACAGAAATATGTTAGGTTCTTGCAGGGTTAGCAGACTTTTATCCATAAAGAGTTCTGTGGTAACTGATAAATAATAATGAACTCTGTAAACTGGGGTCAGTTTTCTCTAGCCTTTTCCCTAAGAACAGTTGCTTTAGTTTTGTGTCATGGCAGATAGCCTTCCTTCTTAGGAAAGTAAAGCTTTTTATTGTCTTTTGTTTTTATGATACCTGTGCCAATTAAAGGAAGATTATATAATATAGTACTCAAAAAACCCCCAAACCCAAAAGTCTATTAAAAAGAGGTTAAGAAAAGTGTTATGAACTAGAATGATGTAAAATTAAATGAAATGTATTTTTTGTATGTGTTGTTATTAATAAATCTAGCATGGAAAATCACTTCACATTTTTGTACTCATTCTATCAGTGGAACATCACTGGTTTACATATATGTAACAAATCTGGCTGTAGGTTAAGTTTGTGCTGAACTGATTGTATGCTTTGAAAGCTGTTGACAGATTAAAGCATGGAATTTGGTTCCCTGATGTGCAGGTGGTTTTGTTTATTTATTTGTTTATTTTACAAGCATTTGTATGGCTACTGGGAATTCATGAAAAATACAGTGAATCAAAACATTTCATAAAATGTAGCATGAAATGTCATCCCACAGGTGCATTACATGGCATTTGCTTTTCATCATTCTCTTGTTTAAAAATGTTCAGTTACTCATATACCATCTGACTTAGGTGAACAATCAAACAGCCAAAATTGCAAAAAAAGAAAACAGAACAGTCAGAAGAAATAATTTACTAATAAACCATAGTCTGAATGTTATTAATGCAACCCTTCAGCTAATACTAACAAACTACAATTTTTTTTTTAAATGTCAGGCTCTGTTTATAAATGATTCATTACACAAAAAACAAGCAAAGAAACAAATGTTATTTGTAATGAATTTTTCCATCTACTATAAAAGTAATAATAAATAGTCTAGGTTGAAGAATAATGGTTACAAACCCATAATGTTTAAAAAGAGAATCTTTGGAAAGGTCAACATTCAAAGCGGGAAGTTATTGGAGGGGGAGACACCAGAAATGGTGTTCATTGTTAACTTTAAATTCAGTTTCCTTTAAGACAATTCCATTTTGTTGTGGTTTCTAAGGCACAGACTTTCTGCTCTCTTCTACAGAAGAAATAAATTTATTTGTTTAAATATCTTTTAAAAAGTGCTTGACAGTTTGTAATGTGTATACATGTAGCCTGGTGATAAGCAATGTGTGTGACTTGACTTAAGTCTTGTCTTTTCTGTTTGATTCAGTGTAGGTTTGCTTCAGAGCATTTTGGCATGAAAAAAAACGTTCAACACCATCCCCCCAGTGACTTAAGAAAAAGGCTAAAAGTTTTTGTCTTGCCATTTGCCTTCCATTCCATCTTGGATCCCTATAAAATCACATCAGGAAGGAAACTTCCGTGAAATCAGTACATTTTTGTGATATTTTTTAACTCCTGCATGAAAACATGCATGAATACTGCAAATAAAACTGCAGTTAACCAGAAAGTTTTGCCATTTTGAAAGCTGCGGATTGTCAGGTATGCACACTTTTTCCATAAGCCCTCAGTAAAGACCCAGTAAAGTGTCTTTGTTATAAGTGCTGCATGGGAATTCTGATAATGATGAGAATGATGAGTTTGGAATGAATGGTGTTATTCACCAACCCATGTGATTCAAATCCTCACCATAAATTTTCCCTTGTTTTCTGGGGACTCTGGGATCAGCACAGTTTCAGAACAAAGGAAAGATGACAACAGTTAATGGGGCTGAGTTCTAATGATGCTTTTTATTGCCACCTCTTTTTTAAAAGATTAGTCTCTAAATTGAGTGCTTGGTGCTTTGGGTTTTATAACTTTGGCATTCTTTCTTCCCCAGCTGTTTATTTTTTTTGTTAATATTTTGATGTTCAGTATAATGAAATTGTGCTAGTACATTCTTTAATCTTTGACTCTGTCTATAATCTCAGGCATTATGCATGCACTTGTATAACAGGCAGTCAGAAAAGATATGTTCTGCCTTAATGTAATAACCAGCACAGCATCCTATATAAATTAGCTCCCTAGGAAGAACATTCTTGCTTTTTACCTTTTCCATGAATATGCATCACTTGTGCTGCAGCAAGAAGTATGGATATCATTTATAACTATGATTTCCTTAAACTTTTTAAGAATAAGCACATGCCTATGCATTGAGTGGATAGCTGGTTTGTGAACTGCTTGCTCCCCTCAGTTCATGTGTGTTGTGACCTCCAGCCATTGTATACGACGTAACCTATTTGCATCTTCAGCTGGGCATCAATTCTGAAAACATATATCTGCATGTTTATATTTAAGGGCTTTCACCATCCTGTTAGAGGAAATTGTGCTATTCACACGAGCAGTTGACTGTAGGTACGTTTCCAGGCTCTTGGCATAACTGCTTAAGGTTTATAGGGCAATTCTTCCAAGTCCTGTTGAACTTGAAGCCACATTATATTATGAAAAAAAGCCCAAACCAAAAACAAACCCGTAACAAGTTAGGTCAAATTCTTTTAACAGTTGTAACTCTTAGATATACTGTGCACTGAAGGTTCAAATATTGGTAACACATTTTCAAAGTTACTGTCATGTCTGGTGTTCATTGCCACCAACAAGTTTCCAATCCCAAAGTCTTCAGAAAAATAAACAAGAAAATCTATACAGTCAGTTGCAGTTGAAGGAACGTTATTATGATCTTCTTCATCACCATGAAGTTATTGTTATAGTTACAGTTATTATTGTTACTCTTACAAGTAGCATTGCCTGACCTCATTAAGTGAATATTGCATATTGGAATGCAAAGAGAGTTTTAAGAAAGTGTTTCCTTTTCTGTACACTGAAGTTTCATGTACTGTGCCTGCATCCTGATCCTTGGAGCAGTATGCCCTCCATTTCATCTTGGACAGGCTTGGCATGTGTAACATTCCGGTTCTCATTTAGAAACTAAATGGCAGTTGAGACATAACACTAGATATATCCCCTCACAGTGCAATAAAAGAATTGATAGATAAGTTGTTTATAAACTAAAATATAACTGTGACATATAAGCCATGTGTCACTTCATGAAAAGATTGAATTATAAAACTTTATGACCGTTGCCTGTTTCTTTAGTGGAGGAGCTTAGGCAGGGCACAGAGGTCATGAGAGACTGTCACTATGTTAGGTTTTATTTTAAAATATACTAAAAAAACCCCAACCATTACTATTCTGGTTTCATTTTATGAATAAAATGATCTTTATTAAGTAAACATTATGAAAAGAATAAGACCTTTTTCTACTCCCAAAGGTCACCACTACTGAAGTAAGACTATAACTTCTCTGTAACATGAATAATGTACATGCTAAAGAGATTTTAAAATAGTTTTCTATCTCAGTTCAGAGAGGCCCATTTTCATTTTCACTGTTTTGAGACTTAACGCAGCATGCCATCAGAATTGTCTCTATTTTGTAACTTGAATAATACAACATAAGGATCTTGCACTGGTTCACCCAGAAATAATTGTATGAATTGGGGTGGGATTTTCCAAGAGGTGATGTGCCTAATCAAGGAGTGATTTGATATCTTGAATCTGACAAAAACACACAACATTCAAGACTAGAATAAAGATTTCTGGGGCACATGTTGACATCCTCTCTAGCTGCCACCTCTTGTTCTTGCAAATGACAACCTTAAGATCATAAAATGAAGAAGTGTCTGTTATTTCAGCTGCAATGAGATCTGTGACCTGCTTCTTCTTATGTTGAGGAAGTTTTAACTCTGATGCACAGTGAAGATAGCTATCATACTGACATCTAAGTTATTTAACTTCTCTTCGGAATAAATGGCCTTTCTTTTTTCCTAAAGTACTTCAGTAAAAATTCAAAATACATGAAGGAGCCACTTGAATTAGCATTGCTGTGCAATCTCTCTGAGATAACAGTACTTAATTCTTATTTCTCTAAACTATAATTGGAACAAAATAAGAATGATCACATTGAAAAAGTGGTGATGGCTGTCAATTGGTTTATGCAGGTCCTTTTTTTCCGTTATAACACCAGTAATTGATGCAGTGCTGATTTTAAAGCCAGTTGAGGCAAATTACCAATGAAATGGCTGACTTCGAAACAATATTTGGGTTTAACTGTAGTGCTAATTATTTTTTGTAAATACATACATGTGGATATCTGCAGATATACTCAAGATCAGGGCATGTTTCTGAGGAATACCGGTTCTGGAGAAAATCTTCTGTTCTGTTTCTTCAGGATCATTCAAACTCAGTGCTTGGGGCTTTCAAATTATATATTTGTGAGAAACTTGTCAACATTGGTGTCAAAATGGTGACAAAATAGTAATAAAGTTGCAGTATTCAATTTTCCCCTTCAAGTCTTCAAACATATTTAATTTTAAAGTGAAAATGTTTGCACTGAAATATCATTTAATAAAATTCTATCGCTGTCCTTATCAAATTCAATGGCTGCAAATGAATTAACTTGTCTGACTATTAAAAAATCAACCATTTAATAAATGTTTTAGTTTTGACTAAAAGAGGAGAGAATGTTAACTGCAATATAAATAGTAATCTTTCTCCCCTAGACTTATGCCAGGATTCATTGTGAGGTCTCATGTCTGAAGTTGTTTAAAGAAAGCAAGTTTTCCTATGCGGTCCTCATGTTATCAGCTCAGATCTTCGGTGAATGCATTCTTTCAGAAAATATAAGAACTGGAAATCTGAATTTCTAGACTCTTACACGAAATTTATAGTGACCAGACACTGCAATGGACCACTAACATTCCTTGCTCTTTTTGTATCAAAGAGCACTCAAAATTCAGAGTGGTTTATGCGCACAGCACCATTTTCTGTTGATTAAGATGACAAAATTTTTTTGGTGCAAAAGGCTTCTTTTGTCTAAGGGCAAATATTACAAGAAATTTGCTGCCACATATTTCTTGTTCTTCAAACAAATTTGAGTAGAAGAGGCACAATGTGGTGGAAAAGGGACTAAGAACCATTGATGGCAGAATTTATTTTTTGTATTTCAAAATAAAGGTGTTGAACTCTGGTGTGTTAGTTACATCACACCTTGTTCCATCTGCAAAGGTATGATAATATTGTATCATAGAATGGTTTGGGTTAGAAGGTCTCTTTAAAGACCATCTAGTGTCAACCCCACTGCCATGGGCAGGGACACCTTCCACTAGACCAGGTGGCTCAAAGCCCCATCCAACCTGGGCTTGAACACTTCCAGGGAGGGAGCAGCCACAACTTCTCTGGTCACAGAATCACAGAATCACAGAATGGTAGGGGTTGGAAGGGACCTCTGTGGGTCATCTAGTCCAACCCCCTTGCCGAAGCAGGGTCACCTACAGCAGGCTGCACAGGAC
>Ga0065711_1042693_pt1 | contig 15209 bp, 11 predicted proteins | sample Hoacrofraction12_FD_59098 | JGI IMG/M metagenome (GOLD analysis project Ga0065711, IMG submission 59098) | Hoatzin crop microbial communities from Cojedes, Venezuela - Epithelial fraction 12 v2 (version 2) | ecosystem: Host-associated > Birds > Digestive system > Esophagus > Crop | place... | reverse complement strand
GGGCCGGCAGACGCGGGCGCCAGCTGGCGGGGTACGGAGGGACCTGGACAAGCGCGAGGAGTGGGCCCGTGTGAACCTCACGGGGTTCAACAGGGCCAAGTGCAAGGTCCTGCACCTGGGTCGGGGCTATCCCTGCTATCAACACAGGCTGGGGGATAAAGGGGTGGAGAGCAGCCCTGCTGAGAGGGCTTGGGGGTACTGGTGGATGAAAAGCTGGACATGAGCTACCAATGTGCACAGCCCAGAAGGCCAACCGTACCCTGGGCTGCATCACAAGCAGCATGGACAGCAGGGCGAGGGAGGGGATTCTGCCCCTCTGCTCTGCTCCAGTGAGACCCCACCTGGAGTCCTGCGTCCAGCTCTGGAGCCCCCAGCACAAGAAGGACATGGAGCTGTTGGAGCAGGTTCAGAGGAGGCCACAAAAATGATCCGAGGGCTGGAGCACCTCTCCTATGAGGACAGGCTGAGAGAGTTGGGGCTGTTCAGCCTGGAGAAGAGAAGGCTGCGGGGAGACCTCATTGCGGCCTCCCAGTAACTGAAGGGGGCTTATAAGAAAGATGGGGACAAACATTTTAGTAGGGCCTATTGCGATAGGACAATGGGTAATGGTATTAAACTAAAAAAGGGTAGATTTAGACTGGATATAAGGAGGAAATCTTTTAGAATGAGGGTGGTGAAGCACTGGCACAGGTTGCCCAGAGAAGTGGTGGAGGCCCCATCCCTGGAAACATTCAAGACTCTGAGCAACCTGGCTGATTTGAAGATGTCCCTGCTCACTGTAGGGCGTTTGGACTAGATGACCTCTAAAAGTCCCTTCCAACCCAAAGCATTCTGTGATTCTATGATTCTTACAACACACGGGTTATGGCTTGCACAGGGGTGGCATGGGTATTACCTGTGTTCCCTCTTGAGATGAACAGCAAATACGGATCTCTATAAACATGGTGCAAATTGCAGTTCTTCTTTCAGAGAGAAAGCAGTTGGCGGGCATTCTTGTCTCATGTGGTGAGTCTGTTTTTGCCAGCCGTTCCTCTTATGTTGGAAGAGCAGGTAGTTTAGGAGCTCATGTAGTGCATGTGCCCTTTCCAAACTCAAAACCACACCTTCAGCATTCTTCATCAGCAGAATCCAGGTGCACTGAAAAGCTGGCACGGGCCAAATGCTTTTGGTTAAATCACTCCCTCAAGGCCCTGTCTTTTTCTATTCTTGAGCAGTTTTAGACAGTCTTGCATCTAAAGGTCTCCCTATGTCGAGACATACAGGCGCTAACTGAACAGGCAGTGTCTTTGTGCTGGAACAAGTATCTGACCAAATAACCCCAGCATCCGAGCTCAGATACCAAGATGTAGGGCATTAGTTTCTAACCAGGGCTTCTGCTTTGGTGTCTCTAGTTCATGAATGTCCTCCCTCTCTGAGTGCAGGGGCTCCTTATTAAATCAAAGAGCCCACAGCTGATTCATGCACTGTACTCAAGGGATGTGCTCATGTCACTGGAGTAGCGGAGATACGGGCACAGATCACTAAGGGCAATCTGAAGGGCATTTCACTGTCACTGAAAAATGCATAGAATTTGTTTGGGTTCTTTTCTGCAGAGAAAAAATGTCAGACATACCTTTTTATAGCGATTAATAATTGGAATATAATTACTTAATGTTCCCATACATCTGAATTATAAAGTAATGCTTCTTACCGCAGAAAGGCTATCCAAATATTTTCCTACTGGGTATATCACAGGTTAGAGTTATAAGAAGGTCTTCTGTATTAGAACCAGCTGTCACCATCCTGTCTTTGAGCGTGTACATCACTGCCGTCTGACACTGATTTCTATGTGACTGTTCATACAATCAGGTACTACTCGGTTTTCTTTAGGGCTAGAAAAACGAAGCTGATAGGAGTTTGTTTGTTTTTTTTTTTATCTGGCTAGAGCTTTTTTTCTGATAGTGACTAGAAGCAAGTGCCTCCTGTGGATTACATTCTCTGTAGATACGGAGTTGTTAGTCCGTCAGAAACATCTTCCAAGGAAATACAAAGCTCTGCACAGCCCCTATACAGTACTGTATCAATGCAGCCGAAGAGCCACAACCTACACATATCCCTGAATCCCACCAGGCTTATTTCCTCAGACACAGCTGACATTTGGGCAACCCACGAATTAATAGTGTATTGTGCAGCTTCAAGAACAAAGCAAGAATTCGGAGCTACAGTGGTGGGACTGCGGTACTGGCACACCGGGCCCTGTTTCTGTGGGTAAGGCAGAGAGCATAGGCCAAGTTATAGTTCCTCCTCCCTCTCTGACCAGCTCTGTCTTGCACACCACAGCACAGTCACCATCACCTGACAGAGTCCAGTACTCGAGCTAACTTTTTGGAGCTAGTTAGTGTGCCCACACAACATCATCCCTGGAGACCGTGTTTTAAGCCGTACCCTCCCACACCAGGGCCCCGGTGTGGGTCCTGGAGCAGCTGACGTAGCCATGCAGGCTCATCTCAGCACCCGGTGTGTCTGGGGCTGCTGTGTGCATGGCAGCAGCACACCAGTGCCTCGGAGCATGCGGTGCTCCGAGGGAGCCTTGACACCTCCCTCCCTGAAGCCTGCTCCTCCGGGAAGGCTGCAAGCAGTGCTCTCGTACCGGATTGCGTGGGGTACATGCCAAAGAGACAAGTTACGTTATAACCTCAGCACTAGTCCTGGAACATATAGGAATATGCTGTGCATATTGCTTTGACTAGCAAGTTGCTATTTAAAGTTCAGGGCAAAGCTTTAAACCCTGAAAAGGTTTTGACGTAATTGCTGGGGGCGTGCAGGGGGGGAACGAGACAACGATGAGCGACACGGACAGGACTTTTGAAAAAAGGAGTGAAAGCAGGATTACACACGAAACTTCAGTTTCCTAATCATTACTCACTGGAGCTTCTGGGTAAGCACTATCCCATATTTCCTGAAAGAGGTCAAATGCAAGCTGATCACCCCAGCTCTTCAATTTAATGCATCTATCGGGGTTAACAATGACTTGGGCATGAGATCAGTCACTTTACTTCCTATGGAAAATTCTCCTGTTCTCCATTAATAAAACAATTAAATTCCCTGCAGTGTAAAGTATTTATTGGTTAATTCTTCTTGGGAGTCACTAGTCTTGACTTTGTTCAATGTTTTGTAAAATTCAAGATTAGGCTCATTATATTAAGAGCAGGATTCAAATCTATTTCGAATCTCATAATGGCATCCTCTCCTGCCACAAAATCTTGTCCCAGACTGAATATGGGAAGACAAAACTAGTCCTTTTCAAGAAGCAGTCATCAAAGATCAATGACCACCAAAGCACTTTACTTGGGGGAAAAAAGAGAGAGGCCAAATTTCAAGATAGCACAGACAGTCAGTAAGACTGGAGTGCTTGAAGCTGGTGGAATTTTTTTAAGTCATTCACAAATACTATATCTACCCTTGACAGGTCATTTCATTCTATTTAGCACTTTTTATTCTCTATGGTTTATAAGCTCTTAAGAAAATGTAAGAGTGAGGAAAAGCTAACGCATCTGATAATGCACTATATCAGGCTGACAACCTAACTGAATTTCCCCTGTGGTGCCAGCAAAACGCTGTTCCAAAAAGTAATAATGCGTACGAAAAAGAAAAAAAAAGGAGAAAGGGGGAAAAAAAAGGATCATAGAGATCATGCCGTCACATTTAATTTCAGAGAACAAAACCTGAAGCTGATTTCTCTTTAGATCAGTTGTATACCAGTTGGAACATGGGTGCCTAGCACTGTGATAGAGTAATATGATCCGAGCTTTAAATAGCTGCCAAATAACCATGTGGTGGCTGGCAGCATTAAATGTGTTGCAATGAGAGTGATCTGTTTCAAAGTAAAGCCACATAACAGAGGATAAGTCAATGTGATGTGGTACAGAAAAGGAGGGGGCAACGTTTTTTGTTATCTTTCTGGGTTTCTTTCTGTTTTAAATGTGTTTCCATCTTAAAGATGCATTAATTTAAGGTCTTTTTCTTAACAGGTTTAAAACCTGAATCATGTGCAGGTCATTTCAGAGAACATCTCCTTGGGCACCCGGGCACAAGGTGGGGGGGGAACGGTGTGCCAGATGTGGAGTACCACCGCTGAGACCCTCCCGTTGCTGCAACCCAGTTCCCAGTGGCTGCCTCCCAGCCTGAAAGGCACCTTCCCTGTGCAGATGCTCCCAATAGCTCGCACCAAATGCATCCCTGGCAGTTTTTAGGAACAGATAAGGAGATCTATGGCAAATAACATGGGGTGACTTCTGCTCCATGCCCTCCCCTTATCCTCTCAGCAAAATGTGAGGCCCCTCTGGGCTGTTTGGGATGCAGGAAAAAGTTGGGTGCAGAGTTTGGAGGTGTCTGATATAGGAGATGCGGCCAGCCCTCCATTCCTTCTTACCTTCATGTCAAATGGCTCTCCTGATCCCTATGGTCAACGTGTCTTCTGGGTAGATGAGCCACATGGTGGACTGGAAAGTTTAAACTGGTAACATGAGTAAGAGACAGGGAGGGAAAAGCAGTACTGTGAAGACTTGTGATTCTTTATCCCTCCTGTCACTTTTGATCATAGATGACCGACTTCTGTTTTCAATTTCAGTGTCTCTACCAACTTCAGCAGCGTCAGACCAGACTTACTACAAGTTAACACAGCAGAACTTCATGTGAACATATACTATCTAGTCTTCACTGCCTGGAAACCACACTGCAAAAAGGACAGATACGAACAGGAGAGCCAGAGGAAAACCCAGCTGCCACATCAGAAGGTAAATAGCTCATTTAAGAGGTTCAGTATGACTTCTTAAAAGATAAGAAGCACAACATACTGTGCAGCCAGTAAGGCTTTTGCAAGAATGGGGACAGCAATACAGACACTACTTATAGATTGTTCTACTAGCAGTTTACTAGGACACTATATAGAGTACCGCTCAGTTGTGGCAGGTAGGCACCCTGCAGAGAAATAAAGCAGTGTTTATTTTGCATTTCCTCAAAGGAGAACGTTGCTTTAGCTCACTAATGTAAATGTCAGTAAACAGCCACACAATTCATGAAGGTCGACTCCAGTGACACCTCCAGCAGCCACCCCAATGAGTAACAAGGACAAACCAGGGCCAAATCCTTTTCCGACTGTTTTTGTCCGCAGCTGCCCTTGCCACATTGTGTCAGCGTGTCCCCCAGGAATCCACAACAGCTGCACAGCGGGCTGGCAGAGGGCATCGCAGAGGGACGCTCACCCTCATTTCTCTCCCTCCTTTCTCACCTCCACTCCCTCGTTTTCCCACTGCCTGCTTTGTGGGTGGTCAGAGTTTGCACTGGACAAGGGGATGATTGTCAGATGGAAAGTAATCAGGAAATGCTTCTTACCTACCTGTTCCTTTTACTATCGCTTTTCCAAACACATTACTTAAAAAAAAAAAAAATCTTTTCTTCCAATATGACCACAGGCTATTAAGCCAGCCAGGCAATTAAAAATAAAAACCCTCAAACCCTACAGGTTTGTGAGGAACACACTTCTTTCACCAATTTCACAGAATATTTTGATTACATTATGTAATCCCCTTTACGATCTTTTACTCAGCTCTAATCATGAAAATGCCTGCATCACCGCCAAGGATTTTCTAGACAAAAGCGTGTCTGGAAGAATGCCACGGAGAGAGTCTCCATAGCTGGCCTGTCTTCCCTGAGTTCTTACAAACCCATTCCCCTGCACATAGTTCTTCAAAGAAATCAGAAGAACAAGAGTTGTACTGTGCTTTTAGGCAATATCCGTACAGAAATGGCTCTCCACCACCCTTAACACCGTTCCGTGGTCTGCAGCAGCTGCTTGTTACACATCACGTGCTTGCTTCCCAACGTGCATGTCTTGGAGGGAGGAAGCAACCCGTCCCTACTGTTTCAGAAGGAACCTGACTCTCAGTTCTGCCATTAGGAGAAGAAGGTGGTATTCAATTAAAGCAAACAGATAGAGCTGCAGACTATTGCCAAAAGTGTGAGTGTGAGTGAAGAGTTTATGAGTACTCCAGCGATTTCTACTGACGCCAGAAAGGCTTCTTGAAGTTTCTAAGGAAACCCTCAGAAATACCTTGGATCTTCAACGGCCATTATGTCCACAGTCTGACCCAAAGCGTTGCCTCCAAGAGAGGCCGCCCCGCACACAAGAGCATAACTAATTTAGCTACATAATGGAGAGATTTCTGAAGCTGCAGATGGGCTGAATTAAGGGCTCCACGGGAGCCTCTTGCTCGCTCCTTGCAGAGTTTATAAGTTGCTGCTGCACACATAGTTAGGTTTGCTGGAAGAAGTCCAGCTCTGAGGCACCTCTCAATTCCTTCAGTTTCTGAAAGTTGCAAGTAAGTGGCTCAAGCATATTGCCCCTTCTAAGCTCTTGTGGAGAAGGACTCTCCCCTGCAGAGCAGCAGACAAGGTTTGGGAGGGGTACCTAGTCAAATAACTCTTGATTATTGAATTTACCTCCACAATTACCAGTGAGTATCTTGGACTGTAAAGGGGGTAAATACCAACAGACTGTATTATTTGAGAAACAGTACATGATTGTGTAATTAAGGGCAGGAATATAATACCGTATGCACAAGGGGCAGGGTTAATTTCAGCATTTCCTGACTAACCAAGGACATTATGGTGTAACCCTAATGTTCTCCTGATGGCTATTATTTATATGTAGTTTATATATATGCTTATGAATATTTGGTTAAAATTCACCCATCATACTCTCTGACACAGTAATTAAAAACACCATGTTAGCTGCCAATAAAAATATTTTTGTGATTTGGTAATTCTTCCAAACCTCATAGTCCCAGCTCCCCTACCTCCCGTCCTTGTTGTCTTCCTGTTCTATAATGTATAAAGCTAATCTTGATGATAGAAAAATAAATAAGTAGCAGGGAAGGCTGGAAAGCTTCCAATCACAAAAGCTCCCCAAATGGAAGCAAAATCCAATCTGGCCCACCACATCTTCTAGGTGGGCACTCCTTTCCTGCCTTTTAGTGATGCTTTCAGTATTCATAACAGCTGTGGAATTAAGCATTATGAACAAGAAGAAACCAACATACAATCTTTACTTTCCCCCACCAGTCCCAAACTATCCTGTGTTGAGTTACAAAGTGAAAACCAACTAACTCTCAGATGGATTTAATTTCGGCTTGGGCCCAATGCCAAAGTTTCCCCACTGTTAAAACTCCACCCCATCTTTTCCATACCATGCATACAGTCCCATCCTCACCCCATCTTACAGATATATGCGCGCGCACACACACATACACAGAGAACCAGCCACTCCTGCAATACAGAACCAAACCCATCTCCCCTGCCGTCTTAGCTAGGGTCTTTGCTTTCCCTGGGATGACTAGTAGGCAAGTTGGATTTGGTCTATAATGCAGATGTTTAATACTTGGGAAAATGAAAGCTGCATAAAAAATACACTTTCGTGTCCTAGATATTGTCATCATAATAAACCTTTTTTAATAAAAAAGTAATTTTACACAACCAGGAAAATGTTTGTTGGAGAAGCCAATTATTCCATTCAATAATAAAAGGTTTAAAACTTGATTGAAATATTAATGCTATAATTGAAAGTACAATTTCAGCTAGTGATTTAACTGTGGCATAAGCATATTGGCATACAGAATCATGCAACAAACATGGATTTCAGAATACAGAAGTATACAGCTTTCAAATGCATATGGAAAAGAGAAATGTGTAACAGAAGCAGTTAAGCTTTTACATGTACAGACTAGCACCAGGTTGCTGTTCATGACAATTGTCTTCTCTCTCGTCCTCTTCCCATGGATGCTGCATGAACAACTGCACTCTATTTTTATAAGGTGCAGACATGTTTGCTTGTATTAAAGCTGAGGCAAGTAGTGGAAAACAGGAGAGGAGGTAGATTGAATTACTGTGTTCAAATGTTTGTTCTCTCCTCCACCTTGTACCATTCCCCACAAGCAGAAGCACAAAGTAAATGTTAAAAGACAAATGTATAAAGTGATGATTTGGCCCACTTCATGTTGGGCTTTTGGTTGCAGAAAATTTTTGCCTTCCTCTGTTTGCAAAACTGCAAAAATGCCGCTAATAGTACAACATGGAGAACCACGTGTGTACTTTCTAAAGAATTAAAAACAACTCGTTAGGACTAAAGCTGGTTTCTTCCTGTATTGAGTTTGGTGTCCTTTGCCCTTAAACAAGTAACAGAAGAACTTCTAGAAGTCTGCCTGCACACTTAGGATTGCCATAAAGGTAATCATGTATAAAATTGTGTTCCAATTTACACCTGTTATGAAGTTTCACTAGGATTCCTGTATTCCCTTCAGTGGTGTACGACTAGTCTGAGTGCAAATAAATGGCACGCCCTACCAACAAGAAGAGCATTCCTGCTAATAAAGCAAAAAACACTCCTATAGGAGCCAGCATGAAAGACCAGCCATAGCGTACATAAACAGCAAAGTCTGGGCAATCCATTTTTTTCATGTTTGTGTAGTTTTCCAGATCAGCCATCGCCTGGACCCAGATGACATACATCACGACTACCAGCGAAAACAGGACACCTGGAAAAGAAACACCAGGTTTTAACAACAGAGCGTGAGACAGAAGCTGGGTGCATTTACTGTAAGACCTAGAAACTCATCAACGTTTGAGGCCTCGTCTGCAAGGCACAGTCAGCCACCACTGGACATTTTTTGCCTTCGGCTTCCTCTAACAAGCACCATCTCCATCTTGCTTCTGATTTGCACAGAAACCTTTCCACGACAAAGGACAGATCTGCTTTTGGTAGGCAGACTGAAACACAGGTGTGTTTAGGGACAAAATTCAGGCAGGTATTTACTCTTTTGAATTCAGTAGTCAAGGGAGAGGGAAGAAGGGGGGGAGGGATGGGACAATCTGGAAAAAAGTATCTACTTTTCCTTCCCAAACGTTGACATTGTCTCTATCTCAGTCTTTCGGATGGTATATGAAAAGGGGACAGGGGTGGGAAATCTTTCTATCATCTTCACCTCTCTACATTTGCTTCTTTTTTCTTATGAAAAGGGCTTTGTTTGGAACATACGACCTTCAGAGTATTCTACTCAAATATTTTGCAGACAAATTCGGATGTATTTAATTCAAAATTCTCCACATTAGAAAAGAAGTTCCTAGTATAGGAACAAAACACAACAATAATGAAATAATAGCTACAAAGAAGGCTATTAGTATTATCCTCAGACTGGATACAACAGTTTCCTGGAATTAATCCACCACATAATTCACAGCCTTTTCCCAACCACTGCTCTCAAAAGGCCTTGGGATTGTTTACACATGATAGTAATAGGAGCACATGTCCTAACAAACTTTGTTAATCTCTTAGTTACTATGCACCAGAAGGAGATATAAGAAGAAAGTGCTTTCCAAAGTATCAGTTGCGTTTCTAATATTTCATTTCACTTTAGAGGAATGTGGACACTTGAGAAATGCAAGCCTGCAGCACAGATGCTCCAGCAAAAGATTTGCTGGAAAACTGAGGGCCCAAGTCTGAATTTTTTGCATGCTCCAGCCTGTACCCACTTGCTCCCTGAGCTCCAGCTGTTACAGCACAGCTGCAGCAGCAGGACTAGCTATTCCAACATTAAAATATCTGGGGGACACCACCCCATCATGTTTTTTCTCCCAGGATGTTTGGGTGCCACATTGAAACCATAAGCCAGTGCATACTCCTGGGAACATTTACTGCCAAACTTGAGTCTACAGGCTGTAGAACTGCAGAGTATAAATCAAAGGTATCTGTGGTCTTTTCCAGGTGAGAGCTCACAGTTCAGTGCTTGTGAAACTACCTTTTGAAGCCCACCAAAAAATGAGCCAAAGTAGTTAACCTGAGGCATAATCAATACATGACTGAAAATCCCAAAGGATGTGCATTTTTTATGAGGCTGAAAAAAAACCAGAAAAACTAAATAAAGAAGAAGGCAGACTTATTTCCTGTCTACGAAATATACTTCCAGGATTACATTTTTTGCTAGGGCCTGAATTCCTAAAAAAGTTTGAAAAAAACAACACTCAACTCTAAAAGGCATAAATTCAATTTTGAAAGTATTTTACCTAAGTAAAACTCAATTTTGATGGCATCTAGTACTGCGCTTGTGTTAAACATGAAACTGGTGAAACAATCAGAGAGAAGGATCACCTTAGGGCCAGACATAAAGAATGAGAAATGAAATTGAAGACTTTCCAAATACAGATCAAATTGAGCAGAAGATTCCTATAACACAACACCTACTGATAACAGATAATGTAGGCAACATAGGAAAATTAGAACCAAACAAAGCTAGTAACTTTTATGCATTTCTTAACAGGTAGACCCTCTGTTTTGTCCATTTGGTCTTGTCTCCTAAGATGTTAGAGTACATCAGAAGCAGTGGTGAGAGCTGGGAAGCAGATCTTGTACTGCTATTATCACTAATGCATCTACTTAAAATGTTTGATGTTTAGGGCCAGAGGCATTAGTTCCATCCTATCCATTAAGCATTTCAGGTTATGCTTAAATTTAAGCACGTGTGCAAGTCTCTTTGACTTAAAGGGTTTTTCCTCCTGGCATCCACACTGATTGCATCAAAATACCTGATTCAAAGGCAAGTTATGAGCTTAATAAATGGTTACTAGAGCTTAAATATTTACCTGGTTGCTAGATTCCAAACGAATACTGTTGCTTTTCAGATTATATGATTTCATGTCTGTTTGCATTGTCTTATTTTAACAAAATGGAGGGACGGCAAGGGTTCAAGAAAGATTTGAAGGAAAAGCAGTATCAAGAACAGAGTACAATTTGTTCAGTGGACTGAGTAGCATGTAAAATTCAGATACACATAACTTATGATGTATTTTTTACAGGTCACGAGATACTAATTTGGTCTATGCATTATGAACTGCAATAGTCATGCCAAATAGCACCTTTTACGGTGTTTACTAAAATATAGATCAAAAACTGGGTTTATCTTCATTTTATAGCAAGAAAAATGAGGCACAGAAACAACAGATCTGATATTCAGAGGTTCTAATTATCCAAGCTTTGCTCTTGACTCTGGCTTTCAAAGGAGTTTTGCTCCTCAAAGCCAAGGCAGATTTGCTTAACACATAACACATACCATAGCAGAGTTGCTAATAAATACAAGTATTCTTACTCCTCATCCCTCTACTTTGTGTGTACATCTACAGAATTTCTGTAACCTTCTGCTTTGGTTATTTATACCAGTCGGTGAAGCACCGTTCACTGGAGTGTACTTAAACAAAAGGAAAGCATTGGACTGAAGGCAGTACAAAATCTGACTAAGCAAATGTCTATCCCGGTCTGCTTAATTGTTTTAAACTAGCTCCCATCACTACAAAATCTCACTGCCTCAATTTGTATGTAGGGAGTACAGTATTTTTGAAAAAAATCATATATTGCAAAAAAAGCTTAACATTAGCCTATGTCTTTACATCACCCCCCATCACAAGATTTGGACTTGATTCTGAAGAATCTAGTACAGTCACTAGAATACCAGTAACTCAGAACCATCAGCAGCATCCATATACAACTGTAGAGAGGTCAGAATTAGACTCTTTACTGCTGGAAAGTATTTTCTTAGGTAAGTTTTATGCTGCTTGTGGAAAAGAATGGGGAGAATTCCTCTATTTATACAACTACACTACTGCTATTCCATCCTACTTCTGTATCCACAAGTTTGCTTCACTAGCTTGTCTCTTTCCTTCACAATACTAGTTATGCCAGTAAGAGTTGAGAAAGCATCCATTACAAGTGTAATAGGAATGTCTGTTCATTATGGAGGAGAATATACTAAAATGAATATATATTTACTCTGGGAAATCTGTTCCTGCAGTCTTGCACTGACTATCTATTCTGAATGTCATGAACTCTCACAGCCAAGATCCAAGGCAAAATTACTGAGATTGAAAAAAAAACCCCACAATTTCATGAAGCAAATATTTTTAGGAACAATGTGTGCTATGATGTATTTCTACATTTTCGGCATTTAGACCTTTTGCATAGTGTGCGGGTGTCCATTTGCCCTTGCCTTTTAGTGAATACAAAATAGAACAGCAGCTGCATAAATCAGAAATGATGGGGGAAATTATTCCTAGAACATGAAATATGTCTGAGAGAGATTAAGACAAATAAATACTTCCCTCCTCCTCCTTTTTCTTTCTTTTTTTCCATTTTGCATTTTTTTAAGAACACACATGTCTGATACACAGCTCTGTGCAGTGTGATAAGACGTGGACTTCTCTGAGGTCACTCTTTTCTGTCTTTTGCATTTATTCTTTTGAATTTCTTTCAAACAAATACTTGTGCACATTGCAGAGGAGAAAGAATACGGAACCTTTAGAAATGTCTATGAATTCAAGAAGCAGTTTGCTGGCCTTTAGTACTTATTCTTCCCACGTATAAATGCCTTTCACTTGTCAATGGTGAATGGCTGTTTATGGCATGAATCTTTTGCTATGTAGACATGAAGACAACAGGTGCTGGAAAGAATGATGTGAGCTTTTTACTCATGCCTAGAAGTTCAGAACTCTTTATCTCACTTGAGGAAATCTTGTATGTGTGTGTATATATACATTTTTTTTTCAATTGCATTTTTCTGTCCTTGTCCTTATTGCAGATTCTACCACCTACCTTGGCCTCTTGCGACCTTTATTTAAAAAGTATGGTTGACATTCGACTCTGAAGTACGTACAGAGGATCCCACTTAAAAGTTATGGGAGTTGGCACACATCTCTGAAGACAGATTTTTGTCCTCATCTAGGAGCTAGAATTAAAATATCAGCTTTTTTTCACTCATTTGGCAGGAAGCAGAAGCCATACTTGTACTTCTAATCTTGCTTCCTCATAAGGGTGTGATTCCATAATGCTTTGTGCCCATCCTGGGGGCTTGGTTGTTTGCCATCAGTACAACAGGACAGTTTTCACCACCACCTAGGCAGGAACAGGCCCAGGGTAATAATGGATTTTAGTGAAGGCTGCTTTAAGTGATTATTTTTGTGGCAGCTTTCCCTTCTTTTCCTATGACCTTTGAAGCACCTATAAGGTTTTTTACAGTTTGCACTACTGTAGCTGCTCTTGGTCCATCCTCTGATACCACAGACAAGGAGGTGAGGCCGCAAAGACAGCGCTCAAGTCACTGACTACGGTGGTGTTGAACTGACACGCGCTTTCTCCCCGCAGTTGTAGCATCTGTAGTTTCACCTGCAGCCTCAGACAGCTAATAGGGTTACAAAGCTTAATAGGGAAAGCTGCTAGTCAATAAGCTGCCACCAATACTAATAATTGTGTGTGCCTCCCCATTTGTGGTAGTTCAGCTGCACCACTCAGCAGGAGAAGCTTGCAGCCTTTCTTAAAGATCAGGATGAAGAAAAGGCAGGTGTGTGACTCTGCCACAGCTCAGACATCAGAATTGCTCTGTGGGTAGGTTTGCTGCTATTCTGAGCCCCAGATATGCGACACTGTGGAGAGGTTTCTGAGGTTCCTTTGGCCCTGGGAGACCCTTTGCAGTTCATCCACAGGGGCACCAGTGATGCTGGCAGAGAGACCCTGAGTCCCTGAGTGGGTAATTAAATCTCCAAGGGTGAGAGGAAGGGCATGGGGCCCAGGTGATGATGGTATCAAACCTGCTGCCCAAAGGATAAAAACTGTGCAAAAGTTGGTATACACTGTGCATCAGCTCCTAGCTTTCTAGTTGGTGTCACAAGCAGGGCTTTGGCTTCTGTGACCACGGGACCCTCTTTGAGATACAAGGACTGATGGGGAGAGGCGAGATCCACCAGACAAGATGGGGAAAGAAGAGATGCAAGCAAGGATCATTGGCTGATGGACATCAAAGCCTCCACATAAGCAGGGGAAAGAGAATAGAGAGCATATGCATAGGACAGAGCAATGTGGGAGGCTCGTACACTTCCACTGAGAAAGCACCACAACTGAAAGCCCATCCTAAAGGAATGTACATAAAGGAACGCAGTGTTGGAATAATACAGGAGGAATTTAAGTCCATGCAGTCACTGGATGATGGATGATGCTACTGCAGCTGCAAACATGGTGCGACAGCTTGCTTGATTGGAATGCTTTGCTGGATGGACACAGACTCTAAGAACGGGCAGTAAAGGTGGGGTGAGATAGCTGCAGTCTGCACAAAGAAATGTCTTGAATGGACAGAGATCTTCTAAGTAACAGGAGTTTATGGGTTAAGATCAAAAAGGTGGACAAAAAGGGCATGGTCATGGTGGGCATCTGCTACAGGCCACCCAATCAAGAAGAGGAAGTAGACTAGAAAAATATCATTACGATTTCTGGTTCTCATGAGTGACTCAGCCACCCCAATATCTTCTAGAAGGCCAACACTGCAGAGAGGAAGCAGTCCAGCAGGTAGGTAGCTGGACTGCATCAAGAATAACTTCTTGAAACAGGTGTGGAACAGACCAACTGATGGAAGTGCTTTGATGGACCTGCTACTCACAAATTAGGAAAAACTGGTGTTAGCTGTGGTTATAACAGCCATGAAATGGCGAAGTTATGTATCCAAGGAGGAATATAGAAGGTGAGTAGGAGATTAAAAACCCAGAATTTCAGGAGAACAGACTTCAGCATGTTCAGGGAACTGGTAGGCAGGATCTTAAGGGAGGCTGTCCTGAAGGACAAAGGCTGCCCTGAAGGACAAAGGGGTCCAGAACAACTGGTTGTTCCTCACAGGCAACTTCCTTAAAGCACAAGAATGGTCCCTTTCAGTGTCCAAGAATTCAAGCAGTTCTGGCAGAAATGAAAGTTCACCTCATACAGAGCTGCATTAGCAAGAACACAGCCATCAGGTTTGAAAATATAATTATTTCCCTTTACTCAGCACTTCTGACATCATATCTGGAAAACTGTGTCCAGTTTGAGGCTCCCTGGTGAAAGAAAGATACTGATGAACTGAGGTCATGACCATCAAGATGTTTAGGGGATGGAGGACAAGGAAAGGCTGAGTGAGCTGGGGAGTTTTAGTCTATCAAAGAAAAGAGTCTTCATCTTTCTAAACAGAGTTATAGAGAAGATAGGGATAGACTCTTTAGAGACCTGTATGCTGAAAGAATGAGATGCAATGGTCACAAGGTGCAGCAAGGACAATTTCAGGTGGATACAAGTGAAAAAAAAAAAAAAAAAAGAAACATTCTTCACAATTTAG
>Ga0065711_1042692_pt1 | contig 15210 bp, 8 predicted proteins | sample Hoacrofraction12_FD_59098 | JGI IMG/M metagenome (GOLD analysis project Ga0065711, IMG submission 59098) | Hoatzin crop microbial communities from Cojedes, Venezuela - Epithelial fraction 12 v2 (version 2) | ecosystem: Host-associated > Birds > Digestive system > Esophagus > Crop | place... | reverse complement strand
TCCTGTGCAGCCTACTGTAGGTGACCCTGCTTCGGCAGGAGGGTTGGACTAGATGACCCACAGAGGTCCCTTCCAACCCCTACCATTCTGTGATTCTGTGATTCTGTGGTTCTGTAAGTGACTTAGCAGTTGGACTTAATGGAGTGATATTGTACTGTGCTTGTAACCTTTGCATGAAAGTGATGACGATGTAGGAAGAAAAAAGTTCTACAGACATCTAGTGACTTCCATCAAGCACTGACTAAATTTTAGTATTCATACAATATGAACAAGTTAGACATTTTCAGTCTGCAGGATTATTTAGCATAACTCAAGTGCAATATTCTGCACTTTTATTTATCTATTTGTTGTTTCTCTTTGCTGTGTATTTTTTCCACTCTTTCTCTGGTCAGACTGACAAACTGGATCTTGATTTCCTCTCCCCAACATCATTTGAACCAGTTCTAAATTAATAAATCCCTAATCAGGCAACAACTATCAGAGGACTGATGTTCCTGCAACAGCCTACACAGAATAAAGTTCCTAGTCAAAGAATTACAGAAATGTCTAACACAACTGTATACTAAAGGTAGTACTGCTTACATCGTCTGGTCTGAAAGCTGATTGTGCTTGGCATGAATACAAGATAGTTGGCCAAAATTATAATGAAATTTTTTAGCATAAATAAAGTTACAATGGTCTTGACATGGTAAACTGAGATTGTATAATTGCTCTGACACATGTCAGAACAAATAAAACAGTAAAGTTCCTTTGGCTATTGGAAAAGCCCAGCTCACAAAAAGACACATCTGAATAATGTCATTAGAATGCTTTATCAGGAAAATATAACTTAACAGTTTGAGTAAAGTCTCCATTATCTTTTACAATGCGCATTTATCTGTCTGTTTGGTGAATGATGGTTTGCGGATCGCAAATATAAATTCACACATTTTCTTACTGCATACTAATAACAGGGTATATAAAGGTGGCAATAAGAAAATGAGCTCATAATAACAGAGCAACTTGCAGGTCATGTAGATAATTATTAAATAGATTAATCTTGAATTTCTAGGCTAAAAGATTCTGCAAGTGCAAATGGTGACGTTGCTATGATAGGAATAAACTTCATAAGGTCACGATCATTCTAGCATACACAGTGTAATTTTTGTTTAAGAATGAAATAAGTTCTTTAATCATGGATTATAATACTCCTCAATAAAGCAAGACCAAGATGATTGTTGATCTTTTCTTGACTGAGTTAATGAAAGTAAATTTGATAATGATTTGCTGAAATTATCCCCTGAAGGTACACTGCTGTGCTGCTTGCCAGTTGGTAGCTCATATTGCCTCAGTGCTGTAGAATTTTTTATGGCTAACGATATAGCAAAGTTGTAGCTAAATTCATATTTGCTGAAGACCATCACTGATATATATATATATAATTATAATTATTTGGCATATGTATGAGATATAACTACATTGGATAAAAAATGTGTGTCTATTTTATTACAACTATGGGAACATAAACTGTGCACAAACTAGCTCACATCTTGGTTAATGGTAGTGTTCTTGTACAAGATAACACAATGAATAGGAGGTGATAAGGGTCAATAGAAGTCTATGGCATTACAGTGCCACTTACCACAGCAATATTCGACAAGATTCCTTTAATATTACTTCACATGATCTCTGCCTTTGCGTATTGCAGTGCCTTACACATTCTATACTCTTAATCCAGTGACAGAAGGAAGCTAGATATGGAAGAAGAATTTGATATCCCTTAATGGTTAGCAATGGTATTTAAAAATTGGAAATATTAAGACTAGTATGCAAACTACTTCTTATTACAACTTGTTGGAAGCAAAATTTTGTGAGGTTTTCTATGGAAATGCAAATGTACTCTGGAAAAAAAAGTTTTAAAATTAAGATTTTGTTGGTAAAAGTGATCTTGAATTTTTCACCTTGTTTCCTGAAAAGATTTAAGGTTAGTTTAATAGTCAATAAATGTGCATGTCTGAGGAGCTGGCTGTAAGAAAGAGATTGAATATAAGGTAATGGTATGTAGTTGTGGGAAAATAATAACCTCACAATGTGCCAGAACGATTTCAGCAGTCATGGGCAAAAGCATAAGTGGCATGAAAAAAAAGCAACAAACAATAAAAAGTTTGTGGAAAAAAAAAAAAGTAGAATTTTTTTCTATTGTTGATCCAGACTGAATCTTCTAGGGCTCTGGCAGCAGTAGGAATAGACACTTGAAAATAAAAATGAATATATCACAGCGTGGATGAAGAATGAGGATAATATGTCTCAAATTCCATTTAACACCAACCCAATAAAAAAATTAATTGTTAATTGCAGTAACAAAACTGATAAGGTTGACAGTTCTTAATCAAAACACACAGATCTGATACGATTTACAACAGGTAAATAATTTTCTTCAGAAACAGCTAAACCTATCTTTGTTAAAAAAAGAAATATTTTTCAGTAGACTGCTCACAAGATTATAAGGTCCCCTCTATTAAAACAGTGAAGGCAGCATTATTGTATAAAAACTTCAAAGGAAGGATTTCCTTCTCTTGATGTACCACACAAGAGTTTTTAAAGTATAATTTTCTTCACTCTTATTAATAATTTTCAGATGCCTTCAAAGGACTAAGCAATTATAATAATAGATGGAGTAATTACATGTTCAGTGACTATATAATGATTGCAGCTTAGACAAATTTGAGCTACATACACTTTTTACTGTATGAAGGCTATTAAATTGAGCTGCTTTTCTGTTGGAAAATCTTTGTCACAATTTGATGATGCTAAATGCATAAAATGCTCAGCTATGTTTTCATCCTAAACTATATTGATTATTGATAAAGATATTAATTTCAATAAGGTGTTACAATATTTTATTGTATTTTATTGGTTAAGTAGTCTTTTTAAGGTTAATTCTATGATTCTAATGTTTCAGTGATCTTTGTATTAATTATATATAACTGCTAAGACTGTTGTAAAGAAAAAATAATTGGTCAAATCTGCGCCAGAATACCATATATCAGGGTCTACGTAAATTGAAAAAAAGAGAAGGATTACATAGGGAAATCACAACACTAAAAATAAAACCCAAGGACACATTCGAAAACCAGATATCAGCTTTCATAAATCTTTATGTCTTAATTTTTTCTATATGCCTGAATGTTTCACAAAGTATATCTTTTATATGTAAAATTCAATATTCCAATTATTGATATTTAAAATTTTAAAATCAATGTTTAAAGAAATAATGTAAATATAAAGTGTTCACCAAGTACTATTATAAAAATGGCTATCAGAGGTAATCTCGATGTCCTGGTTTTGGATGGGGCAGAGTTATTTTTCCTCCCAGTAGCTCCTGTGTTTTGGATTTAGTATGAGAAACATGTTGAGAACACTGTGTATTATGCTTTTGTGGCAAGGTTTTGGTATAAGGGAGGCTACAGGGGTCATTTAAGTGAGAAGCTACTAGAAGCCTCCCCTGTGCACATTAGAGCCAATGCCAGCCAGCTCCAAGATGGACCCACCACTGGCTGAGCCAATTAACGACAGTGGTAGTACATCTGTAATACCATATTTAAGAAGAGGGAAACAAACCTGCAACAGGATAAAGGAGTGAGACGATGTGAAAGAAACAACTCTGCAGATACCAAGGTCAGTGCAGAAGGAAGGTGAGGAGGTGATCCATGTGCCAGAGCAGAGACTTTCCCCTGAGGACCGTGATGAAGACCACAGTGAAGTAGGCTGTCCCCCTGCAGCCCATCGAGGTCCATGGTGGAGCAGATATCCACCTGCAGCCCATGGAGTGGACCAGGTGGATGCACACAATGGAGTCTGTGGTCCTGTGGGAAATCCATGCTGGAGCAGGCTCCTCACAGGACCTGCGGACCCATGGAGAGAGGAACTCATGCTGGAGCAGGTTTGCTGTCAGGACTTGCAGCTCCGTGGGGGACCCACACTGAAGCAGCCTGTTCCTGAAGGACTACACCCAGTGGAAGTGACCCATTCTGGAGCAGTTTGTGAAGAACTGCAGCCCATGGGAAGGACTCATGTGGGAGAAGTTCATGGAAGACTGTGTCCAGTGGGAGGTATCCCATGTTGGAGCAGGGGAAGAAAGTAATTACTCCCTCACATAGGCTCACTCCTCTCTCTTCACTGCTGTTTCACTGTTGTTTTTTCTTCCCCATCTCAAATATGTTATCAGAGAGGCACTACCACCGTCGCTGATTGTCTTGGCCTTGGCCAGGGACAGGTCCCTCTTAGAGCCAGTTGGCACTGGTTTTATCAGACATGGGGGAACCTTCTCGCAGCTTCTCACAGAAGCCACTCCTATAACCTCCCACACTACCAAAACCTTGCCTTGCAAACCCATAACAAAGACTAAGTATAACCTTTATAAAATGCTTTATATTTTTAACTAGACTGGTGTTTATCTGCAATTTGTTGTGCTTTACTGCAGTAATATGGACATGTCTTCCAGTTTCATTTGTTTTACAGTTTTATTTGTCATGTTAAGAGTTTTTGCTGCAATACAGAGTGTGGTTGAGAGGTGCAAATGTTTCTGAGTACCTGAGACACCCCTACAATGCCATCATAATCATTAAAAGAAGGATAACACTCTAGGGTGTGGTCAATGATGTCAACTGAAATTTAAAAAAAATGCATGATAAAATAAGGCTGGTGTTTAAAAAGCAAGAAAGAACTCTGTGGAAAAGATAGATTGCCTTATTTTGACAATATTGGAAACATGAACCTGGAACATTTCTGTGGCAAAACAGACGCAAAGCAATGAAGCTGAAGTTCCTTCTTTGTCTACAAAACACTCCACCTTTTCACTCTTTTATTTTTTAACTAAAATAAAAATGCTGTGAGTGCAGATTAGATATTGATTGCTGAAATAGTTCAAGTTAAGATGTTTTATTTGTTGCTGGAACAGTAAATTCAGGATTTTTGATTTCTCTAAAATTGTCCAGGTTAAGGTGGACTGTCTTGTCCTGAAGCATTTTGCCAAGTTGTACTAATCTATTACTAGTCTCCAACAGAAAAGTAAACTCTAATTCATTTTCTTGTTGTCATTCTTTTAGAGCCAGAGGATGTGAGATATTGAACAACTAATACTCTTACTAAAGGTCCTGGGAGTAAAATATCTTGGCAGTACCTTTTAAGACTGAGTCAATTATCTTATTTCACACTGTAATTGCCTAACCTACTTGGCATTTAAAAATAATACAGCTCTTAATGATTGCTTTTGTGAGGTTTTATTTTCCTTCAAGACGTGTTTTAAATATCTTGCATGTGCCACCATTTAATTTGCGCTATAGTGTAGGATCTACAAAGTGGACAGAACAGGATTCTGAGTCATTTTCTCATTGAAAACAACTGACTTTCAATTGCTTTTTTAATCAAACTGGAAGGTAGGGAAATAGGATTAATATAAACAATGAGATGGTATTCTAAGATGTAAAATTAGGAGTGAAGAGCTATTTGTTTGTCCCTTTCTACCAGAATGATCCAGGGTTTGAGATGAGAAAGACAGACATAGCAGTCCTTCCACTAAATGATAAAGGCAGTAACGACATTGGTACAGGTGCAAAGAGCAGTGGACTTAGAAGAGGACTTTATGGTGTCATAGACAGATATCCTGGGCAATCTGGATAGTACAGACACACAAAGAGTGATTGAGCCTGTGAAGTCTCTGCTGTCCTTTATTTGGCTTACTGGGATTGGTTTAACCTTCTAATTGACCACATCTCATCCCCATGTGACTTGCAGTGACTGAGAGAAGATCCTTCACTTCAGCTCTTCAGCGACATTCTCATAAAGATCTCTGTTTAAAATAAAAGGGATTGCAGGTGTTGATATTAACCTCCAGGTCTGGAGTTCCGACCAGTCAGCCTCACCTCTGTGCGCTTAAGACCACGGAACAGATCCTCCTGGAAGACATGTCCAAAGATACGGAAGACGGGGTGGCGATCAGAGACAGCCAATGCGGCCTCACTAAGGGCAAATTGTGTCTGACTAATCTAGTGGTCTTCTGTGACAGAGTAACTGCATGAGTGGACAAGGAAGAGCTGCAGATGTCATCTACTTTGACTTCTGTAAGACCTTTGGTACATTCCCACACAACTTTCTTGCTGCTAAAGCAGACAGTTATGGATTTTAAGGATGATCTGTTAAATGAATAAAGAATTGGCTAATGTCTGCATCTAAAGAATGATAGTCAACAGTTCAATGTCCAAGTGGAAATCAGTAATAAGTGGTGTCCCTCAAGGGTCGTTACTGGGACTAATGTTATTAAATATCTTCATCAATGACATCAACAGTGGCACTGAGTACACCCTCAGGAAGTCGGCAGACAACACTGAGTGGTGCGGCTGGTTTGCTAGAGGCAAATGATACCACCCAGAGGGACCTTAACAGGCTTGAGAAGTGGGCCTGTGCAAACCTCACAAAGTTCAACAAGGCCAAGTGCAAGGTCCTGCACCTGGGTTGGGACAATCCCCAGTAGCAATACGGACTGAGAGATGAATGGATTAAGAGTAGCCCTGTGAAGAAGGACTTGGGAATATTGGTGGACAGAAAAATTGGACATGAGCTGACAATGTGCACTTACAGCCCAGAAAGCCAACTGTATCTTGGACTGCATCAAAAGAAGCACGTCCAGCAGGTCAAGGGTACTGATTCTCCCCATCTACTCCACTCTCTAGACACCCAACCGGGAGGCCGGCTCTGGAGCCCTCAGCACAGCAAAGACATGGACCTGTTGGAGCAAGTCCAGAGGAAGGTCACAAAAACAGTCAAAAGCATGGAACTCCTCTCCTAGGAAGAAAGTCTGAGAGAGTAGGGGTTCTTCAGTCTGAAGAAGAGAAAGCTCCAGGGAGACCTTGTCACAACCTTGCAATATTTTAAAGGGGCTTGTACGAAAGATGGAGAGAGACTTTCAACAAAAGCCTGTAGTGACAGGACAAGGGGCAAAGATACAGCAGGGCGGTACGAACTAAACGGTCTTTGAGGGTCACTTCCAACCCTGATCATTCTCTGATTCTATGATTCAATGGAAAGCAGTGTTAGGAAGCAGAGGCTTCTTTCTTTGCTCTTTACAGAAGAATTGAGTAGAATAATTTCTTACTTGAGAAAATTTGTAAAACTCAACTTCCGACTTCTATGCACTCTAGAGCACTCTGTCCTATCCGAGTCTGGTTCTTCTAACACTGCCATTTCTTTGACTAAAACAAGATCTGTTTCCTGGGCATCTTATCTGTTCTCTGGGGAGGCACCTGGCAAGTGAGGCCTCCTGATGGCTATTGTAAGCAGTGAAGCTGAGGCAGCCAAATTCAGGAAGAAAGTGGAGACTAGCACTTGCTGCACAAGGCACTTTCTTGACATATCTCACAAAAAGTCACCTCATGAGAGTTTTTCTCAAGTATTCCAGGCAGAATCATGTTTTGTATCTATAGCTCATTGCAAATTGATGTATTTGACTCATGTGCTAAGGGTGTCTCCTAGAAGGGGGTTTCACAGTGCATCTGTCCTGAAGAATCCCATAAAGCCGAGCTGAAGGAGGATATGTGTCTGCAGATCTGTCTGTCTGTGTAGATCTGCAAGGGCAGAAGACATCAAAAGTAGAAAAGCTGTTGCTTGATTTTACAAATTCTTGTCTATTTTGTGTCCCTCATACTCATTGTTGAACCCTATTTTATCATGAAGTCTTGCAGAGTTTCATAACAAGAGGAAGTGGTGCAAACTGTAAAAAAAAATACATATGAGTTCGGTTTATAACAATGCAAAGAGCTTAGCTACTTTATTTGGAAAAATGTTAGGAAAAGGTGCCATATCTGAGACATCAAGCATCAGTAGTTATGCTGCTTGGTGCAGATTTCAAACAAGACTGATTTTTATTTATTGTATTATCTCAGATTATAACTGCATTTTTACTGACATAATTCACTGAATCTTTCCCCGTACAGGATCTTTAGGAATTTTGCTTTAGTTGTTCTCATTGGATAAGACCATTTATGGATATGATTAGCAAGCGGGGGGGGGGGAGGGTAATTGGTCAAGTAGTTTATGTATTCTATTTCTTACAAAAAAATGCCTTTTACAACACTTATTTTTTGACAGGAATTTTTTGAACTGAAATAACTTTACAACTTTTCACAGAGGTCTCATAATGAAGACTACTGATAACTAACGTGAAAGTCATAATAAGCAAATAATTTTTCATGTGATGCGTAGGATGCCAATTCCCCTAAAGTATTTTCACAGATAATAGTGGCTTCTTTCTGGTGACAAAATAAGCTTCACGCTTGTGTACATTTTAGAGGCATCAGTATCACTTTAACTTATTGACATTCACAGCTAGTAACATGAGTATTGGGAAAAAAAAACAACACTGACAAAACTGTGAGAATGTGGGAATTTAGTCTGACTGTTTTATAAATGAAGTCAAATTTATTAGCCTTGGATTACATTGTTTAAAGAAAATTGAGAAATACAAACAAATGTCACATTGAGAAAGGAATTAATTAAATACTATTTCACAGTAATACAATTTAGATAATGTAATTTGGAACCATTACCAAACATAATTGATATAAAGGATAGGTGGTGTCAAAGTTAGAGAATATCACAAGGATTTTTCAGTGAAGTAGTAATACTTTTAGTATACATTAGGAAGGAACTTATTTTATTTCCATGTATTGTGTTATGTAAAAGCAATAGAACAAAGCTGTTCAAAAGCATGGCATGACAGGGAGAAGTTAACATTAATCACTAATCATCATGGAAATTTTAACTTAAAGATATTCTGAAAAAATAGTCTTCAAAATTATCATGTTGCATAAAAGACTAGAAAAAATTAGGCATAAGTCCCATGTATGACAATACTGAATAAATGAGATTACATATCTTGTGGGTTCAGAAACGGAAGTCTTAGTTTTGCTCTGCATCATTCTCAGACAATAGCCCTAGTTTGTTGCATCTAAATTGGGAAGTGGTAGTTTAAGCCCAGATAACTGAATCTGATGATGACAAATTCATTTCCTTGTGTGTTATTGAATGTCACACTAGTCTTCTGGCAGGCCACAAGGAACACACCATATGTATGGAGCCAAGAATTTACTGTTAGTCCAGGTAATATTTAAGGTCCTTCTTATTCTATGAAGAAAAGCTTCAGAGCAACAGTTAAAATCACTACTGAGCCCCAGCAAATCTTCCCAGTACCAATATCTTGTCTCTGGTGCTGTGGTCCAGTGTTCCCGTGGCTTGAGACAGAGGCTGACACTGTTGTTTCCTACAGAAAGACCTGGAAGGGATGGGCACATCATCCCCATGGCCACCACCCTGAGCTCTCACCAGAAGGAGCATGATGCTGGCCATGGGGTCTCCTCCTCCTCAGTCCTGTGGTCATTTTGCCTTTTTTTCATACGTTTTCCTTTCATTTCATACATCTCTGCCTGCTTCCTTTCCCCCAGCTCTAAAGCAAGGGGTGAAAGATGCCAAAACCCTCTAATATCCCCTGGGGCCATTTGGTCATCAGGGACTGCCTGGGACTGTCAGCTCCTTCCTCAGCAGCACTCACAGAGCTGGAGCTCAGACAGGCTGGGCAATGGGCACTTGGCCATGGGGCATCTGGTAAACCCAGCTCAGCCCCGCTCAGGCCAAGGGCAGTCCCATCCCCTGGGTCCTGACACAGCCCATCACCTGCTTCACCAACACCAGTGGTGGCAAATATAATCATATTTACTGGGTCACAACTATCAAAGCTGATATGACTTAACCTAATTAGACTTGGTGATATCTTTGATCTGTGGAATTACTAAAGTTAAAACATTTGCAATTATGAACAGTATGTGTTTAGCTTGTTATAAATGATTTTAATTAGTCCAAACATTTGAAAATATATAAAGATTTTGATTAATGGCAAATATTGAGTATCTGTTTTTAGATTTCTGTTGAGAGGAAGCTGGAAGAGCAATTTACATATTCACATAGACTTGCAGCTTCACAGCCTCATTTAAATTTTTACTCAGAAATTACTGATTGACCCCTATTCATTTCTTTCAAAGCATGCTTGAGGGTTATGATAAGAAGAGGAGAAAGGTACAAAACGGAAGCATCCAAATGGTGAAAGATGGATTTATTATTAATTACATCTCCTGGGACATGTACGTACTATGTGAATAAGGGTAGTTTAAGTATTTTGTACACAACAGTTGCAAGTATAAATATATTTTATTAATGATTCAGAATACTTGCTCCAAGCATTTTGCCTAGGGTCAAACAAATTTTAGTGCAGGTATTATTCCTAAACAAATAGAGCATATCACAGAATCACAGAATCACAGAATCACAGAATGGGTGGGGATTTGAAGGGACCTCTGTGGGTCATCTAGTCCAACCCCCCTGCCGAAGCAGGGTAACCTACAGCAGGCTGCAGAGGACCTTGTCCAGGCTGGTCTTGAATAACTCCAGAGAAGGAGACTCTACAACATATTGAATGTGCATATATCTCCCAGTAGATCCTGACATTAAAGATTTTGAATCCACACTAAAGTTTTCCTTTCCTAATCTTCATATCAGTCAAACTTTTTCTAATAGAATTTTGCACACCATCTGGTTGAATTTTTTTGAGTGCTATCTTCTGAGAGTGAATTGTGTGAGAAAGGTATTTTATAGTACTGACAAAAGGCAAATACTGTAATAACTTCCATGATAGAAGTGTATGTTACCAGCTACATTATGCTGTTACTGTGTGTCTTCTATGTTTTTGGTTGTATTTCTGCTTCTGTGGATTCATGCGAACACCATTCTACCTGTCTTGTTAATACTGCAGTTGCATGAAGGAAAAAAAATTTCTTCTTTCTTACACCTTTCTGTTTGTTTCCAGACATTCAATAACATTTTGCTGGTAAAAAAAAATGACTGCAGTATTTACAGACATTCAGAACAAATAGTAACAATTCTACTCGCAGTCTGGAAAAAAATTAATTAAAGGGGAAGTATTAGCAGAACTCTCCAAACACATTGTTTTTCAAGTACGTTGCATCGCTGGAAATATTAGAGGGACATGGTTGTCTTCTCTCAAATCGAAGGATTACTAGAAATGGGAAAGTGGTTATTTCCCTTCCAGCTCTTCTGTTTTCATTTTGGTTTGGTCTGGCTATTTTTTCCTTTTTTTCAACTGTGAAAAGTAAAGCAGCAGTTAATTTAGTTATCAACTTGGTGGTCAGGAACCCGCACAAGGTGGAGGTAAGATGAAGTCACCTACCAGACATGTTGATGGCAACAAACTTCCGTTCTTGCAGCTGAGGATGCACTGTGTTGTGTGGAGAAATTATAAAATGGATAGGTCTTCTTATCCCATTTCTCTTCTGAATCCATCCAGGTTTAAATAAGAGCTAGCTGGACCAAAGGTGGATGAAGTCAATGTTTTTTTGATGTAGATTGTTGCCGATATGTATTTTTTTGAAAAGTAGAACATTGTCTTCTGTGTTTCCTTTTTTTTTTAATTGACTTGTTTTCTCCGGTGCCTACAATTCAAACCTGGTTAGGTGACTTTATTGTGCCAATCACATTCCCTTGCAGTGGTGAGATGGTAATCTATTTTAGTTAATATTTTCCCGCACTTTCTACACTTATCACAAATGTGCTTACATTACAATTTCTGAATTTCTTATAGCATACTTGCATCTCTACACACCTGTTGTAACTTAAATACTTGAAATATGCCTCTTAAAAGGAGATGAGGAAGTGTTCTCACAATGACAGGTGACATGAGCTGTTGTTCAGGTGATTTCTGAGTCACTGGGCCACACAACCACAATCTCCCATCAGAGATACACAGAAGAAACGAGTTGTTGTGGGAAAAGCAGTAGTGTATGCAAACAGGCTAGATCAGAAATGGCTAACTGGAGCATGTTCAGTACTCTTCTGCATAGTGAAAGTGAGGTAAAACAAGCCTGACCTGAGGATGCTTTACACTGGGGAAGATAAATTCTGGCCTCATCAGAGTCAAGAATGAGCTGTGTATCTAAAGTTCTGCTCACCACTGCTGCATCATGACAAGATGATATATTCAAAGTTTATCATGTTGCTAAGTAGTTCAGCCTCATTGAGTTGGTGAGCAACTCTACTACAACTCATGTTAATTATGTATCCATATGTTGACCCAATTTTAAAATTATTATTACATTCTATTTGTCATTGTGCCGTAAATTTATCTTCAGTTGTGCAAACTCCTAAAAAAAGCAAGGAATTATAAAATTTTCATAGTTCAATCAAAACACAATCCTATATGTGTGATAAATTTGATGATTTTTCTGGCTGTTGTGAGGAAAGGATGTTCTGATACTTCTGACATCCATCACTATGGAAGGTTTGTGAAAAGCTTTATCACAGGAGAATCAACATTATGGTCTGAATGTGCCTTTGCAGACAATCTAGGAAAACATTTATCATTCTAAGGTATTTAGAATGATTGAGGCGATAGTAAAACCTACTCAGTTCTTCCTTTTAGAAATTTACTATGTATTTATTTACTCCACCCTTCTGATGACTTTTTTAAAAATAAGGAAAAAGGAATAGCATATATTTCTTAAAGTAGTTCATGAAGCACATAGTTTACTCAAATAGGAAAATGTTGCTTGACAGCTTTGAGTGTAAATGTTGTAGCTTTCTATAAGGAAACTGTATGGATTTAGAGAAGCATTTAAAGTTTGTTTTCAAAACAACTCCATAACACTTGGAAGTACCAGTCATTTTCACTTTATAGAAGGAAACTAAGGCACAGAGTGTTAGATAGAATAATAATTGTTTATATACTTTAGACTAAGAAGTCACTGGACAAAAGACATTTTTTGATCCAGATTTATGATCATTCAGAGGAATGTAACTACTGGGTTATGGAGCTGTGCACTTATTTTGCTTTCTGTGGCCTGATGTGTAGGAAATTATTCACTTATTGTGTCTCCCTAGTCTTGCAGTTAGGATACCTGCCATGCATCTGAGATACATGGTTGAAATGGAGGAACAAGATGAACCCAAATCTGCTACTTAGAACATCCACAAATACTTTTCGATTTTCGAAACCTACTTTTTTCAAAAACTCATTTTAAGGAAAAAAAAAAAGCACTAACTTCAGCTTTAACATTTTCAGGTCTAGTATGTTATTTTCATGAATTCTAATGTACTGAACAGGGAAGATATTTTGGTTAAATGATTTTGTCTACATCTAGATCAGCAGGCATATAAAAGATATAAAATGAATACTGATTACCCCACCGAAGTCTGTTACAATTGACTTCACCAGGTGCTGGGTTTCATGCAGACATTGGCGATACCTTACATCTTTATATCTTGATATGGATTCTTATACAACAATCAGTTGAATTATTGAGTCTATTTTATGAGGTTAAATGACAGCTTTCTCTAAGTAGTGTGTAAGTCATAACATATTCTCAGGATGATTGAACTTTAGGTGAAATAGTGGAAGAGTGATGCTGTCTTTTAGAATTTTGTCCCATTTGGATGTGCTCATTTACTGTCTTTTTATTTTTGTTGTTCTCTAACCTTGAATTCATTACCCCACTGACTACTCTGCTGCATTTTAAACTTCAGTGTATCTGTAATGTTTCCTTTCATCTATGTCAAAAATTGTAGTTACATGTCCTGCTGCAAGTCATACTTCCTCTGATTTAAATTAATTTTTGCCCTTACCTCTTTTTTCTTTGGTCTGTAATACTTTCAAGTTGTTGTGCACATTTTCATGTCTGGTTAAGTCCTGCCAGTCAGCAATGGTTATTTAATTTTTGAATCGAGCATCAAGCTTCTTACTTTTCTGTTGCAAATATTCAACCCTTTCTTATGAGTCAGAAGATTATAACACAAAGTCTGCCTACTTGACAGATAAAATATTAGTAGTTTTCTCAGAATTCAAACAAACTTTCATTCCATATATTAATGTGTAACAAGAAATATATAGCAGTTCCTGGAGGTTTAGGTGGTGTTTGCAATTTCGAGATAGGTTTTCCTCCAAATTTGTTTGAATAGAAGCAGCTTTTCTGTTCTATTATTTCTTTTATCAGAGGTGACAATAGTTAACAGTCTTACTATTTCCATATAGATTATCTCATACCAGATACAAAAGTTGTTACAGAGAGTAAGTTATCTTTCCCACAGTACAATATCCCTTGAATATCTACATTTATAGTAGCCACACTCAGAGCACTTTATGTGAGTGAAGGAGGAGGAGAGAGAAGTAAAGCTTGACAATTTGTATCCGTAAACCTGTTAAGTAGCAGAAGATTGGTCTGCAAATTAAATGTCTGTGTGCTTTCTTCCTGGTACAAAGAATTGGAAATAAACCTCCATCTGTTCCTCTTAATGATTATTATAAGAAAATAAGAAGACGGCAGAGAATGAAGATCTTTAGAACAATCTTGGTTTTATAGAAAGTACAATTTTTATAAACAGCATTTATAACTCTGAAACCTTCAGATGGATCTTCTCTTTTCTACAATGCAGCCCCATCCAGGGCAGGAGAATCAATATCAAGGGACTGTGAACTGCTTCATATTGTTTTTTTATAGAATTCACCCGAAACCCTAATGCAGAAAAGCAATTCAGAACGTGCTTAAGCCCTACTGAATTCAATACAATTCAATTCAATTCAATACACGCCCTTTAAGAGAATAAAATGCTGAAACGCGCAACTGACTCAGTGCTTCAGACCAAGTTAGGATTGCATGGGTTATGCTTCTGCTGTTCTCTTCTAAGGGTACCAAGACAGGAGACAAGCACACAGTTTATCAAGAATAGCAAATGTTATTTTTCACTGCTGTCAAGGCTGGTTCCTGTCAGTGTTACTTAGCTGGATATTGAACACCTTCTCATTCAAATTGTTCCTGAGAATGGGAAAACTTCTCCCGACCAGTCCAGGTACCCACCACTCCTGTGGTTCAATGCCTCAGCATGCTCTAGAAGACATTACATGCTCTTCATTGAGAAGAATTTGATCTTGGCCATCTTTTGAGTAATCTTCAACTGGTCACTTGATGGGAAACTTGGACTGTGAGCTGGACCTTTCAGCGTGACCTGGACAGGCTGGAAAGTTGGGCAGAGAGGAACCTGATGAGGTTCAACAAAGGCAAATGCAGGGTCCTGCACCTGGGCAGGAACAACCTCATGCATCAGTACAGGCTTGGGGCA
>Ga0065711_1042690_pt1 | contig 15210 bp, 8 predicted proteins | sample Hoacrofraction12_FD_59098 | JGI IMG/M metagenome (GOLD analysis project Ga0065711, IMG submission 59098) | Hoatzin crop microbial communities from Cojedes, Venezuela - Epithelial fraction 12 v2 (version 2) | ecosystem: Host-associated > Birds > Digestive system > Esophagus > Crop | place... | reverse complement strand
TGCTGAGGGTACATTCTAACTCTTCATCCAGGTCGTTGATGAAGAAGTTAAACAAGACTGGGCCCAGTACTGACCCCTGAGGGACACCACTTGTCACCAGCCTCCAACTAGACTCAGCGCCGCTGATGACTCAAGACTTGTCTGAGCATATTCACCACTTACAAGGTTGATTTGAGATATTCAGACCCGTTTCTTATCCTTTAAGAATAGATGCTATCTCATGCTCTACTAAAACTTGGGATATTTGAAGGCGGTTGGTAGAAGAATACTGATTTGTGTCTTTTGTGCTGAAATTAGGAATATTACAGTAGAAGAAAGCATTGGTACTGCTTTTGAAAAAGTACTGACTGCAAATTTTTGTGTCTCTTGGGTATTGTAAAACTTCTTCGCATTCTTCAAACGTGGCGGAAAGGACTGCCTCTGCTTTTTAATGAAGAACACATACTTTTCCTCCAAGTGAGTTTTCCGTCTCCTTTCCCCAGCACCCAAAACAGGGAGAGGCTGGTGTTTTGCCTCATGAGTAAATCCCAATGTCTGTATCAGCCGACAGTAAAAACTGCCAGCTTTTCTTCCAAAATACTGCGTGGGCCGCTCAAGCGAAAGCACGAGGTGCTAAGAAGCACAATTTGTCCAGTTGGGAGCTGCCTCCTGCCAGTGTAGTCCCTCCAAACCCCTCCAGCCCTGGCGCTTCATGCATTTCAAATGCAGTAGGGATCACTTGGTGTCCCACTGGGAAAACCAGCAAAAGTCTGGCCAATATGCAAATAAGTAAAAAAATGTTTATCCCCAACTTTGCATTAGCATGGAAATTGTAGTAGCTCATTTACAAGCAGCCTAGCTGTTACGTAGTGTAGCTAAAGAACGTATGTATTGCATCATATATAGCCAGCCATGTCCGGAGCTCTGCCTGCACACGGATTGAAAGCCAGGTTGGTGGATCTGCCAGCTTTCATCTCCACACCTTGATCTCAGTCGGGTGCCTTGCTGGCTTTTTTGTTAGTTGTGTAATTAAGCGTAGAAGAGCAGCTGAGGCAGAAATGGTTAACTCACCAAGCAAGATAATGTCAAGTCAGTGGTACTGAGTTGTTAGGTAGGAGTTTAAAAATTAATTTTGTTGTTAAATGTCATCTTCTGGCTTGTGATCAGCTATAGTGTAGGTCATATGTTTCCTGATAAACCTGATGGAAATCAGATAAGGGATCCTGACTGCTGAGATCTGTGAAACCAAGTCAGTTGAAGTCTAACATTGATGTTGCTAGAGCCACAAAGAGGTGGATGGAAAAGGAAAAGATGAAATCTGTGTTATTCATCTAGCAGAGACATGGTGCTCAAACCCTGCAGCTTCCCAAGTTGGGAGAATTGCTCTTGCCTTCTCCCCTGCAGCGAAAGCCAGGAGAACATAAACTGGGGCTGGAGAGATGGTTTAGTTGAGAAGACCTTTCTTTGCTGAAAGACTTGTGGGAACATCTGCAGGGGCCTCACAGCAGCGTTCTTAAGGGTCTTGAAGGGGCTTAGGACAAGGAGAACTTACTGGAACTGGGGAAGGTGAGGTCTGGAGACCCCCATGAACTTTCCTGTGCTGAATCCACCTCTACAGGGCTTGGAGCAGAGAAGAGCTACAATGAAACTTAGTTTTTGCAAGATTTTTTTTTCCTGGTTTATTAATCAGCATCCCCCTTTACAGCAATCATGGAACCACTCCTACATATACTTCTTCTAAGCACACACGTGCAGGTTAGCTGTGAAGATTTTTGATCAAACAGAAAATGTCATTGCAGCAGTCAAATTCTTTGGATGCTTATTCAGATATCGAAGCTGGAAGTGCCTGTGAAGAACACATTAGTATTTGTTCTTGCTTTTCACCACTTTGGACACCTGTGGACACTAGCTTGGTTTTAAGTTAAAGTAATTGTCTTGCCTTTTCAAGTCCAGCTCTACAAACGCTGTCCCCCTGTGAGATAAAACCAGGAGGGCAAGATACAGAGACTTCTTCTATAGGTTGTGCAAGAAACAGCACATAGGGAAGATGTTGATTTATTGATGGAGATAGTCTTAGAGGAAGCGAGTATTCAAATGCGTTAGGCTTTCTCCTTCAGCAGTGTTTCCTGCAATGTTCATTTTTTTATTACAGTGCCCTTTTGCACCCTTACCCTGGATGGAGCTTTCTGCTGCACAGCCTTGTTTTCATCTCCCCTTTGTTTCCCCCCCCCCCCTTCCAGTTTGAGCGGCATGACCCAGTGGAGGGGCGGATTACAGAGCGGCAGTTCGGCAGCATGCTGCTGGCCTACAGCGGGGTGCAGTCCAAGAAGCTCACCGTCATGCTGAAGCAGCTCAAGAAGCACTTCCAAGACGGAGAGGTCAGTGGTGTTGGTGGCAAATTTGGGAAGTTGCAGTGGGTGCAGCCATTCCACACTATGCTGAGAAATGAGTAAGCAATCTCCATCTTCTTAAGAAAAGCACCTGCACCTTGTTAAGCAGTGCAGGGAGACACGCTGAGTTTGCGGGTGATAAATACTTTGCTAGCAGCAGGGAGATGGAAGAGGTGGGAGAGCGACAGTCAGTGTCCAGATCGGGGTGTAGGCTTGTCCCTATTAAAATGGATGCTGTATTTTTCAAAATTTAAATTCGCTGGATGGCACCCTGGGTCTGGAGCCAAAATAAACATTGAAGACGTGTTCCTAGTTACTGACTCGACCTTAGATTAATCAGGTGCTGCAACTGGGCAGTTTATTACTTAGTTATGAACTTACATGAAAAATTATTTGAATTACTTATGATTTAGAGAGGAATAAGGTTGCAGATCCTCCACTTATTAATTTAGTGAGAGACCTTGGAATAAGACATCCATACCAAAAGGACGTGCTTTATCAGGTAAGTCAAGTATGGGCTGCTAAATTACTTCAGTATTAGAATTTCACATCTGCTTCTATAAAGATGGATTGTTCTTCTATAAACTAGGTTGTAAACAACCAATTCACCCAAATGAGAATGGATGGAAAGTCTCTGACTGACTATTGGGTTGGTCTGCCAGTTCTAGAGCCACTTTCCCTAACATCAGAACTGGAGTTTATTTCTTAACTTGTGTGATGCAAAGTGTGTTTACCAAACACAAGTGTTGGCTAGGGTCTAGTCCTTATTCGTCTGTTTTTGGTGCCTTAACTGGACTCCTGTGATGTGCAGGAATCCTCGGTTCATATGAAGCTACCCCAGTGACTTTTTTCCTCCCATTTTCTCCCTCTTTCACTGGTGCTGGAGAACTTGGGCATACTGAAGCAGCGGGGCACAGAGACTAATAAATCTCTATTAACTGCAAATAACACGAAAAAATTAAAAAGTGGAGGAAACTGGAAGCGAGCCAAAAGGCAGCACTCAGAGTTGCGTTCCTGCCAGAGGAGCGGTGGTACCTGCAGCTTCTCATGGCCTTGGCGTGCCAGAAGGAGCATTTTTTTGCAGATTCCCTCAGGTTTTGTAGTAAAACAGGCTCAATGTTTAATAGACCGTTGTGAATAGAAGGAGTCAATGTGTCATCAGAGCTGAAATGTGTTGCATGTTAATATTTGGAAATCTGACTTCTCAGGCGCTTTGTTGCTGGCTTAAATAAGACCATTGATCTTTCCAAGGTTGTGTCTGTTTATTTGATTTTTGAGCGAGAAGCTGCAGATTCGGCTTTTCCGATACCCCTGCTCTCATTGAGTTTTAACAGGAATCGTTTGCTTTCTAGTGGAAAAAATTCTTCACTGTGTCTAACAGAAAATAGCAGCTCTGTTGTTAATGTTCCCAAACTGTCGGTTCTTTTGCTGTGATTTGGGTTTTTCTTAATATATATGTATACACACACACACATACATTATTGAACAGTACCTGGGTGTATGAGAAATTAGGCAGAGGGAGTTATTTTGGAAGGTTTCTTACAGCAGATGTTTTCTTCCTTTCATGTGCAAGCCAAGACCCTGACATCTGTAGCAGAGGAAGAACTTTTTGTTTTTACCTTACTCCTCATCCCCAAATCAGCCAGATTGTGTTTCTGTTTGCGGATAACTGGATTCAGCGCAAGTCTTTGTTTTTCTTTCTTCCAAGGACTTTCAAGGAGGGAAATTGGGGAATAGGACAAAAATGACATTTGCAAGAAACAGAATTGGAGGAAAAGTCATGATTCCTTAGACCAGGGGAATGAAACACACAAAACCCTGGTATGGGACAGCCTCTCTGTTAACAAGATATTTAATGGTTTAAGGAGATATAAAGGATGCAAGAAGTTCCAGCCACTTTGCACTGGAGGCAGATAAGCCTTTTTTTGCAGCCAGGGCCATTATAAGTCAGTACTTGTGCAGAGCTAGAGAAATCAGGTGCTGAAATCCTCCGCTTCAGCAGGTTTTAGCTCACAGAGAATCCAGCCTGGTGCCTAACTTTGCGTTGTCTTTTATACAAGAGAACATTTTCTTGAAAGTATGTGGGATTCTTTTTTTCCCTTGGGATATTTTAGAAGGTCATATTCCTTGCAGATTTCTGTGCAGCACTTTGTCTCTAAATGTACTTACATACTTTTATGGGATCACCCTGGTGCAGTTGTCAGTGTTTTTATGTAGCTTAAATTTCCCTATCTCTTTAGAAACAGGACTGCTGTGACCAGAATCATATTAACTGCCATTTGAGCTTTCTGGATAACTTATTCAGGGATGTGGTTGCAAAGTTTTCTTTGTAAATGAATGAAGTGTTAAGCCAGAGAGTGTTCTCCCACTTGAAACTACAGAAGCTCAACACTGGCATTGCTTTTTTCTGTTTTTGTAACCCAGACATCTGCAGAGCAAGCAGCTGCTTAGGTCGGGCTCTGCCTTACTCCTTTTGTATAAAAAGGGAGCAGAGCCAGTGAGATCCACTGCTCTCCTTTGAGCTCCCAGACCTCAAAGAGACGTTAAAGGCACCCAGCCACTTCATTTATCCTGCAGTGCTTTCCAGTCACTGACCACCTTGTTAGGTCAGAGAGGTTTACAATGCCAACATGTTTTGCAGGAAGACATTTTCCCTAAATCCCTTCTTTTCACGCTTCACTAGCCTACTCTTACAGCAGCGTAGTAGCATTATCTGTACAGTTCACTAACCTGTTGTAAATCCCCTCTACGCTGAGAGCAGTAGGGGCTTAGACTTGCTTTTGCTTTCCAAAGAGTGGAAGTAAAATAGTTTTAGTAGTGTGATGCTGGTCGGAGAATGGCAGTGATTGTACCAAACCTACCCGGTAAGCTTTACCTTCAAAATGCTATTTACCTTGTGAGTGCTTTCTTGTGAAGTCGGCCAAGCATCATCTTCATTGTCTGATGCAATTACCTTTTCTGCTCCAGGTAACCCTAGCAGCCTCCAAAACATGAAATCTCTGGTTTTAGTGTAAACTTTAGCCATTCTCCAACATCGTTATTCTACATTACTGCTTTTAGGAATGGCATGTTTTCTTGTATTAATTGATAATCTGCTTTCATTTTTATTTTTCTTGACAAAAAATCCCGTATTACACTGGATACGTGAACTCCTGTGTATATTCAGGGAACTGCCACACTCTGTTTAAAATTGCTTATGATCCTCACTCTGAAGTTATACTTACACAGCTGCTTTTCTGCTAGTAAAAAGGACTTGAGTTGTTGGTAGTATTTACAAGCAAGGTATTTGGTTTGTGTCTCCCTAATCACTAGAAAATCAAGCTGACTCTTGAGAAACCAGTGATTCAGGTCATCTCCTACACGTGCTTTGGGGGCTGTGTAGCGTATTTTTCTGTTGAGATGGCAGAGGGTGGGAGTGAAATGTAATTCTCCCCGGCTGAAACCTGGCTTTCCAGGTGAAAAGCCCTAAATTTTGCAGAAGGCGTTTGAGCTGTCGTAAGATGCATGCTGCAAGCAGATATGTGTTTCGGGAGTCTGCCTGCTTATGTCTTCCCAATATTACTCAAATGATGAAAGGACTCAGGCTTATGCATCAACAGCTAAATGTACAAATGCCTTGAAAGAAGTGATCGTCCTAATCCCATAATTGCTACCATAGTGCTCTCCAGACACACAATTTCTTGTGATTCCGAATTAACACAAGCCTCTATTATTTAATGGAAACATCCATTGGTCTTTCATTGGAGATGTGAATAACTTACGAAGAGCCAAGCAGCACCAACAAACACATCAACAGGGAATAGAGAAATTGCCATATTCAGACTTCTGACTGATCAAGGTGATCGTTCATTTGTCAACTTGTTGGTGCAAGCCGGAGGCTGTCCCAGTCACTGATTTTATTTTTATTGTAGTAGCTGGAAAGGAGTTAATGCTGATGCCAGCCTCAACTATAGGATTCATCAATGAAATATTAAATTTTGTAATACTGATGGCATTTTTTCTACAGAGATTCAGTATCTCTGTCTGCATGAAAGCCCAGATTTGTAGGATACCCCAATACATCACTGGTTTTGCTTTTTCAGCTGGTGAAAGGACCACAAGTTTATGTACATAAGCATGTAAACCCTCCCTGTTACCCGCAGAAGCAATAGCAACTGCAGTGTTGGTACTAAACAAGGAGCCATTTTGCATGGACATCAGTGTTTGGCCTTGACATCTGCCATTTTGTGCTGGAAAATTCCAAGAAAATGCAAAGCTGGGGCTCTTTGCACAAAATAGCTGCTGGGATGCCTTGTGGCCACTACTGCAAACCTCAGCTGTCCCACACAGAGCATTTAAACCACAGCACAGTGTCTTCTGCTGGCCTGAAAGTGGCTGCATGCCTCCTGGTTCCTGCAGGCTTTCCACATTTTTAGTGCTCTGCTCCCAGGCAGGAGCATATCAATCAGGAAACGCGTAGCAGGGAGGCATCCGGATGAGTGTCTGAATTGATAAGATCTTTTATCCTCTAGATCTGTTGTACAAAACAGAGAAATCTTTGCAGTACTTCCTGCAGAAGTACCTGATTTATGTGATTATTTTTTTTTGCTAGGACTGTATTTTATTTAATTCTGCCATAGATCTTTTAGCATACTGCTTGGGGAGCAGAACAGGTATACATTTAAAGAAAGCTCCCTGTGTAGTAACTGGGGATTTTTTTTCAGATCCATGGTCCACATGTGCACTTTGTTGTCTCATCCTTTTTGGTGGTCTGGATCCATGAATCTAGGCCTGACAAAGCCTGCTGTTGCTTTTGTCGGTGTGCATGCTGTGCAACATACATCAGTGGTGCGTTGCCACGCACTCGGTTACAGCAAAGATAAGAACAAGCTGCAAATTTTCTGTAATTCTTCTGCTTATAATCCTAGAGGCACCATGTCTGTATGAGAAGATCGTAAAAAATGTGCTCTTTCTTTTAAAAAAAGATAGGTGGCTTCTTCCCTGATTAGATGCTGTTGGGAAGAATTTGAGCACAATTACAATGGATTTTATAAATCTATATTTGACAGTACCCACTGAATGTGTGCTCTTCCATCCAGAACATGAAACCATGCTGTGTTATGCATTTGGGATTTTTAGTATCTTGCTGTATCAGTCTGTCGTGCTAGACAGGGTAGGAGGAGCCTGAACCTGCACTCCTCTCTACAAGCTGATTTATCCCTTCCAGAGAGGACAGCTGAGTGGTTATTACTGTGGTGGTGATTTACCTCCTCCGTAGGCTCTGGGCTGTGACCGTGGCGGGGCAGTTTGGAGGCTGCAGCTCTTGTCCCAGCACTGATCCAGTTGTGCTGGCGCTCAGTGGGTGGATAACATCGGGTGTTGTGTTGTGTGCTGTAACCAGGTAGGGGTCCCGGAGCTGCTCTCCCGGCGGGCTCCTCGCCGGTCAGGTCGGTGCAGAGAGGAGCGTGTCTCTTATCCCCCACCTGCCCGTCAGTTGTGCTGGGATGCAGCGGTGCCAGCGTAGGGGGATCTCAGGACGCCTTTCCATGACTATCTGGGTGCTTGGCTGTAGGTGCTCACCGAGCACACGCTCACCTGTGTCAGTGTGAGCCAAGCCTCGGGCGACTGTGCTGGGAAGTAGAGCAGACAGCGATCCAGCCCCGCAGCCATCCCACTACCAGCAGCAAAGCTAACTGGGGCACATTTATTTGTGCTGTGGTTTGCAGTGTCACCTTCTGTGACACTGGGTAAGGCGTGGATCCCCCTCAGGAATCCCTGAATCTCTTCGGGGAGACTGTGCAGTGGTCTCCTGCATTCCAGCCACAGGCTTATGGTGTGTCTGCTCTTCTAGGCAAGAGCTGGCTGTGGAGCGAGGCCCAGAGAAAGCCTTTTTGGTCTCTGCCGCTGCTCACCGTGCATGGGGAAGTCTCTTCCCGTTGCATGACTGGTGGGGCCGTTAACAAAAGTACAGGTTGCAAACCATCTCCTCAAGCCCCAGGCTAGCAGTGTTTTGAATGTGCAGTGAATTCCCCTCTGGCTACAGCTTTGGGTTGATGAGTGACTTTGTTGTTCATAAAGCGGGTGGTGTCACAATCTCCTTTTCCCACGTGGTAAGACTGTCTTTTCTCTGTCCTAGGGGCTGACATTTGAGGAGGTGGAGAGCTTCTTCACTTTTCTGAAGAACATAAATGACGTGGACACGGCTTTGAGCTTCTACCACATGGCTGGAGCTTCACTTGATAAAGGTATTAAAACTTGTGAGATTGACAGGCGCTGAAAGCATGAGGGAGCGTGACATGCTGTGCCATTGGAGTTGGGAAGATGTCCAACAAGCCCAGGCTGACAGGTTAAAAATGTAGCGAAATCGCAGTTCCTCCCTGTAATAAAAGGGTCAACTTACTACGTCCATGGATAAAGGAGGATTTCGGGTTTTATACTTCCCCAGTTTAAGATGTAGAGGAGAAAAAAAGGCTGAAATGTATAGCTTGGGTGGATTCAGAAGTAGTGATGATTTCATGGTGACTGATTAGTAAGTGGTGATATCATGGTGATATCTTCAGCAGGACTGTTCAGGCCTGATGCGTGCAGAGGCAAGATGACGTAGTGAGTGTATCACAGGCTCTGGTACCAGATCCCAGGCACACCAGTGTTTCTTCTTCATCCCCATCTTGTGAAGTGACGTTTTTTCTCCTTTTACAAAGTACTTGAAAAATTATTGTTGGCAAAGACAAGCAATATTATAAGTAGTGTTCTTGCAGACTGTATCTTCTGTAGAGGTAGATATGGTTGACGCAGCAGAGGCACTAACCAGCGGTGGAGCTGGTGGTAGGAACTGTTCAACCCTTATTTTGTTTCAGCTTTGCTTGAAAATAAGAGGCTTTGCCTAGAAGTAAGAGCTGTATGGCCAGATGCTGCGTTTCTTATCTGGAATCCAAGTAATGACAAGCACCTTTGGAGCTCCCAGGCATGCTGGAGGGAAGGAGGGGGAGCACTGGAACCCCACTGAGGTCCCAGACTGAGCATTAAACGCTGTCGAGAGCAGCTGCTCTTCAGATAACCCACAGTCCAGAGGCTGTGCGTAGCTGGAGGAGCTGCCTGAATAAACCTCAGAGCTGGTGTTTCCTGGGCAGCTTGGTAATAGTGTGGTTTGTCGACCAGTCCAGTCCATATCATTCTTCATCTCATCGTGTGTTTCATTTTCTGAGCTGATCTATACTGGGTATGTTCTCAGATCTGTCACACTGATTAAAAAAAAAAAAAAAAAAAAAATTTTAAACCCATACATTAAAAAAAGAAGTCTAGCACTCTGCTGCTAGGATCTGTCATGCGTGCTTTTCTTTTCTAGATCTTTTTTTAAGAATTGGGTTTTTTTAAACACTCAGACTGGAAATACATAAAAAAAAGATGGGAAGCTCAATAAAAGTTTTTTAGGCTAAGTGGAAACTCTTGTCTACTAGAAAGTTAAAGCTGATGTATTTAGGCAGCTGCAAAATTAAATGTTTCGGAAGCAAGCTATTCTTCCAGCCGCTGCTGTTGTGGGAATATTAAGACATGAATAGCTTTTGGGGCAGTGGAATTACAAAGGGAGTCAAATGTGTCACATCTTTTGTGTGTCAGCAGCCCTCCTCATCTTTGATTTTTTTGGGGAAATGATCTGTACTCTTTGTTTTAGATCACCGTTATCGTAAGACTTAAAGTTAAAAGAACTTTGATTTTTTAGGGAAATGATCTGTACTCTTTTAGATCACCGTTATCTTAAGACTTACAGTTAAAAGAACCTAATAGGATTTTCTTTCATTTAAAAGTAAAAATACCAAGTATGGGTGTGCTGCTGCTGCTGCACGGAGCCTTTTCTGCAGTGTCCCACGAGGAGGTAATAGCCTAGCAAATCCAATTTACTTAGTGTCTGCAGTAAATTAGCAATTGCCCAGTCATGGAATATTTGTGGAGTATTTAGGTCCATGTGCAGTTGGTGAATCAGTGTGATTGCTGTTTAATTACGTGTGATTAATGAGCTTGTGCTGGAGCCACAGCCACTGAGCTGGGAGTATTTGGCCGGAGTAAGAAACCTTGGGGATGCTTGGTGGAGTGCGGGGCATGGTTTCAAACCGCTCATGGGCTCAGCGGTCCCCAGACCCCCATCCCTTCTTGCAGCATCCCGGCTGTCGGGAGAGATTTCCTCAGGCTCGGGCAGAAGAGATCCTGCAAATCTCCTCTCCGTATGTGTCTGGTAGCTGACACAAATCACCCCTCGCATCCTTCTGTACTGCTCAACCCAGAGATGCTCTGAGCAGGAGGCATGAAGAGAGCGTTTGGCTATGGTCCTAACAAAGGTGCAAAGCAAGCTGCAGCAATACACCTGGGTTTTGCAGCAGGGATCTGTGTGCTCCCATGCCGAAGTTGTCCATGCATTACCCATTTCCATGTGCTTGCACGCCGAGTCTGGATATTACACCCACAAATCAAATAAGCAGTAAATGGGGCATACTCTTCCAAAAGCCAAGCTTTCACAAGGTTGCTTATTAAAAAACAACAAATATAAAAATTACTCAACTTGTGGGGAGAAGGGAAAGGATAGTTTGTGTATCAAATAATTTGTTGCTAACCTAATGCAGCAAATGTTATTATAATTTTAGAAGGGCCATTTAAAATATAAGAGGAAGAAAAATGGATGGCACCAAACAGCCATCGCTTGACAACCTTTTTTCTGTGTTGAATTACAGTAGCCTCTCCTTCTAAAAAGGATCATAAACTTGTATTTTAATAACGCGTAGAACAACACACAGATTATTTGTTAGTCCGTCTTTCATTTTACCAGAAACATAATAGCCATCATTCTCTTAAATCATAAGCATTACTTAAAAAACTTTCCCAGCCTGGGCTTACAGCTGGCAGCAGGACCAGAGCCAAATTTGTCACTTATTCCCCTTTTGAGGCGAGGGTGTGAATTGCACTTCTTTTTTTGGCACCATCTGCAGCCAGACTTTCCAAGCAGGCGTTCTGCTGGCGCCGGCAGAGGCCCGCGGTGTAGCTCCCTTGTGTTTGAGGGCAAGGCGCAGATGCGCTTCCCTAGAGATGGGCCAAAGCGAGGGAAGATGGCTGAGCCCACTGCTCGCTCTGGTGGCTCGGCCAGTTCAGAGCGGGGCTGGAGCCCGGGACGGGTTAATGGACGATCGTTTCATTTAGAGTTTGGAGCTTGAAACAGCTGCAGGCTTGACAGGAAATTTGGACGGAGGTAGAGGTGAGTTTTGAGTGCAGCATGTATATGTCATTCAATTGCTGCTTGCTTTAATCTGCCTTCAGAGCTGGATGGAAGAAGTCAGTCCCCTATGGATGCACAGCTCACATCACTCCTCTGGAGCAATGGCGTGTAGTCAACGCTGGTAGCTGGGTGGGGAGGACCTCTGTAGGGTAGGTAAGGTTGGCAGGGATCTCTAGAGACCCTCTAGTCCTGCAGGGTCACCTACAGCAGCTCACCCAGGGCCACCTGCAGTCAGGTTTTGGATATCTCCAAGGATGGAAATGCCACAGCCTCTCTAAGCGTGGAAGACAGCCTGGATGTGTATTTGCGATAATTTGTGAGAAGGAGAAAAGTCGAACGATGAAGTCGAGATCACGGGTTGCCACCTTTGCTGCCCTCACACCAGTGTGTTGAGGTGTACGTCCTGACGGAGAGGGACTGTGGAAGCGCTTGGCACCGTGTCCTAAAGCAGAGAGGGTCTGGAGCTTGCCTGCCCGTTGGTTTTACAACACACACAATTATGGTGCAGTATTTGCTGAGCACCGATGCAACGAGCTGTTGGGCAAAGCTTCGTGACAGCAGAGGATGCCTGTCCACAAGGCTTTAAGCAGTTGCCTCGGTAACCCTGAGGACAAGGTCTCCATAGATTAACAGCCTCTGGAAGATGCTGAATACCTTTCAGTTTAGAAACCACTTTCTGTGTTGGAATCTCCTTTCTTTACTTATTTATGACTGCGAATATTACATAGAGAGTGGAATGACTCTGCCTTTATTCTGGTAGCTCTGCTTTTTTCCCCAGAAGCGTGATCTCCATGACTTTCTGTCATGCTCCCTTTGATGTCAAAACAGTTTCTACTCAGCTGCAGGGCTGCAGCCTTGCATTTTGAGAGGAAAAAGAAAAACGTGCTGTGCCACAGGACTGCATAGGGTTTGTACATCTCTCTTCTGGATGGATATTCCGGTATGTACACATGGAAGTGATTTGAAAAAAGTTAAATAGATTTTTGCTAGCTATGTTGTCAATGGTGGCATCCAAGTTTTCCAACTGGGATGCTTAAAATCAAACGTATGTATCAACGTGAGACCCTGTGTAGCATGATTTGTGGGAGCCCAAGATACACGTGTCCTGCCTCTGCAGCCTGGGACTGCCCAGGGCAGGGAGCCCTGCTCCCGTCACCCTGGGTGCTGTTTGGGAAACAAAGACAGCACCCCAGCTGCCCATTATTTTGGCCAAATGTGTGATTTGTTTTAAGATGGAGGAAAAAAGCAAAGTTTGCCATCTGGCTAGGCTCTCACCCATAGAAAAGCCCTGTTTGTAAGCACTTGGTGAGGCATTACGGTGCAGTTCTGAGAACTGGAGTGGAAAAAAAAAAACAAAACCACAACTGTCAGACACTAAACTTGCGTAAAATAACTCAGATGGCTCATTAAGGGAACCAGTGGGAGACACTAACACTTGGAATTTTAAAAGCCGCATAGCTTTTCAAGCTAGAAGCGTGGAACTCATTTTCAGTGGTATAAAATGCAGGAGACTTTCCCATGCAGAGGTGGATGCAGCCATCCTAAAACCATAAATCTGGACAAGCTTTGTTTTAGGAGATGTCTCCCCAGACAGCACCTATTTCATTTTGCGAAATGGGGAAGAAATGACGCTGGGAGGTTTACTTCAATTTTATTTGCCTCACCAAGATACCTTGTCGTCTGGAGCGTGTGTGTCAAAGTGGAAAGCAGAGACACTTGCTTCTTCCTTATGACTCCTGAAAAACCAACAAAATGATTACTGAGCACAGTACAGTCACGCAGATGCTGTGAAATAACATTTTAGCAGAATTTTCGCATTGAGCAAGAATAACGTGATGGAGGTGACACTTGCGCAGTTGGATTAATGAGAGGAAGCAGTAACCAGCGGCCGTAAGTACAAATCACAGCTGGTAAAACTGCAGCCATGAAAAATAAATAAGCATGCATCGAAGAGGAAGGGATCAGGCAACAGCCTGTAGAGATGGAAGGAGGGGGATAAAAACTAGCAGAAAAACATGACTTACAATTACAGAAATCATTCTGACTTCCTCTCCCCTTATAAGGCTATAGCAAAGAACTTCTTCAGTGGGGTACCTGGGGCACCAGGAGGAGAAGATGGTGTCAAAGCTTGGTTGAGAACCTTTAAAGAAGATTTACATTTAAAAGCAGCTAAATGAAATTCAGTGTGGCTGTGTGAGGAAATACAGATTTGCTTTTACTGTCTGAGGAAATACAGGTTTACTTTTGCTGTCTGACGGTCTGGGTCTCAGGTAGGGGATAGTTAAGGTACTTCGAACCTCTGCCGTTGCCAAAGCTGAGGTGTTTTAAAGTGCCTCCCCAGCAGAAGGACTTTCTGGAGAAAAAATAAGCTGAGAAATAAGTTTAGATAAACTCTTTCTTTTACCTAAATCTCTTCTTTTTCCTTGAGCTTTACATATGTTACTGAAATCCCCCAGCAGTGCACGTGGCAGGTAGGAGTTACAGTGCGTGTTTTGCAGCTGACTGGAGCCAGGACTGTATTTAGGGAATGAGCATTGCCGAAATGGGGAGGAGAAAGGTGCCTTTTACAAAGGCATATATAAAATCCAGAGGCAGGGCAGTTATCTTGGTAAGAGGGACTATGCCATTCGCCGTTCGGCTCCGGCATTTGCTGCCACTTCGTGTTCATGGCGTTTGATCAGAGAGGGCCTATAAATACTGCACTATACCAGTGCAATTTGTAGTCATCCTCTCCTCGGGTTTGGGGGGTGTGTGATGCTGCCCATCAGTCCCGTGCTCTTGGACCTAGTGGGAAAGCTGAAGACAGCTTTGTCATTTAATTTGTGAGCGTTTGACATCAATGTGAGCTAATTAAATGGTGGACTGTTAAAGCCCTTTCTGGAGGGCTGCTGCCATCTAATGCGCCTGCTTGCTTGTGTTGTAGTCCGTTCATTCAATTGCGCTGCATCTTGCTGGCTAATTTGTGCGTATTCAGAAGAGAGCCGAAAGGAAAGGGATGCATGGACATGGTGGTTGTCCCTGCACTGAAAACGTGAATTCCCTGTTTCCTTTGCTGTCCAGGTTTTCTTGAGAACTGTGCTGCGTGCGTGGCGTGGTGTATTCTGCAGCCTGCTTGGCGTGAGTGGGTGGGAGAGGCGTGCGGTCGCCCCACAGCTTGCTTGGCGAGGCTCAGGCATAAGGCTGGGGAGCAAAACTAATTTAAGTTTTCTTTAATGATTACATTGCCTCTGCCCTCCCCAAAGCAGGCTCTGGCTGCCAGCTGGACACACACAGAAGCAGCAGCCATATCCTGACTTATGGTGACAGAACTGAAGTATAGAGCAAGAACTGCAGACCAGAGCTACATCTCTCATGTAGGAAAGGATTTAAACTCAAGAAGAATAATAATTACAGGGAAACAGTGGGTGCCTACTTGTGATTATATTTATTTTAATCCATCTTCTGTTTAATTTCAGTTTTTGCCTGCGTTATTTAGTAAAAGGAGGGATTTTATAGGGGAAAAGGACCCGATGGTGGCTGTGGATTTGTCCCAGAAAACCCCAAACCTCAGGGGAGCAGAAATGGAGTGGAAGGAATCAATAATCTGAACATTCACGGGGG
>Ga0065711_1042689_pt1 | contig 15211 bp, 9 predicted proteins | sample Hoacrofraction12_FD_59098 | JGI IMG/M metagenome (GOLD analysis project Ga0065711, IMG submission 59098) | Hoatzin crop microbial communities from Cojedes, Venezuela - Epithelial fraction 12 v2 (version 2) | ecosystem: Host-associated > Birds > Digestive system > Esophagus > Crop | place... | reverse complement strand
ACAAGGATGGTGAGGGGACTGGAACATCTCTCCTACGAGGAGAGGCTGAGGGAGCTGGGCTTGTTCAGCCTGAAGAAGAGAAGGCTGCGAGGGGACCTAATATATGCTTATAAATATCTCAAGGGCGGGTGGCAGGACGATGGGGCCAAACTCTTTTCACTGGTGCCCAGCGACAGGACAAGGGGCAATGGGCACAAACTGAAGCAGAGGAAGTTCCATCTGAACATGAGGAAGAACTTCTTCCCTCTGAGGGTGACAGAGCACCGGAGCAGGCTGCCCAGGGAAGTTGTGGAGTCTCCTTCTCTGGAAATATTCAAGACCTGCCTGGACAAGGTCCTGTGCAGCCTGCTGTAGATGACCCTGCTTCAGCAGGGGGGTTGGACTAGATGACCCACAGAGGTCCCTTCCAACCCCTACCATTCTGTGATTCTGTGATTCTGTGAATCTCTTCTGATTTTAATGCTCAGTTTTTCCTCCTTAGATCTCTCTCATCTTTGCCCTTGGGACATGTTTTTGCTTCTAGGGATAAAGATCAGTTTATGAGAGAGACAATTACTTTATTAAGAAAAAAATGGCACTGAAAGTTGAACAGAACTATTCTTCTTCTGCGGAAGCCACTGTCATGCCACTTCATCTTTTCCTGCAGACTTGCAGTGTATCTGCCACGCTTACTGGGTCTTTCCCCTCTGCAATTCCCTGAACACCCAGGGCCTCAGGAGGTGCTAGTGAGAAGCAGAACACATGTGGGAATGGAACTGAAAGGTCTCATTATTTGTAAGTATCCACCCAAGAAAAAGTGTTAGATAAATTCCTTTATCCAGCTTCAATGACAGATGCTGAAGGTTTTGAAAATCAAAATGCATATTGACTCTATAAATCTTACTATCTTGCTCCATAAAGCAAGAGTGGCGAAATCCACAAGTGTCAACAAGAGGGGATTCAGTACAGCTTAAATTCAACCATCCCAAGCCTATAAATATCTAGTCAACATTTTCTTTTAAACATATGTACGTAGGTCACGGAAGAAATATTTAAGAAAAATGCATTTGACATACATGGTACATCATGAAAGACTTACAAGATTTCCTACTGAAAGCACACCACTAAACTGTTCTGTCATTGGATAGTGCTCCATGGCCATGAACAGGGTGTTTAGGACAATGCAGATAGTAATGGCCAGGTCAACAAATGGGTCCATCACAATCAAATTTACAATATGTTTGACTTTCAGCCAGGGAGTACAGCAGTCCCAAATCAAGCAAGTGTTAGCAAATTTATACCAGCATGGTGGGCATTTCTGCCTGGATTCTTCCAGTTCTAGAAAGAAAAATGAAAATAACATTTTAAACATGTTTCTTTATTGCAGTATCACTTGGGTATTTCCTTGAGGCCTAAATGCTGTTTTCCAAAGTACTGTTGATAAACCGTGTTGATATTGTAGACCTTTTGAAACCAAGACTACTGTCAGTCAAAAGAAATTGCAATTAAAAATAATCTGTCCCACTATGTTTAATTTGGTGTAAAAAAAATACTAAATGTTCAATGGATAATATAACCATTCATAAGCAAATACTACATAAGACGCAAAACAGAAATTTGTCTTAGAAATCTGGCATACAGGCTGGGCACTAGGTGGACTGAGAGCAGATCTGCAGGGAAAGACTTGGGGGTACTGGTGGATGAAACGCTGGAGATGAGCCAATAATGTGTGCTCACAGCCCAGAAAGCCAGTCTCATCCTGGGCTGCATCAAAAGCAGCGCGGCCAGTAGGTTCAGGGAGGTGATTCTCCCTCTAGTCCACTCTCGTGAGACCCCACCTTGAGTACTGCATCCAGTTCTGGGGCCCCCAGCATAAGACAGACATGGACCTGTTGGAGTGTGTCCAGAGGAGGGCCACAAAAATGATCAGAGGGCTGGAGCACCTCCCATATGAGGACAGGCTGAGAGAGTTGGGGTTGTTTTAGCCTTCTAGGTTGGGGTTGTTTTAGCCTTTTAGTTTTAGAGAGGAGAAGGCTCTGGGGAGACCTTATAGCAGCCTTATACTACTTAAAGGTGTTCCTCAGGAAAGATGCTGAGGGACTCTATGAGGGACTGTAGTGATAGGACAAGGGGTAATGGTTTTAAACTGAAGGAGGGTAGATTTAGGTTAGATAGAAGGAAGAAATTTTTTACTCTGAGGGTGGTGAGGCACTGGAACAGGCTGCCCAGAGAAGCTGTGGATGCCTCCTCCCTGACAGTGTTCAAGGCCAGGCTGGATGAGGCTTTGAGCAACTTGGTCTAGTGGAAGGTGTCCCTGACCATGGTAGGGGGGCTGGAACTAGATGATCTATAAGGTCTCTTCCAACCCAAAACATTCTATGATTCTAAACATAGAACAAATAAAATATTTAAAATTTTCCTCATGAAAGATAAACATTTAGAACAAACCTGAAGTCAGACATCTATTTAGACAGTATTACGGTCCACATGTGCAAACCTGTTCATTATTACCTTCCCATTTGCTATTGTCCTTTCTTACAAGCAGTTGCTTAATTCCATGATTCAGATTCGTTATATTTAGCCTTACAGAAAGAACAACATGATCCTTCCTTTGTGAAACACCATGTCTGGTGAATCGGTAGAAGGGGATTGTTCTACTGCAAGAAGCATAGCTGTTTCAGTAATCTAAAAAGAGCTTTTGCCCCAAAACGTAACTTCTCTAGAGAAACACTGCATTTATCAACTGCTTTCTACTTGCATTTAACTTGGAATTTTGCTGCTTCCACCTCAAACCTATTAGTGTATTGAAAGCTTGACTGCTTTTCCAAATATATCAGTCCATCTTTAAAAAAAAATACTACCTCTACTTACAAATCTCATCTTGCCTGTACCTTTTAGGCTGAAATAGCTGTCATAAAACACCACTGCCACTTAATGTATCATATATTTGATAGCACTTTATGGCATTGTCATACAAAAATTCTGTGTTACATACCTTCCATTGTGTTGGTAAGCATGCTGGCTATACTCATTGCTCTTTGCCGTGCACTAGGATCTGTTAAGTAGTCCATAGGAACATGGTAAGAACTAGACCGTCTCTTTCTTAAGTCAGTTTCTGTAGTAGTGCCCTGAAAATAAAACACTGATAAAATAGCCTATTGATTGTTCATTTAATAACACTGTAAATTATTATAAAAGTAGAAAGGTTTAAAACACTCTGCTGTCCTGCACCATGCTCCATTTATGTCATGGTTTGCAATAGAACAATGTATGCCTAACTTCGTATATAGCAAATAATCAAACACATCAGTAGGATTGCTCTTGTGCTTACAGAACAGGTTTTAAGTATTTTGCTGAAACAGGGCTGAGACATCAAAACAGATTGTAGACTATAAACAGTTTTTAGACTATAAAAAGGTCCATAATGCTTGTCAATAAGCTCTGCCATAAATATTTAACTAGGCAGTGAAGTCTTTTTCTAAACATGAAAATGCACAGCCCACACAGCTAGCAGTAAAAGCACAGAGTAAATGTATTTTCTTAAGATAGTTCTTAATTTAGAATAAATTATCAATTTCTTAGCACACGTTTTCAAAAAAATAAAAGAAAAAATATTTAATAATGTTGACATCTCCAGAAAAAAAACCCTAGAAAAATTAATTATGTGACAGGAGCCCTACCACAATCCATGTAAGTTGTTCTATCAGTGTTATCAAAAGTTTCATATATGGTCAGTGGGAAGTTAAATACTCATTTAATATATTCCATTAAGTAAATATAATCAATCTATAATTTTTTTTTCATTTTGATATCCTATCTGATATACAAATACAGAATCTTCCAGTTAAACCTTTAGTTAGCATAATGAATCAATGGGTATAAAACTACACATACTACATTTATGCAATGGTTTATTATGCTATTCTCTTAATTCCAGTAAACTAGCATATATTTTCAGTTTCTGATTTGGCTTATAACTGGAATATATGAAAGGAACATTCACAACTTGGCCAGAAAGGGAATCATTTCCAAGTGACTAGATTTTGCAGAAACAGTAGCTGATCATACAGGGAGAGGACATCATGCCTGAGCCATTGCAGACTTCCTTACATTGCTAGCAGTGGCTGCTTTATCAATCATCACCTCTGGCAGAAGCTGTCCAGTAGGTGACGTCAGAGCTGGTGGCCCACCGACTAAAGAAACTACTCCATTGCAATCCACAGTGCTATGCATCTTCCCATTTGCTGGAAGCGGAGGTACTGTCCTGGATGACCTACTGGCCTGACTAATGTTACTGTTGCGCCGTTCACCATGTCTATGAGGAACAAAGAGAGAATCTCTTCTGCTCTCATTGTCTTCAAAAGTGCTGTGCTCATCATCAGCAAAGTCATTTTCTGATCCTATATCCTTTGCTCGACCTCTGAAGCTGAAAAGACTTGTTCTGCTGTTGCGCCTTGGGGAAAACAGGGAGCCGCGAATGCTCAGCAAAGACTGTAGGCAAATAAAAACAATTATTATCAGATGAAAATCCTTGTAAATATAATGTTTTCATACAAGGGAAAAAAACACAGTGTTAATAGGTCTTAATGGGTAAGGTCATCTACAAAGAAATTAATGGTACAGCCCCCCCTAATACACTCCTTTTTGGATAGTAAACAAAGAGCACATAAGTGACAGACAAAGACTAGTTATTTTACTACTCTGGATATATGAAATTGATTGGTTTAATTAGAGTAAAAGAAACTGCTTGACAGAATTGTTTCCTCTGCCATTCTGCCTGGTTTATTACCAACTGTTCATAAACTGAGTAAGCACATCTAGACAATATTTACCCCAGGTTGGCATTAGTCTGACAGGCTGAGTAAACAAAATTTTAGGCAAATTTCCTGTGACTCAGTCTGTACACAAAGGTAGCTCCCAAATACTGCCTAGTTTAAAAAACATACTTATTTTTTTAGACATTAGTCAAGTAGGCCACAATAAGGTTTTTATTCTCTTAAAAATTCTTAGCTATCCTAAATATGCAAAGATATGCCTGTAATTTTATATGAACAGTCTCAATAATCTTCATCAGTTCACTCATGAGTAAATGTTCTGCTATGGGAGGATCTTTTCAGGGCCAGAGTCACAATAATGCTGTAATCTTGCGAATAATCATAGATGTTCTTAACTTTAATTCATATCAGTGATTCTCATGATTGATTAGCATTAGCACCTGATTTCACCCAAGACCTCTATGAACAGCAGAGATGATACATAACAAAGCAGTGTCTTTGTTTCTCTTCTGCAACTTATCTTTATGGACCTGAGCCCCATTGTTCTAGGTACTGCAAAATGCAGAACAAAAAGGCAGTCTGCAAAGAACTTACACTTAAGTGTAACACAACAGATGGATACAAAAAGAGAGGGAATACAAAAGAGGCAAAATCAATGGGTATGATAAACAGTGGTCTTAGCTCACCTGAAGTCACTTCCCTGTCAAGCTTTCTGTAGGCAGCATGGTAAAAGAGAGTTTTAAAGAGGGATTTGAGGAAAGCAATGAAGTGTTCTGTGGAAACTCACGGGAGCTTCTTCCAAGCATGAGGGGCAGCATACCAGAGAGAGCTCAAAGAAACTAGTTTGAAAATTTAACAGGAGGTTATGGATGCTGGCATGGGTCAGTCAAAGCTGGGACTTGAGTTGTTTACTGTAAGTGGACAAGGTGGGTTGGGAAGAACTTTAGGCACAGTATGTTTTATGGTTTTAAAAAAATATCTTTAGGTAGGTATATTTACTAGCCGATTAGCTAAAAGCAATGAGATAGGTTAGTGCTCTTTGCAACAACATTCTTGACGAATACAGCAGCAACTGGAACATGGAAAGAGGTCCAAGTTAAAAATGATTCACAGTTGTGTGTTAAAAAAAAAAGGGAGAGAAAGAGAAGGAAAATAGCACAAGGCCTTGTGGAAATCCCTTAGAAAACTATCAAAGGGGTAAAAGAATATTCTAAAGCACAACTAAATCAGAACAATTGAGAGAGGACAAAATCATGAATGTTAAGAAGAATAAGTTGTCAAGAACATCATAATGGTCAGTTACATTGAAGGCAAGTGAAATGTCAAGGAAAATGTCAAAGATGAGATATAAACCTGAGTTTTGTCTAGGACAAGGTTATTAAAAACTGGTGAGTGGAATTTGTTTGGTTGCTAGAACCCAGAGTGAAAAGGAACTAGGGATGGAAAACCAGAGGGGCGGGTGTTGCTAGACTGTCATAATGAACAGCTGTAAATGAATTTGGAGATGAAAAGGTCAGAGAAGCAAGCTGTATGAGGAATGCTCCATTTCTTAAAAGATGGATGAATTGAGCTGCAGTTCAATAAGGCTGCAGTTTGAATGAAGACACAAGCAAGAATATGCACCTAACGGTTCAGATGGGTCTTCAACATGACGTTGAAGTCAATGGATATAGTTGTGAAAACTTGTATAAGGATCAGAATGAATCATGAACTAACTAAATTCAGCAATGAAGTCTGACAGAGACGAGGTAGTTAACATCATAAAACAGTGGCACACCAAGGGGTGGGGTGTTGGGAGGAAAGGATGCAGTACTATTAAAAAAGGAAGTATGTTAGGAAGTAAGTGGAAGGAGGAGTTAACTTAGCAGAAATAGGAAGCTAGAAACGTTATATTCCCCCCACAGTCTGGTCTAAGGAGGACAAACCTTAGTAATAAAATATTCAGTGAAGAGGTCTGAGCTTCTTTGAGAATAGGAGCTGGAGAAAGTGACACGTGAAAAGAATATGGATGCTCATGAACTATTTAGGGATGAAACAGGCTTTCCAGAGACAGTAATAGAAGAGGATTAAAAAGGAAGGAATGAGTTTAGTAACAGTGAATAAAAAGAGGGAGAAAGCAAGTCAAAGACCAGGGAGAACTGAGAAGGTGGGGATAAAAGGAAGAAGCATATTGAGGCACACAAAGGGGCAGAAAAAAGACAGTGAGATCTGGACTTGAAGTGCTGAGAGGAGAGCTGGAGGCTGGCAAACGAAGAGGAGCTCTGAAAACTGTAGAAGGGATAACATAACAAAACTATTAAATGAAATAAATGTCTGGATGGGAGATGCAGATGGCATTCTGAGTCACTGGTGTTTCAATGTAAGAGAACACATGCAAGGACACATTGCCACAGATATTTCCACCTTCTTTCAGATAACACAATTAATGGTCTCACGTCAATTAATTTGTCAAATTTCACATGAACATTTATTCAATTTCTACTGGGTTTTTTTCATCCTGAATTTAGTACTTTTCTGACTTAAAACATGAAATTCCTTCGTATATACGCATCAAATTTTGAAGCCACTGATCCTGCTGAATACATCCATTTTGATGGGGAGATAGGTCCATTTTCATTAAGAAACTTGAAATACAACTCATTTTCATTAATACACGTTATTGTGATTTTTCACATATAAATTCAGAATAGAAACAAAATCTCTCAAATCCTAATGGTTTCATCTTTGGTTGAAAGTATTAACATGGTCATACTTTGATTTAAGATATTAAAGCATCTATGGTATCTTTTGCAAGAACTGACCAAACTACAGAGTTTTGTTTATATAATGAGTAGACAATAACCGTGCTTAAGAAGTAATAATACCACGGTACCTGGTGTGGGGAAGAGAATCTCTTTTCGTATGTCAGTCTATTCCCCTCAATGGAAAATCGGAAACCTTTCCTTTTGATGCTGTCCTCTGATTCAGATTTGTGAAATTCTTCCCCATCCTTCTCCTCGCCTTCCGATTGTTCTTTTTGCTTTTTTTTCTTTCTTCTATTTCTCCTCTCTTTAGCACTCTTTGAGCTCAGTTTTGATGCCTCAGAAGAACTTTCAGAGAATCCACCTATTCCACCTACTCCACTATAATCTCTTGAGTCAGCTGCTGCAGCTGCTGCTGCTGCCTATACGTACAAGCACATATGCAGTTTACAACATTTATACAAACACACACCACTTGCTATTTTAAATTTATCGCCATTCTTAAAAAAATAATGATTTTGAAATAAAAGCAATGATCCCACTTCACTGAACCAAGCATTTCACAAGAAGTATAATTTGTGAAATACCACAGGTACCATAATTTGCCACTGCTCCACAAACCAGGACTTAGAAAGCCCAAGGGAAAACTGTGCTGTCAGAGAACCAAGTTAACAAGCATCTGTTTTACACTAGAGCAATATGCTGCAATGAATTTTTCACCTGAAATACTAAGTAAAAGTAAGGAATCAAGTCTCAAATAACAGGAAAAATCCCTGTAAACAGGAAGCAACACTTTCTTACACCATATTGCTGGATTTTGAATACTCTCTGGTCTATTAAAGATCTGGTGTAACAGTGTTTATCTCAGTTTTGCAAATCATAATCAGAGATTTGAGTTAAACTGCAGGTTGTTAGAGAGCTGTTGCTGCTTGAAGTTTCAAGCATTTGTGGAGCATTTGATTAACATTTATTTATAAGTTGTGGTAAAAAAACCCCACAAACCAACTAACTAATCAAACAAAAACCCCCTATTGCTGACTCTAGTCATGTGCTTACATGGAAGATACAGTTCAACTTCTCTGTGTGGCCACATACCAAGCAGACATTATCAATTAACCTATTAAAGAGTTCACAGTCTTCAAAAAATGAAAAGGAATTTCAAAGCAGTATGTAATCACGTCTGTACCACAGAAGCACCTTCTCCAATTTCTCCACTTTTTTGCAGTTTTCTTTAAAACTGGAACATCATGACTTTCTGTTGTGAGTGCTGGGGAAGGCGTAGAAAAAGCCAAATGTTGCTGCAGCAAAATATTTCTCCCACAGCACCTACAATAGTTTTGCTTCTGTTACTTAAATAAGCAGAATTCCTCGGGTTTTTTCCCCACACATCACCATTTCACAGAATCACTGAGTAATTGAGGTTGGAAAGGAACCTCTGGAGGTATCGTGTCCAACTCCCCAACACAGACAGGGTCATCTAAAGCAGGTTTCCCAGGACCATGTCCAGATGGCTTTTGATTATCTCCAAGGATTATCACAAGCACTCTGGGCAACTTATTCAGGTGCTCAGTAAACAAGTTAATTTCCATCTCCACTTTGAAAAAACAGTATTTTAGCTTATTGGTTATCATTTTTGTCACAAATTAACAGGTTCACTCAAGCCAGCAGATACAGTGCAATGGAAAACATTAAAGATTGTTTGCAAAATGAAGAAATTTACAAGACTGGAATTAATATATTTTTAGGAGTAGGGGAGTAAAAGTATTCTCATATGTGGACATTAAGCATCTGAACACAATCATGAATAGAAGAAGGAATTTTACTTTACACAGATACCTGAGCTTCTTCCTGTTGCTTTTTCAGTTGTTCCAGCATTTGCTGAAATTCTGCTTCTTTCTGTTCTGCTTCTTCCATGGTTGCTTGATTCTGTTCTTCATAGGCCATGGCAACCACAGCCAGGATCAAGTTAATCAGGTAGAAAGAGCCCAGGAAAATGACCAAAACAAAAAATATCATGTATGTTTTCCCAGCAGCACGCAGTGTCTGGGGAAAAAGAGATAATACACATTTTTAGCAGACTTTTAAATACTGTTGCTTAACATGGCAGCATCTGTCTTATAATCTAGAAATACATTATGAGATTGCTTTTTGTTAGCACAAGATTATTTAGTTACTTTTTCCATATACAAAGAGTATTATATCTTGGATACATGTGCAAAAACCCAAGTTTTGTGTCTACTATGGTCAAGGTAAATAAGATTCTGTAGCTTGAATACTTCAGAACTTCTACCAGTGAAAATCTGTAGTAGAAGTTGCTGCCCCCACTATACATCTATATTATAGCCTTCAAATCTAATGGTAGTGGGGGCACTAACCAGCATCTTACCTTCTTGTCTCATCAGTCCCAAACCGCAATGCCACAAAGACAGTGCAGTGTACAAAATGTCATGCTGCACAACATCACTGTCCTTCAGATTAAGGGTATGTGTAGTTCAGGGACAAGATGTAACTTTTTCAAAGACAACATATTTGTACTAGACTGCAAATCACTTTAACTAGTATCTATTTACAGCATGTTTGGGCAAGAAGCGTTAACAACCTAAGTTCATTTACTCATTTGTGAAAAGAAACAATAATGCTTAACCACCTTCATAAAATAGCAGCTATTTCTTATTACGTATTTGAGTAGCACATGGGAACCTAAATCATGAACAAGACCCCTATTGATTTAGACATATATGAAATAAAAGATGATTTCTGTCCAAAAGGCCTTAGGGACATGTGAATGAAAATAACTATGCAAGTACTATGCAGTAATGGTATTGGTGATGGTGCTGTTTATTTTAATAAGTCCTCACCAGCTGGTAAAGATTCTCCCAAAAGTCCTGAGTCATCAATCGAAACAGTGACAAGAATGCCCAACTGAATGTATCAAAACTTGTGTAGCCATAGTTGGGGTTTCTACCAGCTTTCACACATATATATCCTTCTGGACATTGACTACAAAAGAAGAGGAAATGCTATTTTTAACAACTACGCTAAATTACGATATGCTATAGTAAATCACAAAATTGTTCAGGAGTACCAGTTTCTAATGAAATTATGAACAAGTAAGATTTTATTCTACATACCTAAGGTAAAATATATATATGTTAGTGATTTCCAATTTTTAATTCCATTTCCTGATGCTATTTCAATACTTTAATAATAGCTAATAGTAATCTACCCTTCCCCACAATTTTTCATATCAACACATCTCCAGCAGGACAAGAGAAAAATGTCAGCTAGTATGGCTGCTAATAAACAGTGGTCAGCAAGCTGGCAGTAACATTTATGCACATAGCATTCATGTGGTTACCTTCAGAAAATTAGCCTAGGATGCTGAAGAAGGTGCCTGCGTAAACTCAAATCACATAGATGGTTATATTTAGGTATAGCCTCAATTGCAAAACTTCAGTGAATTCGCAAATCTATGGTACAGATGATACTAAAGTTGGCCACCTGAGCTATTCTAAGTAGTTAATGTTTTTTTCTTGATGCATAGTGAAAAATGATGATTGTTTTCTTACCCTGCGTCTGAGCTATTGCCACACAGCAGAGCATCATTTTGTCCTTCCAAGAAGTAGAAATGATCTGTTTTTAAAAAATAGTAAATGAAAAAAGTGATGAGAAAGGCATCATTTATACCTAATGGAAACTGAGCAATGGTGTAGACTTTCATACTTTCAAGAAATGAGCAGAGCTAAAAGAGTTTAACTGCAATATATAGTGATTAGGAATGAAAGAAAATATGGGAAATACTGTTTTGACAGGAAAATGACCTTCTATAGAGTCTTGAAGTTGGCCTTTCTTTAGAAAATAGAAAGGCAGTTGTACAGGTAATTCTCATTAACCTACCCAAATGAATAAGGTACAATGGGTGGATCACCAAATTGTGTACATCAGCAAAAGAGTGTACAAATACCTTTGTATTTTGAAAAAAGACCTTTGTATATTGAAAAAAGACAAAGGATGAGGGCGATTCCCTGCCTTTGTTCATGCATTTTGATATATACCATTTACTTTTATTAATTTATAATTATTTATTACATACTATTTTATCCAAATATTACTTGAAAAAGTACTGAAATCTTTGCAGCGTGAAAACACAACACAACATGCACAAGAAAATGCTAACTGGATCTTCACTTGAGTAGCTGAGGGAGAAACCAAGCTTTTATTGTAAATTACAAAAAAATACTACACAAAATTCTATAGCAGAGAAATGTACTTCAAATATCTATAAGTATTTTGTTAATAGGCTAATTATCAAAATGAGGTAAAACATAATTTAAAGAGATAGAAGTCTTAAACCTCCCCAGCACGTTCTTATCTTTTCTTTGTTCTGCTTTGGAGCAGAAAGGGAAAAGCAATTTGCCATCAATTCCTGTTTTGTAATTCTTATGGTAAAATGGGAATATCTAGTGGAGATTTTTGGGTCAGGTGGCATATTAAGCTAAAGTTGCCAAAATTAGGTATGTTCTGGCTGTTCTCAGGAAGCAGATGGTTCCTTGAGATTCATTGCCAGCTGGAATGGACTAGATTAGCTGGCATGAACTATCTGAGGGCTAATACTAGAGACAAGCAGGGAATTGCAACCAGTTCCTATTGACTGTTTCTACTCTGTCACCACCAGTAAACAATAGAGGCAGCATAAAATCTGCTTATTTTGAAGAGAGAGAATGAGAGATTATGTGTGTAACTTGTGCGTCTGCAATCTATCCTCAGACATCAGATAAGAAAACAGTGGATTTTCAGACATTCTGGTGCTCACATAGCATGCCCCGTGAGAGATCTAACCCCTGCTTCAAAAGCTTAAAAAGTTTAGATGCAGATAGGCATCAAGCTGGATTTTCAAAATTGTCTGTGGGACTAATTCATATTCTCACGTGGCACAGCTCCTCCTCTGGCAAGCAGAGGATTCAATTAAACTATCCAGTCAGCTCAACTCTCAGCCCACTATTTTGGAAAACATTTAAATAATAAATTTTTCAATACAAAGATAATAATGATCAAGTCATAAAAATAGTCAGTATGAGTTTTAAACAATATGCCATACATAAAACTATTCCTGTCTCCTGCCAACTTACAGGACAACAGTCATGGATATAAGTCCTACATGACACTTTCATAAGCAAATAAAGGAGATATGTTCTGGCTGGAATCATCCCAAAATACTGGAAAAAACATTCTCAGAGAGCAGTTGCCAGTGGCCCAATGTCAATTCATAAAGGCATCTTTCTCAAGATCCTCCAGGGATCTGTGCTATACATGGTTTTCATAAAATGTTTCATTACCAACTCAAGACATGAAATAACAGAAAAAATGCATCAAGTATTCCGAAGACATCAAGCTTGGAGAGAAGATGATTGAAATTTAGAATGACCTTTACAAACTGACAAGCTGGTCTAAAAGCAATTGGATTTATTTCAAGAGGGACAAGTACAAAATGCAACAGTTGACAAGGCAAAATCAAATACGTAAATGCAAAATAGACAGGATCTGGCAACAGCCACTGCTGTGCAAAAAGATGCAGTGACTGTCATGAACTGCAAGTTGACTAAATCAACAATATCGTGCCGATATAAAAAGGATGTAATTTTGAGATCTGTTAATAGGAACATTACAGCACATGAGGCAATTACTTGTAATTTCTACCTTTATTAGGAAGTACCAGCTTTGAGCATCTCAGTTAAAAAAAAACCCAACCAAACAAAAACCCAACCAAACAAAAAATCCAACAAAATTTCAGACAAATTGAAAAGAGTCCAAAAAAGCAAAAAGATGTTAAAGTAGGTATAGAAAATGCAAAACAGAAAATCGGCTTTCTTGGTTTAGAAAAGATCAGAAATAAGAAGATAACAGTTTTAAGTTACCATAAAGACTAATATAGTCTATGATTATCTTATTTCTTAATCCACAGGAGAAGTAGTAATATATTCAATCTGAAATTATGAAAATTTAGGTCAGATATTTGGAAAAAAATTTCTATTTGTGTGATGCAGTACCAGAAGAAGCTAAAGGGGAATCTGTTTTTCAGATGTTTTTAGGAATAGGTTATCATCCAAAATCTTCTCCAAGACATTTCTATGATACTGCAAGCATGCTGAGATGATAAGTATATTAAAAGATTATAAGGCAATAAGACTTGGATCCAAGAGCATTTAGCTGTTAAACTGAAGTTTCCTAACTTTTGGTGATACAGGCATTAGTTACAACATTATGCAGACTTTATGAAGAAAAATGAAGACCTGTGAAGAAAGGCTGTATTTAAAGGGGGCTTATGAGAAAGATGGGGACAAACTTTTTAGCAGGGCCTGTTGCGATAGGACAAGGGGTAATGGTTTTAAACTAAGAGAGAGTAGATTTAGACTAGATAAGAAGAAAAAATTTTTTAGAGTGAGGGCAGTGAAACACTGGCACAGGTTGCCCACAGAGGTGGTAGTGGAAACATTCAAGGTGAGGTTGGACAGGGCTCTGAGCAACCTGCTCTAGTGGAAGATGTCCCTGCTCACTGCAGGTGGACTGGACTAGATGACCTTTAAAGGTCCCTTCCAACCCAAACTATTCTATGATTCTATTTGTAAAAAACCCAACATTATGCCTAACTACAAAGTTAAAACACTAAATACACTAAAATAAATAGGAGAAACTGAATAGATAAATTGGAGAGATTGAAGCTATTTACCATTATGAAACTCAGAATAGCAATCTACTATCTATATGTTCAGAGTTGTTCTATCTGAATTTTCAACAATTTTTGTTAACACAGTAGTGACATTAACTACCTAAAATGGTAAAAATACTGTATTATGAGGTACAAAGCAGACCAAAATGCTTTTTTTTTTATGATTTTCCACAGATAAGAAACAAATTAAAAGATACATAATATGGCATCTAGTTCTTATTTTTCTAGAATAAGAAGCATGGGATAAATTACCAGTAATCTCATAAAGGCATGTCTGTGCTGTGCAAGGGAGCGTGGTACGGAGACACTCACCAAGTTCCAGAAGAAACAACGCAGCTGCATTTACATGCTGTGGCAGGATTCATGAGCTAACTGATGTTCAAATGTGGATTTATGATATTGGGTATTATCTTGCATTAATGCAGCTATATGATTTCAGATGCCATATTAGGACTGTCACACTATTTCAGGATGCTTGTAGCTAGCACAGAAATTTCTTCTTTTGTTACAATGTGGGTTTACTCTAAAAGTCATATTCAGTAAAAGGTTAAAAATATATTTTGGTACACAGTACAATATTATGAGTATGTTAAATTCCATTATGATTGTTCTTTTATTCACTACACAAAATGAGTGCTTTTATGTCTCTTGGCCAGATTACACTATTTTAACTTCAATGGAAAGATACTGATGCTTTTGTATCTGTTTAAAAAAATTCCAGAAAATCAATGCAGTAGATGATATAATTAACTCTTACTTCTGTCTTCGATGTACTCATCCCAATTAAATGTTGTCATTGTTGTATTAACAAATGTTCCATTTTCACCTATAGAACTATTAAAGTAGGAAATAACAGTTGTTTCAAAAGTGGAATTGTCTGGAGGCCACTGCAGGCATTTATTCCTCAAGTTGCCCATGAACAGCTGCAGCCCTATTAGTGCAAATACACTCAGACAAAACACAGTCAGGATCATTACGTCCGAGAGCTT
>Ga0065711_1042687_pt1 | contig 15213 bp, 10 predicted proteins | sample Hoacrofraction12_FD_59098 | JGI IMG/M metagenome (GOLD analysis project Ga0065711, IMG submission 59098) | Hoatzin crop microbial communities from Cojedes, Venezuela - Epithelial fraction 12 v2 (version 2) | ecosystem: Host-associated > Birds > Digestive system > Esophagus > Crop | place... | reverse complement strand
AATTTCGTAAGATTTGCTTCGCACATGTTCGTTCGCGACTCGGCAATGTGAAAACTCGTTCCTCGCTTTCCCATTGCTCTCGCTGCTCCGAACGGCGGGTCTGATGGGGTATGATTTTTTTTCAGCTTTGCTATGGATTAGGTCAAGATTTGCTTCGCACATGTTCGTTCGCGACTCGGCAATGTGAAAGCTCCTGTCGCTTTCCATTGCTCTCGCTGCTCCGAACGGCTAAATCTCACATTAAAATGCGGAGCATTTTTCAAATCTTTTTTATCTGACCCAATCTCACGAAATTTTTTTACGGAAATGGGGGTTAGAAGTCGAGGAGGCGGATATGCTTGCGCGCATACTGGATGGTGTGGCTGTTGAAGTGCCACCACTCGTTGCTCAGGGGGATAAACCCTTGCTCTTTCATCACCTTGCGCAGCAGTTGGCGATTCTTGCGTGCTTCGGGTGTGATACGTCCTTGGCGCACGAGTTGTTTCTCGTGGGTGATGTGGGCGTCGGAGGTGAAGCAGTCGAACGCCGTGCCCATATCTATCGGCTCGCCCTTGTAGGCGATGGAGAGGTCCACGGCGATGCCAAAGTTATGGTTGCCGCCCTTGTGAGGCTTGGCGACGTACGGCTCCTGCGGGGTGTTCTCCACGATTTCCCACATGTGGCGCTGCACGCTTTGGGGTCGCGCGGCGTCGTATATAATAAATGTGTAGTCGGGGTCGATGGCTTGCAGGCGGTGCAGCGCGGCGATGAGCATCTTGGCGGTGATGGGATGCAGGTAAGCCTTGTGCAAGCCGCAATACATATCCTCGCCCACGAAGTTGTCGGTGGTGGCATACTTCAGGCACACGATGATGGACGAGTCCAAACTGGCAACGTCCACCAAGCCGTATTCGCGCATCTTGGTGTCGAAATAGTCCGGTCCTATCGTTTGCGCGAGGCAGGGCGTCATGCCGGTCAGGATGAGCGCAATGGCAAATATCAACTTTTTCATCTTCGATTAGTTAGGAGTTAGGAGTTAGGAGTTAGGAGTTGACCTCGCGCAGAACTCGCAGAACTCGCAGAATTTATTTTTTGTTCAACTTCTTCGAAGTAGCATTGCTATTGGTCTTTGCCTACCCCACATTCTCCTCGCTCGCAAGCTCGCTGCGGGGAATGCGGGGTTTTGTGAGGCTTCTTCGAAGCAGTTTATCCTCTTCGAGGAATTTCTCTCGCTCTAAAATCTGGGCTTCTTCGAAGACCCATCCACCTTTGTTCCGTTACCCCAGGTTTCGCTCGCAAGCTCGCTCAACCTGGGGCTAAACAAGCAAACCTCTTCGAGGTATGCGGGACGTCTCCGACGTCCTTTTTGGAGGCTTCTTCGAAGCAGTTAAACTCCTTCGGAGTATTTTTTTCTGCGAGTTCTGCGAGTTCTGCGCGAGGAGAGAGAATTTAGTCGAAGACGCCTTCGACGGCATCGCCGCCACCGCCTGTCGCGGGTGCTTGCGCTTCGCCGGCGTTATCGGCTTCGCCACCGCCGCCGCCACCGGAGCGACGTCCGCCGCCTCCGCCACCGCCACCATAGCCGGTGAGCTCGTCGCCGCATTCGTTGAAGTTCTTGGGGAAGACGAATTTGGTGTCTTGGGTGTAGGGTAGTGAGCTGTCGTCATAGACCGACTTCATAAAGAGTCCGAGGATAGGCAGGGCAGCCTCGGCGCCTTGTCCCATGGCGTTGCTGACAAAGTGGATGTAGCGTTCTTCGCCGCCTACCCACACGCCGGTGACCAGGTCGGGCGTGAAGCCCATAAACCAGCCGTCGCTGTTGAAGTTGGTCGTGCCGGTCTTGCCGCCCATCTCGGCTTGGATGCCGTACTGGTAGCGCAGGCGCGCGCCGGTACCACTATTCACTACGTTCATCAGCATGGAGAGCATCTTCAGGTAGGTGTCTTCGCTCATGATTTCCTGCTGGCGACCGTTGAATTCGGCGAGCACGCTGCCTTTTTCGTCGCAGATGCGGGTGACGAAAACGGGCGCCACGCGCATGCCGCCGTTGGCAAAGGCACTGTAGGCGCTAACCATCTCGCGCAGAGAGATTTCGCTGGAGCCCAAGCTGAGGGCGGGTTGCGGGTCGAGGAAGGAGGTGATGCCGAAGCTGTGCATCCATTTTGCCAATTCCGAGGGCGCCATGGTGTAATAGCCGGAACGCTCAATCCAGTTCTCGCGCGTGCCACGCATAAAGCCGGCGGAAATCCAGTTGTTGGAGTAGGTGAGGGCGCTCTTCAGCGTCATCGACGAGCTGCGACCGCCGCTGCGGGGATTCCACACGGTGTTGTGCCAGATGATGTTGGGCGGGCTGGCGGGGCGCACAGAGCAGGGCGTAAGTCCGCCAAATTGGATGGCTTGCGAATAGACAAAGGGCTTCACGGTGGAGCCGATTTGTCGGCGACCTGTTGACACCATATCGTATTTGAAGTAGCGGAAGTCGGGGCTGCCGACGTAAGCCTTGACGTAGCCGGTGACGGGGTCCATCGACATGATGGCGCAGCGCAGGAAGGTCTTGATGTACAGCATCGAGTCCAGCGGCGTCATGCGCGTGGAGTATTCGCCGTCGTAGCTGAACATCACCATGTCGGTGGGCGTGTTGAAAATCTTCATAATTTCCTCCATGCTCTTGCCGGCTTTGCGCAGCACGCGGTAACGCTCGGTGCGTTTGATGGCGGAGTTGATAAGCGATTGCTTCCCGCCGCGCGGCAGCTCTTCGCGGTTGCTGGTGTAGGGGTTTTTATAGCCGCCACGCTCGCGCACGAACCAAGGCTGTAGGGTCTTGCTCATGTGCTTGCGCACCGCTGCCTCGGCGTATTTCTGCATCTTGGGGTCGATGGTGGTGTAGATTTTCAAACCATCGGCGTACAGGTCGTAATGCTCGCCGTTGGGCTTGCGGTTTTTGGCGCACCAGCCGAACAGGGGGTCTTCTTCCCATGCGACGCTGTCGGACTTAAATGCCTGCTCGTTCCACGAGGCGTAATTTTTCCGGTCGGGTTTCTTGGCGGTCATCATACGGCGCAACTCCTCGCGGAAATAGGGGGCGAGGCCGTCGTTGTGGTCCACCTTATGGTAGTTGATTTCGATAGGCGTTTGCTTGAGGCTGTCGCAGGTGGCAGCGTCGATATAGCCCTGTTGTTGCATGAGCTCAATCACGGTGTTGCGGCGCGCCAACGTGCGGTCTTTGTGGCGCAGTGGGTTGTAGTACGACGGGTTTTTGCACATGCCGACGAGCATCGCCGACTCCTGAATATTCAGCTGCGAGGGGTCTTTGCCGAAATACACCATCGCCGCCGACTTGATGCCCACGGCGTTGTTCAAAAAGTCGAACTGGTTGAAATACATCTTGATGATTTCGTCCTTGGTGTAGTAGCGTTCGAGCTTGACGGCGATAACCCATTCGATGGGTTTCTGCAGGGCGCGCTCAAAGATGTTGCTGCTTTCGGGCGCATAGAGCTGCTTGGCGAGCTGTTGGGTGATGGTGCTGCCGCCGCCCGCGCTCTTTTGTCCCATGATGATGCGTTTGATCACCGAGCGGGCGATGGCGCGCACGTCGATGCCGGAGTGCTCCTCAAAGCGCCAGTCCTCGGTGCTGATGAGCGCCTGCGTCAGGTACGGCGACATCTGGTCGAAATCCACATACACGCGGTTTCCCTTGCTGCGGTAGTAGCGCCCCATCTCTTCGCCGTCGCTGGCGTAGATGGTGCTGGCAAACTTGTCAGTAGGATTTTTCAGTTGGTCAATGGGCGGCATATACCCGATGATGCCATTATAGATGAGCGTAAAGAGCAACGCCAATAGCGCCACGAAGATGCCGAAACCAATCCACATCTTTTTGGTGATATCGCGGTGTTTGGTGTTTTTTCCCTTGCCGGTCGTGTTGTTACTCATATAGGTTTTCTGTTTGGGGTTCTATCAAACGGCAAAGATAGTAAAAAGTTAGGAGTTAGGAGTTAGGAGTTAGGAGTTTTTTTCCTGCTGCGATTTTTTTTCTCACGCAGCAAGACCCTCTCCGAGGGTCCGACATCCCTCCATCAACAAAAATCTCAACTCTTAAACGAGAACCTCCACCACATCATTTTGGTCCTCGAAGAGGCCCAATGTGGTGATAGGCGGGTACTTTTCAAATTGGGCCTCTTCGAGGACCCTTTCCCATCCATTTCCTATACCCCAGGAACGCCGCGGTCGCTGGCGCTCCCTTGGCGTGCCTGGGGCTACTAAACGCTTCGCTAAATTGACCCTCTCCGAGGGTCCGACATCCCTCCATCAACAAAAAAACTCCTAACTCCTAACTCCTAACTCCTAACTTTTTTCTATCTTTGCCGTCATGAAAATCAACGAAGAAGAAAAACAGCGCATCCAGGACGGCATCGTCGAAATGCTCAAAACGGTGTTCGACCCCGAAATGCCCGTCGATATCTACAACCTTGGGCTGGTCTATCGCATCGATGTTGACGACGAAGCGAATGTGGACATTGACATGACGCTGACGGCGCCGACATGTCCGATTGCCGACTTTATCGTGGAGGACGCGCGGCAGAAAGTGGCGAGCGTTGACGGCGTGCAGGACGTGAAGGTAAACCTCGTGTGGGAACCGCAGTGGGAGACCGACATGATGAGCGACGAAGCCAAACTCGACCTCGGCATGCTCTAATTGTTTCATAGGATTGGGTATGATTTTTGATTTGTAAATCTGATTGGGTAAGATATCATACCCAATCCAACCTGGAAATCAGAATTTAAAAATAATAATCTTACCCAATCCTATGAAATGCGTGAGGATAAGAAAATGGGAAAGACGTATTTCATAAGCGATTTGCACCTTGGGGCGAAGTATCTTCGCGACCCCAAGGCGACCGAGTTGCGCGTGGTGCGCTTCCTCGACAGCATCGCCGCCGATGCCGAGCGACTGTACCTGGTGGGCGACGTGTTGGACTACTGGTACGAATATAAAAATGTGGTGCCGCGCGGCTATGTGCGTTTTTTGGGAAAACTCGCCGAACTTGCCGATCGGGGCGTGAAAATCACCTGGATCACGGGCAACCACGACGTGTGGCTGTTCGATTACCTGCGCGACGAAATAGGGTTGCGTGTCTCCACCGAGCCCATCACCGAGCAAATCGACGGCGCGCGCTTCTTCCTGTCGCACGGCGATGACGTGGGCGAGCGTCCGCGCTCCTACCGCTTCATGCGTTGGTGCTTCTACAGCAAGTTCTGCCAGACGCTTTATGCCGGCATCCACCCGCGATGGACTTACCCCATCGCTACGGGGTGGAGCAAGAAAAACCGCACGGGGCGTGACCCGCAGGCGGTGCGGCGATACATTGACTCGTGCGTCGGAAAAATCACGACTTTCGCGCGCGATTACGTGAAAAACACCGATTCGACTATCGATTATTTTGTCTTTGGTCACCTGCACATCGCGCGCATGGTGGACCTGGATGAGCATCGGCGCATCCTCTGGCTGGGCGACTGGATCTCGCAGTTCACCTACGGCGTATGGGATGGCACCAACCTCACCCTCAACCACTTCACCGAGTAACCTCCTTATGAAATCTCACGCAGATCACGCAGATTTTTAAAGATCTTTTTAGATCCGCTCAATCTGCGTGAAAAATTGACGCGCAATGGGGTAGAGGAGGGGTGGATTTAAGAACTTTTAGTTTGTGTGTTAAAATATGCAAACCAGGCGTAAATAGCACATTTTCAGCGTATTACAAAAACAGCCTACTAAAAACGGAAAATGAATGTTGAGAAAATATGCTTTTAAACATATTTTAAATCCTTGCTTAGAAAGGAAATACCGCCTAAATTTGTGCCATAAACCTGAAACAATCTTTTTTACCTTAAAAATTTTACCTTATTTTTAAACCTAAAACGGGCTTTCACGATGAAGTGAAAGCCCGTTTTTTTGTGTCAAATGAGCGTGTACACGCCGATGGTTGCCCAGATGACCACGGCGTAACGGATGATTTTGCCGATGGTCATGGAGATAACTACAATTTTGATGTTGGCGCGCAGGTAACCCAGCGCCACGGCGATGGCTGTGCCCAGCATGGGTATCCACGCGAGCAATCCCATCCACGCGCCTTTGCCTCGGATGAACGCTTCGGCGCGCTTCAGTTTCTCCTGCTTGACGCCGGCATATTTCTCTATCCACTCAATGTTGCCCAACGTGCCGAGCCAGTAGCAGGTCATGCCGCCCGCCACGTTGCCGATGGTGGCTGCGATGAGGCAGAGCCACGGGTCCATGTGTAGCGGACCGACGCACGCCACCACAAGCGCCTCGCTGCTGAGCGGGAAGATGCTACCGGCGATGAATGCTCCGATGAGGATGCCGATGTAGCCCCATTGCGTGAAGAAATCAATAAATGCCTCCAAAGCGCGATGTTATTTTTTTGCGGGTGGGGTGAAAGCCGGCGCGTCGATAATCAGTTGTTTGTATTTCGCGACGAGTTCGCGCGCGATAGCCACGCCGTCGCCCGCAGGCTTGGCGGGGAAATTGCCGATACAGTCGGTCCACCACCGCTCTTCGAAGTCGGTGATAGTCTTTTCGGCGCGTTCGGCACGTTCGCCGTCGAAGGTCTCACCGCTGATGACCGCGTCGGTGACGGCAGCGAAGAAGAGTTTCCAGCGCTGGGCGTAGAAGGTGCCGAGGGTGCCATTCCACGAGCGCGAGGCGTAGTCGTTGAGCAGGTGGGCTTTCTCGCCCCAGGTGGTGAGCAGGTTGCGCGCGTTGCGTTCGTAGTAGAGTTGCTCGTCGGCGTTGATGCCTTTGGCGCGTGCATCGCTAATCCATTTGCCCAAAAGGAATGCGCTCTCGGTGGCGGTCAGGCGGTCGGCGTCTTCGATGAGCTGGAGCATCAGGCGCTCCTGCTTCATCATCTCCGCCAAGTTCTTTTCGGTCACCGCTTTGTCGTAGGCGTCATAGACCACGGCAGAATGGTTGCCGAGCAGCTGGCGCGTGAGGTTGACCACGTCGAAACGATATGCCGGCGTGTTGGCGTTGGCGTCGAGCAGCAGTTCGATGGCGCGCAACAGGTCGCGGTTGTCGTAGTAAACATTGAGGTTGTGGTAGTAGGTCTTCCACTTGCGTCCCAACGCGGGGCGAACGCACCACATGGAGCATTGTCCGGGTCGGTCGGGCACGGTATAGACCGTCTTGCGCAGCAGTTGCCATGCCTCCCGCGCTTTCTCGTTGACGCCACCCGCTCGTTCGTCGGCGATGTGGTTTATCCAGGCGCTGACGTCCTTGTGCAGGTCGAAGTTCCACGCTTTTTCGAAGATGTACTCATACATAAAGGGGTTGCAGTCGAAGCCCTCCAGGGTGGAGCCGATGCCGCAGAAGTTCTTGCCGGCGTGGGCGAAGGTGTTCTCGACGCGTTGGTTCACGTCGTCGATGTTGCCGCACAAGAAGGTGTTGCCGCCAAAGTTGCCCAGGTAGCACCAAATGAAGGGCACGCCGTAGTAGCTGTTCACTTGGTTCCACACCTCGCGGCGCTCGCCGTAGTAGTCCAGCAGCAGCGAATGCTCGGCGGGGTAGGCGGTGATGTAAGCCTTGATGCGCTCGTTGGTCCAGTCCTTGCGGTCGTTGTAGAACAGCCAGGTCATTTGCAGCCAAGTGGCGTCCTTGTCGGTGCGCTTCAGGTTTTCGTAGGTCTGTCGCGCCACGCGTCGCAGGTAGGAGGGCTCCAATGAGGGCGGCTCCAGCTCGTTGAAGAGGTCGATGCCGTAGATATGGTCGGTGCCGTAGGTGGCGTTCTGGATGGTGAGGAATTCCTGTTGGATCTTGGCAAACAGCGGGTCCATCGGGTCCAGGTAGCTGCACGCGTATTGGTCCGAGTAGCCCGACCATGCGCCCAACTTGGTGATTTTTGCGTCGGGATAGACGCGGGCGAGTTCGGCAGGCACGTGACCGGCAAAGGCGGGCAACACGGGTTTCATGTTAAACTCGCGCTCGCGGGCGACGATGCGTTTTTGCAGCGCCTCCTGGTCATCGAGCCACGACATCGGCACGTCGCCTTGCCAGTAGTCGATGTTGAGCATACGGTGCCAGGGCAGGTGCGCCGGTCCGGTGAAGTAGTGGCGCACTTCTTGTTCGCTGAGGCCCAATTTGGTCCACACCTTCAGCCAGATAGATTCCTGACCGGTGATGGCGAGCGGCAGGTTGACGCCGTTGAGCGCCATCCAGTCGATGAAGTGTTCCCAGTCTTCCCATCCCCACCAGGGCATGGTGTAGCCGAACGTGCAGTAGTTCAGGAAGAAACGATGCGGCACTCGCGCGTTGATTTTCAGCGGTTTGTCGATGGCGGGCAGCGACGTGGGGGCGACGAACTCATCGTCCTTATACCATGAAACGGTGGTGTTGCAATAATATTTAAGGTAGTAGTTGAGTCCTACCGCCATGCTGTTGGCGCTGTTGCCGCCGACGATGAGTTTACCATTTTCGGTAGTCAATGTGAAGTAATCGCCGGATTTGGCGGGCGGCAGTTGCTTACCCACAATCTGTGTCTGCAAACTCGGAAGCAACCTCTGTACCAGCCCGTTGAAGGCGTCAACGTCGCCGGCACGTCCCACGAAGGCGCACGCCAGCGCGCACCAGAGCAAAAGCATCGTTTTTCGTTTCATAGGATTGGGTATGATTATTTTGTTCATTTTTGATTGTCAAGTTGGATTGGGTATGATTTCCCCGCTTTGTTTCACAGGATTGGGTGTGGTTTATTACAAATTGGATTGGGCAAGAAAAATCATACCCAATCCAACCTGGAAATCAGGCGAGTAAAATTATAATCTTACCCAATCCTATGAAATGGTTAATCGCCGAGGATGATGGCGATGACGGCGTTGACGTCGGCGATGTTGATTTCCGCGTCGCCATTGACGTCAGCTACGCCCGCGTAGTCCTCCGCCTTGCTGTTGCCCAAGATAATCGAAATCAGGGCGTTCACATCGGCAATGTTCACTTCGCCATCGGCATTGACGTCGCCCGTCGCGATGGTCGTCGGCGTATCTTCGCCATCGAGGAACACGCGCTGGGTGTTGCTCCACAATCCCACGCTGCCATCGGTGAAGTTGGCTTTCACCTTATAATCGTAAATGCCACCTTCGGCGAGGTTGGTCACCGTGTAGGTAGTGTCGGTGATGCCGGTGATAACGCGCAAGCTGTCGTCGCCCTCTTCAACGGGTGCGAATGCCGGCGCTGCGGTCAACGCTGATGCATCGCCGGTATATACCTTCGCCTCCTTCAGCATGATGCGTTTGGCTTTGGCGGTGGTGGCGATGCGGACGCGGTTGTTGTCGCTTTCGTTGCCTTGCAGCACGGCGGTGTAATCGGCATCTTCGGAGGTGAGCTCAAAGGTCTGGTCCTCGATAGTGGTGCCTGTGGAGTCGATCAGCATGATGTGCATGGGCACTTCGCTGTCGCTGCCGTAGCTCTTGGCGGTGGCAACGACCGAAACGACGCCCTTGCAGACGCTCAGGTCGATGTTGTTGCTGGTGACGAAGCCGCCTTTAGAAGCGGTGCCTAAGCGGAGGTAGCCCTCGGTTTCGTCCCATGCGGTGCCCGACGAGGCAGTCCAGCTGGTGGAGCCGGTGGAGAAATCTTCGTCTTCGATGAGCTTCGGACGCGCCACAGCCTCGTCGATGCGCAAAACCTCCAGCGTGTACGATTCGGCGTCGTCAACGCTTGTCCAGTCGGCGCGGAACGATGTCTCGGTGACGGCTGCGGTGTCTGCCGGCAGCATCACGGGCACTTCGTGCTCGCGTTTCATGTACCAGAACGACACTTGTTTGCCGTCTTTGGTGATTTCCGTAATCGGCTGGCTCATGTACGAGCCTTTGAATACCGTCGCCGCGGGCGTGGAGTAATTGGTCAGCGAATCCAAACCATTATAGGGGAAGGGGTCGTTTTTCTCCGTCGCTGAGGAAAGGATGTTGTCGGCGGGGATGATGGTCATGCGCTGGTGCGTGGAGTAGTTGTTGACGGTGTTGCCGTTCCATGCCGAGGAGCTGTAGTCCACGTGAATTACCAGCAAGCCGGAGCCGCCGATGTATTGGTCCCAACCGGATTTATGGCGATTTTCCAGCAGGTAGTATTCGCTGGTGTTGTTGGGGTTGGTGATTTTTATTGCCGCCGCGCTGTCGGTGTTGAGCGGGTCAAGGGTGTACTGGGTGTTTTCCTCCGGGGTGGTGAGGGGCAGCCAGTTCATAAAATGACGCTCGTAGGAAGTGTAGCCCACGGGGGTGTAGGTGTTGTTGTTATAGCAGCCGTAGTCCATCAGCGACCACGAGCCCATGCCGTAGTTGTCTTGGTCGCCGGTGTCGTAGAAGTCGGGCAAACCGAGGCAGTGGCTGAATTCGTGGCAGAACGTGCCGATACCATCGATTTGGTTGGTGCTCTCGTTGCTGCCTCGCAGCTCGTTAAACACGGCGAAGTCGTTGATTTTCACGCCATCGATGGTGATAGCGCCGCTGCTGCTGCGTCCGTAGTAGTAGGCGGACGACAGGTTCCAACGGCAGGGCCAGATGCTCTCGGGCACAACGCCATAGGCTTGGGCTTCGCCAACGCCGGCGTAGAGGATAATCACGACATCCACCGAGCCGTTGCCGTCGTTGTCGTAGTCGCTCCAGGTGACGCCTTCAGCGCCCTGGCAGGCTTCGACAACCATCGTGCCAATGTTTTGGTCCTTGTACGAGCTGGTGTTGCCGCCATAATACTCGCGTTCGTTCGCCATCGTGACGGGGCCGATGATATCGAATTGCGGGGTGTATTTGCCGCGGGAGTTGTCGGTGAAGTATTGCAGCGCGCTTTTCGTGCCGGTGTTAAATTGCTCTTGGAAAACTGCCACGGGGTCGTCCGACTTGAATTTCACGTCGGTATAATTAACCAAAATGATGGGGATTTTCGGCGAGCCGGTGCAAGCCACCGAGCGGGATACGCGTTTGGGGGTGGCGCGGTGCGGCATATTGCTTGGGCTTGGGTTGATGGCAGCGCGGTTTTTCTCTACGAAATCCTGCTCGACGGCGTCGCGCGCGTCGGGATTGTGGGCAAGCATGGTAGTGATGCCGGCATCGGTGGTGTAGTAGTAGCTGCCGTCTTCGCCTTGCTCCACGGCATGTCCGTCGGTGGTGACGTAGGTGTGGAAGAAGGCGTCGCCTCGCATGGTGATCAACAACGTGGTGCCATCGTTTTGCGTTACGGCAGTAACACGACGTTCAGCGGGCACGGCAAAAGCCGCTATGCCGCAAACAAGGGCTAGCGTGAAGGTTATGAAAATTTTTCTCATCATCTAATAGGGTATTTTCTTGTTATTATATAGTTAACCTCGCAAAGTTACAATAATTTTTGATTTACGCAGCACTTTTGTGCCAAAAAAAGCATTTTTTTGTTTTCCGCCACCCCTCGGATTTTTTGCCTCACGCAGATTGAGCAGATTAAAAAGGATCTTTAAGAATCCGCGTAATCTGCGTGAGGAAAAAGGGAAAATTGGGGATTTTGGCGGCGGGATGAAAAAATGGCACAATTTTTGGAAATATGGGTTGAGAATAGTAATTTTGCACCGATTTTTTAAACTCTTACCAAAAAATGAAGATTATCAGCAGTCCCGCTGAGTTGCAAAAGGAAGTTGCGACGCTGAAAAACGCGGGCAAGAGCGTTGGCTTGGTGCCGACGATGGGAGCCCTGCACGAGGGCCACAAATCGCTCATCGAGCGCGCACGTAAAGAGAATGATGTGCTGGTGGTGAGCGTGTTCCTGAACCCCACGCAGTTTAACAATGCCGACGATTTGCGCACCTATCCGCGCACGGCAGAAGCCGATGCGGCGATGCTGGAGGCGTGTGGCGTGGACTTCGCTTTCATGCCGCCCCCCGAGGATGTCTATCCCGAACCCGACACGCGGGTGTTCCACCTGGGGCCCGTGGCTGAGGTGATGGAAGGCGCGATGCGTCCGGGGCACTTCAATGGCGTGTGCCAGATTGTGAGCAAGCTGTTCACGTGGGTGAGCCCCACGCGCGCCTATTTTGGTGAAAAAGATTTCCAACAAATCGCGGTGATTCGCGCGATGGTGAAACAGCTCGGCTTCGACCTGGAGATCGTGCAATGCCCGTGCGTGCGCGAGGCTGACGGCTTGGCAAAGAGCAGCCGCAACGTGCGCCTGACCCCGCAAGTGCGTCTGGTGGCGCCGAGAATCTACGCCACGCTGCGCGACAGCTTGTGGTTTGCCGAGACCCACACGGTGCAGGAAACGCACGACTGGGTGGTGGCGACCCTCAACGCCTATCCCGAAATGGAAGTGGAATACTTCAGCATCTGCGATGGCACGACGCTGCAGCCGGTCAGCGACTGGAACGAGAGCGACTACATCGTGGGTTGCATCACCGTTTATTGCGGCGATGTGCGCGAGATCGATAACATAACCTACAAAAAGAAATAAAAGCCGTGTTGTTACAAATTTTAAAATCGAAAATACATCGCGTCACCGTCACCGACGCCGATTTGAACTACGTGGGCAGCATCACGATTGATGCCGATTTGATGGACGCCGCCAATATCTTGGAGGGCGAACGCGTGCAGGTGGTGGATATCAACAATGGCGCGCGCCTGGAGACCTACACCTTGGCGGGCAAACGCGGCTCGGGCATCATTTGCCTAAACGGCGCCGCCGCGCGCTGCGTGCAGCGAGGCGACATCGTCATTATCATGGCATACGCGCTGATGGAGCCGGAGGAGGCGAAGACCTTCAAGCCGGCAGTAATTATGCCCGACACCGCGACCAACAAACTAAAACGTTGAGAGTCGAACTCTTAAAACCCCGAAAAGAAAATTATGTTTGAGAATTTATCCGAGAAATTAGAACGTTCGTTTAAGGTCCTGAAAGGTCAGGGCCGCATCACCGAAATCAACGTGGCTGACACCCTGAAAGAGGTGCGCCGCGCCCTGATGGATGCCGACGTTAACTATAAGGTAGCCAAGCAATTCACCGACCGCGTCAAGGAAAAAGCGCTGGGACAAAACGTGATCAACTCGTTGCAGCCCGGACAGCTGATGGTGAAAATCGTCCACGACGAGCTCACCGAATTGATGGGCGGCGAAGAAGCCACGTTCGACGTGAAAGGCGACCCCGCGATTATCCTGATGAGCGGTCTGCAGGGTTCCGGTAAGACCACGTTCAGCGGCAAGCTCGCCAACCGCCTGAAAAAACAGCATCGCCCGTTGCTCGTGGCTTGCGACGTTTATCGTCCCGCCGCCATCGACCAGCTGAAGGTGATTGCCGAAAAGGTGGGCGTGCCCGTTTATAGCGAGCCGGAGAGCAAAGACCCCGTAGCGATCGCGCAGCACGCCATCGAGGAGGCGAAACGCACCAACCGCGATGTGGTGATTGTCGATACCGCGGGTCGTCTCGCCATCGACGAGCAGATGATGCAGGAAATCGCTGCCATCAAAGACGCCATCCAACCCAACGAGACACTCTTCGTGGTGGACTCGATGACCGGTCAGGATGCCGTCAACACCGCCAAGGAATTTAACGACCGCCTGGACTTCGACGGCGTGGTGCTCACCAAGTTGGATGGCGACACGCGCGGTGGTGCGGCGCTATCTATCCGCAGCGTGGTCAACAAGCCCATCAAGTTCGTCGGTATCGGCGAGAAGATGGAGGACATCGACCCGTTCCGCCCCGCCGGTATGGCGGACCGCATCCTCGGCATGGGTGATATCGTTTCGTTCGTGGACCGCATGCAGCAGCAGTACGATGAGGAAGAAGCCAAGAAATTGGAGTCGAAAATCCGTCAGAACAAGTTTGATTTCAACGATTTCCACAAGCAGATCAAGCAAATCAAGAAGATGGGTAACTTCAAGAGCCTGGCATCGATGATTCCCGGCGTGGGCAAGATGATCAAGGACCTGGATATCGACGACAACGCTTTCAAGGGCATCGAGGCAATTATCGATTCGATGACGCCGAAGGAGCGCGAAAATCCGGAGATTATCGATGGCAGCCGCCGCAAACGCATCGCCGCCGGTAGCGGCACGTCGGTGGAGGAGGTCAACCGCCTGCAGAAGCAGTTCGACGCCACCCGCAAGGTGATGCAGCAGGTGACCGCCAACCCCAACCCGATGCAGATGATGCGTGCGGCGCGCGCAGCCAAGAAGAAAAACAAACGCCGCTAACTCCTTTAGTTGGCGATTTTCTCACGCAGATCACGCGGATTTTTAAAGATCTTTTTTAATCTGCGGAATCTGCGTGAGATATTTATAAAGGAATATGAATTTTGTTGCGATATTGCTGTTGTCTCTTTCGTCGCTGCTGATGGGTGGCGAGGAGGCTGACTTGGTGTTTTTTGGCGACGCCATGCAGCATGAGCCGCAGATAAAGGCTGCGCAGCGCGCCAACGGCGCCTACGACTACAGCGCGTGCTTCCGCCACGTGAGCGCCGACATCGACTCTGCCGACTATGCGGTGGTCAACTTCGAATGCACGCTCGGTGGCAAGCCCTATAGCGGCTACCCGTGTTTCAGCGCGCCCGACAGCTACGCCCGCCAGCTGCGCGACGTGGGCTTCGACCTCTTGCTCACCGCCAACAACCACTGCCTGGACACACGCGACCGTGGCTTGCGACGCACATGCCAAATGCTTGACAAAATGGGTATTCCGCACATCGGCACCTACCAAAACCAGGCGGAACGCGACGAACGTCTGCCCTTTATCGCCGAGGTGAACAACATCCGCATCGCCTTCCTGGACTACACCTATGGCACCAACGGCATCCGCATCCAGGGCGACGTGGTGGTGGATTACATCGACCGCGACCTGATTGCCGCCGACATCGCTGCGGCACGCGAGGCAGGCGCCGAGGTGATTTGCGTGAACATGCACTGGGGCATCGAGTACACCACCACGCCGGTGAAGTCGCAGCGCGAATTGGCGGATTTCCTTGTTGACCAGGGTGTTGACCTCATCATCGGCGGACACCCGCACGTGGTGGAACCCATGGAGATGCGTTTCAGCCCGAAATACGGCAAGAGCGTACTGGTGGTGTATAGCCTGGGCAACTTTATCAGCAACCAGAAAGACATCGACTGCCGCGGCGGCGCGATGGTGAAATTGCGCTTGCGCCGCAACGAGGGGCAGGTGGAAATCGTGGACCCGCGCTACAAACTGTTTTTCGTACAGAAACCCGCCGGCGGCAGCAACTA